>Ga0105104_10001861_pt1 | contig 15705 bp, 13 predicted proteins | sample PPLLaktember2015_3_FD_87034 | JGI IMG/M metagenome (GOLD analysis project Ga0105104, IMG submission 87034) | Freshwater sediment microbial communities from Prairie Pothole Lake near Jamestown, North Dakota, USA - PPLs Lake P7 Core (6) Depth... | ecosystem: Environmental > Aquatic > Freshwater >... | reverse complement strand
CCAAGACCAAATGATGGTTATGGGGTTGCTGATATTAATCAAATAATTCGTTCAAATATAAGCGAAGACCTTAACCCAATTCCAACTGGTGGTAGACATATTCCAAATATATATGTTAATTATGATGTTGAATTTGGTGAAGAATATATAGTAACTTGGGATTGGTTTGATACTATTTTTGAAAACACAAGTGGACTAACTATAGTATATTCAACAGGTTCAACGACTCCTTTTGTTACGGGGAATTTTATTGAATTACAACAAAATGCTGGATTTGATGTGCCAGCTTATAATGGTGTGTTTGAGGTTTTGAGTGCTGTAACTGTAAGTGGATTTTCAGGTGTTATTATAAATCAAAATTTTATTGCTGGTGCAACTGTTGGTGGAACTAGTTTCTATGAAGGCAAACCAAAAAGTATATTTATTGATAATTCAAAAAATATATTTGATTTTAGGGCTTGGAATGGTGCGATTGGTCATCAACAATTTATGCAATTTAATCCAACTAATTATAACACAGTTGTAAATAATAATGCTTTATTTTTGACTAATGTACCAAATGGTTATAGAGTAAGAGAGTCAAATACAATGAGATTAAATTTTTATTCATCATCAATTGTGACATCAGCAAATACTGGTAGTACTAGTTATTCTATTCAATTATTAACAAATCACGGGCAATATAACTTACCATTAAGTGGTATTGGGTATGTGAATGTGATTGATGCTGGACCTGGTGATATAACTATTAATGAAGAAAATTGGATAAATGATTTTGGTATATTTCCAATCTTCCGTAATTATTGCTGGCAAGCTACATTAATCCAAGATGATGGTACTGGTTTAACTTTATTTAGCGGTGCAACACCATCACCTTGGGCATCATTAAGTGATGCTGAATTTGTTGATGAAGTAATAAACTTTGTTGGTAATAATGGTCAGATATTTAAAATTAATGGAGATTCAATTCCAGATGCAAATAGTGTTATTCTTCAACAAGCTTTCGCTGATATGACAGCAACATCAGGGATATTAAGTCAAACAACTGATAATTATAGTATTCAATTATATAGTGGTGTAACAGCGGAGTCTTCAGCATATACATTTAATGTAGATTGGTCACAAACAAGATATGGTAATATAGAGTTGGTATTTATTGATAGATTAGGAAGTTATGTACCAGCTAATTTTACATTACAAAATGTTAGAAGCGAAAATATAAATAGAGATAGTTATAATCAAATTTTGGGTAATTTGGGTAATATAGATGGTAGTATTAAATGGCAATATAATAGTTGGGAAAGGGGTAAAAAGAATATAAATACAACAGTAACTCAACAATTAGAATTAACTAGTGATTGGTTAACTGAAGCTGAAGCTTATTATTTAAGAGAGTTATATTCATCACCATCAGTATTTATTAAAGATTTTGGTCAGTTATGGCCAGTAAATGTAATAAGTAATAATTATCAAATTCAAACAAAAAATAATAAAAAGAATATTCAAATTAAAATAGTAATTGAATATTCAAATAACAACATTATTAATAATGTTTAATTAGGGAAAACAAATGACAACAACATATATTCAAATACAAAATCTTGGATACTTAGAATTAAAAGAAAATATAAGTATTCCATTAAATTATTCAATCGCAGAGATTCAAGATATAAGCAAAAGACAGGGTAATTATTCAAAGACGATAGTGGTTCCTGGCACGGCTAATAATAATCAAATATTTTCAAATTTATTTGATGTTAATATCAGTGATGCAACATTTAACATTAATGCCAAACAAAGATGTCAAATTATCCAAAATGGTATAAGTGTAATGGATGGATTTTTGCGTTTATTAAATGTAAATAAATTAAGTCCATCATTAGGAATACCAGATGAATTCGTTGAATATGAAGTTCAGGTAACGTCAGGTAGTGGTGATTTTTATTCAACACTACAAGAAAAATTATTGGAAGATTTGCCATTATGGGACCAATTCAATCACATATATACATTAAGTGCAATAACAGCAACAAGTGCTCACACAGCTGCTGATACTTATACTTATTTTTTACCATTTAAATCAAGTGTTGATTATACTGTTACGGATTTTGCCCCAGCAATTTATGCCAAAGCATATTGGGATAGAATTTTTCTAGATAGTGGTTATAGCTACCAATGGGATAGTCTTGAGGATTGTGATTTTCAAAATTTGATTATACCATATAATGGTGATATTCCTTTATCACCAATAACAAATAATATAAGAGCTGGATATACATCTGGTACTAGTATAAGTTATGTTTTAAGTGCAACTACATTTGGTAGTGGATTTGGTTTAAATGTAGTCACTAATGAATTATTATATGATGATGATACAACACCACCAAATACAGATGTTAATAATGATTATAACACAACAACTGGTGAATATACTTCACCATTATTTAAAAATGTTGAGTTTAATATCAGTTATAAACTTCAAATACAATTAATTGTTCCTGTTGATTGTCAGATAAATCCACCAGGTGGTTCAGTAACAGCACCATCAACATTTGGTATAAGACTATTTACAACAATAAATAATGAATTAACTGATATACGAGCACAAAATGAAACACCTTATTTTTATGAGGGTGGTACAGGTAATATATTTTTTTCTGCTGGTACATATACATTTGATACAATTGCTAGTGCTAATTTGATTAGTGATTTGGTACCTGGCCAAAAGGTTAAACCATTAGTTGAAACATCATACCAATATACTGGAGTATGGTTTGAATCTGGTACAACAACACCATTGGCGGTTTCTCAAATACCTTATTTTATTGTTACTAGAAGAATTGACCCAACAGAATTTGAAAACAATTTCTTTAAAACAAATATTAATCAATCTTTAACAGAAGGTCAAATTGTTGATGTTAAATCATTTATTCCTAAACAAATAAAACAACGTGATTTCATCAACGGAATTGTTAAGATGTATAACTTGTTCATAACACCATCACCAACCCTTGATAACTTACTTATTATTGAGACTCGTGACGAATATTATGATTCGGGAGCAATTAAAGATTGGACCAATAAATTAGATATTAATTCAGATGTTACATTAGAATTTTTACCTGACTTACAAGATAAAAGATTAACACTTACTTATAAGCAAGATAATGACCAATGGAATAGGCAATACCAATTGGGAACAAATGAAATATATGGTCAATTAGAATATACTTTTTCAACTGAATTTACACAATCAACAAGAAAAATTGAAAACTTATTCAGTCCAACACCAATTGTAATAAATAGTAATGGTCTTGCAGTTCCAGCGATTGTTAACAAAAATCCAAAAACTAATATTCGTATATTGCGCAATAATGGTTGGGTTGATGGTGAGTGGGTATTTATTCAAAGTGCTTCAACTGGTACAAATTTAATTGTTACCCAACCAGTAACACTACCTAAATATCCGCAAGCTCTTCACTTTGATGATGTATTCAACCCACAAATCGATATTAATTATGGTTTAACTGATTATTTATATTACTCAAATTACGAGACATTAACTAACAATAACTTATATAACAAATATTGGTCAAGATTTATTAACCAAATTGAAAATGGTAAGTTAATGACAGGTATATTTTATTTAACTGAAAATGATATTGCTAATCTAGATTTGAGAGATAAAATATGGGTACACGATACTTATTGGAATATTAATAGAGTAATTGATTATAATCCAAATGGTAATGGACTAACAAAAGTTGAATTAATTAGTATTGATGATTCAACAACATTCACATCATTCCCAATTAACAGAAATAATATAAATGATTTGGGTCCAAAAAATAATTGGGTAACTAATCAAGTGAGCATTGAAGCTGGTCCATCCCAAAACAATTTCGGAACTACAGTAACCAATACAATTGTAAATGGTTTGGATAATACATTCCAAGGTGGTAGTCGTAACAACTTTGTTAATGGTAATGGTAATAATTTAGGTGGTCGTTATAGTTTTGTTAGTGGTGAGGATAATACAGTAAGTGGTGATAACATTTATTTATTTGGTGTTAGTGGTCAAACTGTAATTGGTGATGGCCAAGCAATATTTGCTGTACCAGTATCAGCGACAACTATATCAGCATCAACTATATTTGTTGGAGGTTCGTCAACACCAATGGAACCATCTGTTTGGGGTGAAGGTACTGGTGCGATAGCTGGATTTGCGATTAAAGCATTGAATGATTCAACAACTGATGCAACTGGTGACTATGCGGTAGCTGAAGGTTTTAACACCTTGGCATCTGGTGAAGCAGCTCACGCTGAAGGTGGAGCCACCATAGCTTCTGGATTAGGTGCTCACGCTGAAGGTAATAGCTCAACAGCATCTGGAGATAATAGTCACGCAGAAGGTTTTAATACAACAGCATCTGGTACTGATAGTCACGCAGAAGGTAGTGGTTCAGTTGCATCAGGTAGTGCTAGTCACGCTGAGGGTTTAGGTACTATTGCAAGTGGTAACTTTGGTAGTCACGCAGAAGGTAGTAGTACTCAAGCTTTAGGCAATAGTTGTCACGCACAAGGTATTGGTAGTATAGCTGAAGGACTTGCAAGTCACGCTGGTGGTAATGAATCTAGAACACAAATTGATGGTGAGATAGCAAGTAGCTGTACATCATTGGGTACTGTCGGACAAACACAATTTGGTACATTTGATGGTTTTACATCAACTGTTAATAACACACCAACATTATTAGATTTTTTATCAAATAACACAGGGGTAAACGGTTGGAGACCAAACTTTACAGCATCACCAACAACAGCTGCTGCATTTAGATATTTAATAACTTGTATTAATTTAGCTACAGGTGATTCAAGAATTATTACTGGTGAAGGAATGATTAAATGGATAACTGGTACTCCAACATTGGTATTTGCAAGTATTCCAAGTGTAAATGGTGATGTAGCTTTATTGGGGGTAACTGCAACACCAGTAGCTTCTGGTAATGGTTTACAATTCCAAGTAACTGGTTTGGCTGCAACGTCATTAACGTGGAGAGTAAGGGTTGATTACACATTCTAATAAGCAAATACTTTCAACTTATAATTATAAATAAAATACAATACAATGGCAGAAAAGAAAGTCCAAATAGATATTATAATTGAAACAGCTAATGCTGCAAATTCACTCAGAGATATTAAAACTGCTTTACGTGATGTTAATTCTGAAATTTTAAAAACTGAGGAAGGTACTGAAGAGTTTAATAAACTTACCAATGCTGCTGGTAAATTAAAGGATAGAATAAATGATTTAAATGATACATTAAAACTTCAACAAGGTTCAGGTCTTGAAAGGTTTAAAAATAGTATTGGAACAATCCGTGAAGGTATATTGAATTTGGATTTTGATAAATTTAAGTTAGGTATTAATGGTGCTACTCAAGCTTTTGGTGGATTATCTGGTGCGATTGCTGCAACTGGTATTGGTGCTTTGGTTTTGGGGGTAACTGCTTTAATTGCAAATTTTGATGTATTGAGAGAAAAGTTTAGTGGATTAGATAAAGTTGCAAAAGGTTTTGAAATTGTTATTGGTAAAATAGTTGATTTTATTGTTGATGCTGTTAAGTTCGCTGGTGATTTATATACTGAATTTGAAACTGTATTTAATATCCTTTTCCCAATAACAAATTTAATTGATTTGGTTATTGAAAAATTAGGTGAAGAAGCTGATGCTCAAGCAGAGGTTGAAAGACGAAATGCTGAAGCTAGTAAAAAGAATAAAGAAAGATTTGATGCTGAATCTCAAAGAAGAGAAAAAGTAAGAAAAGCATACCAAGATGAAATTGACCTTCTTAAATCATTAGGAAAAGATGCTTCAAAAGTTGAACTGCAACAGTTAAAAGCTGACAAAGCGTTGGTAGATAGTCAAGTTCAAAGAATAAAAAACTTTATTGGTATATCAACATTTTTTGATAATGTTTTAATTCCAAAATTAAAGGAATTTGAAAAACAACAAAAAGATGCTGCTTTAGCAGTTCAGATTAAAGAAAATGAAATAAATACTAAAAGGATAGCTGATGCTAAAAAAACTGCTGATGAAAGAATTAAATTTGACCAAAAATATAATGAAACAGCATTAGAAGCTTTAATACGTCAAGAAGCTGAAGAAATAAAAATTGCCGAAGCCCAAGGTTTTTCTGTTGAAAAACTTGAAGAAACAATTTTAAATATTAAAAAAACTTTTCTCGATAAAAGACTTAAATTAGCTGGTGATAAGGGTGAAGAATTAAAATCAAAAGAAGTTAATTTTGCAAAAGAAACTGGTGATTTAATCACATTAACAATTAAAGAAACAACTGATGAAATAGTTTTGGGTACTATTACCCTCCAAGATAGATTATTAGTATTAGCTGAAAAATTGGAAAAATATGGCGATGATGTTATTAATATTTTTGCAAGTATAAGCGATACAATATTATCATCACAGCAAAGTCAAATTGAAATTGAAACAACAGAACTAGAAGCTCAATATAATAGACGTAGAGCATTTATTGAGGCTAACGTTCAAGATGAAAAAGAAAGAGCAAGACAAATTGGTGTGTTAGATAGTGAAATCGAAAATTCAAGAAATCAACTTGAAAAGAAAAGAATTGAATTAGAAAAGAAAGCTATTAAAAGAGAACGTAATTTAGCGATTGCTAGTATTGCATTAAACACGGGTATAGCTATTGCTAATGCCGTTAAAATTGCTGGTACATCATCATTTGACCCGATATCATTTGCAATTAATATTGCGGCTAATATTGCTGCTGTTGTTGCTGCTATTGCTAAAGCTAATCAAGGTATTAAACAAGCTGATGCTTCAATTGCAGCATTGGGTGCTGGTGGTGGTGGTGGAACTGCTAGTATAAGTTCGAGTAGTATTCAATCAACTGCTCAAGCACAAACTCCGAATTCATTTGCATTATTTGGTACTGGTGGTTCTGGAAATAATGTTAGTGGTAATCAACCACAATTAATTCAAGCTTTTGTTTCCGAATCAGATATTAGCAGCGTTCAAAGAAGATTAAATAGGTTCCGAACAGCGTCAGAGTTATAATAATTATTAATATAAAATTAGGGAATATGAAATACACAATTGAAAAAAACTACAAAGAAATTAAGATTGAAAAGTTTGAAAAAATCTTAAACACATTTTTAAAAAAATATGATAATGAATTAGAGCGTTATATTGATATTGCTTCAATAATTACTAACTTATCTATTGATGAAATAGAGAGTTTAGATTTGGAAGAATTAAAAGATATCATAAAAGATTATAATTCAATTGATGTTTTTGCTTGGAATGAAGATGAGGTTATTCAAGATTTTATGGTTGATGGTGAAAAGTATGGTAGAAAAAATACAAAAACTTTTTCAGTAAAAGAAACTATTTTATTTCAAAAATTATTTGCTGATAAAAAAGATGGTTTTTTAATTGAAATGGTATCTATTCTTTTTCATCCAATAGTTGATGGAGAAGTTAAACTTGACTATTCAAAAGAATCAATAGATTCTAGAAAAGAAAAATTTAAAGATTTAAATATGGATATTGTTGCTCCATATATAAATAAATTGGTTAGTTTTTTACAAAATAAAAATGTTAAATAAGCAACCAAAAAATTGGGGAGATATTACCGTTAATCAGTTTATTGAATTATCAAAATTAAAAGTTGACGATTTTGATAATGAAGATGAATTAAATTTATATTATTTATCTTTATTGACTGATACTTCAACTGATATTATTGAGGAATTACCTTTTAATAAATTTGAAGAATTACTTAATCAATTTAAATTTGTTAATAAATTCCCAAACAAACCACCTTCACAAACAATACAAACACCAGCTGGTCCTTTATATTTTATTCAAGAATTTAACCATCTTGAAATTGGTGCCTTTATTGATTTGGAACATTTTATAACTAATGATTATATTTCAAATTTAAAAGTTATTTTATCTATTTTTTATAGACAAAAAATCAAAGATAAAGATTTATTATATAATCAAAAGTTTGAAGAATATGGTGATTGGATTTATCACAGAGCTGATTTATTCGATAATGTTTCAATTTTAGAAGTTTATAAAGTAATTCCAAATTATTTAAATTGGAGAGAAAAGTTTTTTGAAAATTATGATGGTTTGCTCTCTGGACCAATTGATGAGGATGATGATGAATCTTTTGATAATGGTTCAGTTATTTCAAAATCTGAAATGTTAAAAGAAAAACAAAAAGAAAAAACAATTAAAAAATGGTCTTGGAATTTGTTTCTTTATCAACTTGCAAATAATAATATTTTACAAATGTCCGAAGCTTCTAAATTAAATGTAATTGAAGCATTTAATATTCTATCAATGAAACGAGAGCTTGGATTATAGATTGAACAAAAATAATAAATAAATAATTATAATTTATATGGCAACTGAAAAACTACCGAGATATTCAATTAGTGTTAACCCTGAAGATGCTGATGGTGAAGAAGAATTGGGAATTACTCAAGTAGCTTATACGTCAACACCAGCGATTATTACTAAAGGTCTTGCATTTAATATAGACAAACTTATGGTATTTGCGGATGAACTGAAATATAGACTAGCAGCTCCCGCAATGATACCTGATATGCCAATTTATCGTGAAGACCCTGAAATGGGGCCTTATGAAGTAGTATTCACAAAAGAAGTTATTGAAAAACTAAGAGCCGATTTTATGGCCAAAAAAGCACCAGTTCAATTTAATCTTGAACATAATGCTGAATTATCAGCACCATCTTATATCCTTGATTCTTGGATTACTGGTGACCCAGAAACTGACCCATCTTATACAAAATATGGAATAAAGGTACCTGAAGGTAGCTGGTTTATTGTTTCACAATTTACAGATAAAGAATTCTTCAAAAATGAAATAATGGCAAAAGATAGAGTTGGTTATTCAATCGAAGGATTTTTAGGATTGTCTTTACATAAATTTACAAAACAAGAATTTGAAACTTATAATGATTATCCTAAACAAGCAAGTGAAAATGCAAAGATTGCATTGAGATATGCTGAAGAAAATGGATGGGGTGATTGTGGTACTGCTGTTGGTAAAGCTAGAGCTAATCAATTAGCAAATGGTGAAAATATTAGTAGAGATACAATAGCAAGAATGGCTGCATTTGAAAGACATCGCCAAAACTCTCAAAAAGAATTAGGTGATGGTTGTGGTAGATTAATGTGGTTAGCTTGGGGTGGTGATGCTGGTATTGAATGGGCTCAAAGAAAATTAGAACAAATCGATAAAGATAAATTTGAAGATTTACAAGTTTATGTGGTTGAACCAAGAAGTGGTGAAAGTGAAGAAGAATTTATCTCAAGATGTATTGGTGAAGAAATAAATAGTGGTTATCCACAAGACCAAGCTGCTGCAATTTGCTACAGCAAGTGGAAAGAAAATAAATATAACGAAGAAAATAAAAACGAAAACAAAATGAAATTAAAATTCGAAATGGCTAGATTAGCAGACGGTACACCAATTTATGTGTCAAGTCTTGAAGTTGGTGCCGAAGTGAAAGTAATGGATGAGAACGGTGAATCTGTTCCTGTATTCGATGCTGAACACGTATTGGAAAATGGTGACGTTGTAGTTACTGTTGGTGGGAAAATTACTGAAATCAAACCTAAAGCTGAAGAAATGGAAGAAGTTAAGGAAGAAGAAAAAGTTGAAGAAGTTAAGGAAGAAGAAATGCAAGATGAAGTAATTGTTGAAGCACCAGCTGAAGATATCAAAGGTTATGTTGATGGTAAGATTGAAGAATTGCTTCAAATCATTGCTGAACTTAAATCAGAAATCGAAGCATCTAAACCAGAAGTTGAAGTTGAAATGAAGAAGAAACCAGCATCAATGGCTGATAACTTTGCAGCTTTTAAAAGAAACAAATAATAAATTGAACAAAATTTCAATTTAAATAATTATTATTATAACAACAAAAAATAAAACAAATTAAAACAAATATGAAAAAATTAGATTTTTCTTTAACAATCGCATCTAATGCATTGCTTTGTCCAAACCCTGAAGAATTTTATTCAAAAGTTTACCTTAGTGGTGAAGACTTGAATTTCTTCCGTGTATTGCCTGGTGTAAAAAACGCAACTAAAGTTTCAACGACTACTTTCCCTTCTGTTCTTCAAGCATTGGATTGTACTTTCGCTGCTTCTGCTTCTAACCTTTCTGCTACAACTGTAACTGTATGTCCTCTTAAGGCAAACGTTTCTGTTTGTAAGACTGACTTAGAATCAAGCTGGTTAGTAAATCTTATGAGAGCTGGTGAAACTAACTATGATATTCAATCATATATGAATTTCTACTGGGGTGAATTATCAAAAGAAATTGGTCAAGAATTGGCAATAATCAGATGGCAAGGTAACACAGCTGGTACTGGTGCAACTTTCTCTGGAAATTTCGCATTCAAAACTCTTTGTGATGGTCTTGAAAAGAAAATGTTGGCTGATGCTAACGTAGTTGATGTTACATTGACTGCTGTTACTACTTCTAACGTTATCTCTTTACTTTCTGCTGTAATTGCTGCTGCTCCTGCTGCTGTTAAAGCTAAAGAAGCTGGTGCTGTATTCTACGTATCATCAACTGTTGCTACTGCTTACCGTATCGCTGCTGCTTTAGGTAACACTTCAGCGTTTATCACTGGTGAGATGCCATTGTCATTTGCTGGTTACCGTATGGTAGAAGCTCCAGGTATGACTGACGGTAACATCGTCTTCACACGTCCTGAAAACCTTATCTATGCGTTTGATGGTTCTGAGTCAGGTACTATTGAAGCAATCGACCAACTTAAGACTGTAGGTATCCCTAACATCTTAACTGTTGTATTACTTGCTGTTGGTTACGAAATCGTTAACCCTAGCGAAATTGTTTGGATGCACGCATAATCAAACAAAAAACTAAATTAAATTAAAAAAGCTGGCTGGCAATCAGCTGGCTTTTTTTTTATAATTAAAATAACAAAAATAAAACTATAAATAAAAAAATATAATATGGCTTGTAATATTCTTTCTTGTATTCCTAAAGGTTGTGATAACAACGCTGGTGGTTTGCTAAAATTTTATGTGGCTGAAGCTGAAACAATCACTGGTATCACTGTAACAAATGGTACTGTAACTGCGATTGAAACTTCTGGTACAACAACTGGTTCAACAATTCCAGTTTTCTACGAATTTAATTTCAATAAAAATTCAGCACAATATGTTGAAACTGGTAACATTGATTTGACTAACGGTTCAACTTTCTACACAGTTGAGACAACTCTTAACATCGCTCGTAGAGATGTGCAAAAACGTAATGCTATCCAATTGCTTGGAGCTGGTCAACGTAACCTTGTGGTTATCCTTAAAGATGCTAATGGTCTTTATTGGTTGCAAGGTTTAACTAACTTTGCTAACCTTACAGCTGTTGGTGAAGGTTCTGGTCTTGCTAAGGCTGATGGTTCAAAATACTCACTTACTCTAACAAGTGAAGAACCAGATATGATGCCAGAGGTTGACCCATCAATCATCGCTGACTTATTGGTTGCTTGTATCTAAATGATTTTCCCTAATATAAATTGGGCCCAGTGATGGGCCCTTTTTATTTAAATAAAATCCGAACATCACATTAAATTAAATAATTATATAATATGATAGTAATTGACAGAGGAACAACCAACACAGTAATACTTGAGCTAACAACAAATTCAAGTTTACTTAATCCGAATTATTTATTCGAATTTAATAATGATTTAAATAATAATCAGATATTTTTTACTTCACCTGATTTGTCAACATTTAAGTGTAGATATAATAGATTTGAGATTACTGAAAATGATGTTGCAATTCCATTATCTGGTCAAGTAACTCTACTTACAGGTATGTATACTTATAACGTTTATGAAGCTAGTGCCGCTACATTAAGTGTATCAGCTACTACTGGACGTGTAGTTCAAACTGGTAAAGTTATAGTCAACGGTACCAATAGTAATGTACCATCAATTTATCGCTAATAAATAAAACAAAATAAAACAAAACATAATGGGAATATTTGATAGATTTTCAAAAAAGAAAACAGAAACACCAACACCATTGATAGTTGAAAAGAAAAGCACACCTAGTCTGCAAACATTCAATTTAAATGTTGATTATAACACAATGGCATATCAAGACCTTATGAAAGGTCCTCGTGGTTATCAATTTGGTGTTGATGGTCTTTTTCCACAAGAATTAAATCAATTCGTAAAAAAATCACCATTGCATAATGCCATTCTTAATTTGAAGAAATTGCTTACAGTTGGTAATGGTTATTCAATTGAAGGTGCTGATGGATTATCTATGAAAGATAAAATCACACTTAACCAATTAACAAATCAATTTGATGGTTGTATCAACGAATTGGCAATGGACCTTTTCATTCATTCAAGAATTTGTCTTAAGATAACTTGGAATGATGACAATACAAAAATCCTTAAGGTTAAACGTATTTCTCCTGATAAGATTCGTATCAACGATGTTAATGCTGAAATGGAAGCCATCAATTATTTATATAATTGGGATTGGGTTTATTACACAAAATACCCTATCATCAAATATCCAAAGTTTGACCAAAAGAATAAAGAAGAAAAAGTTCAATTATTGCAAATACAGATTGAATCACCTGGTATGCGTTTATACGCTGAACCAACATACCAAAGTGCTCTTAATTGGATTATTCTTGATGCTGAGATGTCTAACTATCACCGTTCAAATATCGTGAATAGTATAAATCCATCAATGTTAATTAAGTTCTTTTTTGAACCTGAAACAATTGAAGAACAACAAGCTATTATTCGTGGTATTCACAATTCATTTGCTGGAACATCTAATACTGGTAAATTGCTTACTACATTCTCTCCAGATAGAGATAGTGCTCCAGATATCGAACAATTGGAACCAAATAAATTGGATGCAACATTCCTTCAATTAACTGATAGTATTCAAAGACAAGTTTGTTATGCTCACCAAATCAATCCAATCCTTTTAGGATTGAAGACAAGTGGTAGCCTTGGTAATCAAACTGAATTCCCATATGCGTTTAATTTATTTAACCAACAAGTAATTGCTCCAGCTCAAATAATAATTGAAACTATCTTGAATGATATTATTCATATCAATGGTGTTATGGCTAACATTAAATTTAATGATGCTGATATTGCCAAATTAAATCCAACAGTTGCTCCAGAAATCAAAGCTGAAATGGTTAAAGAAGAAATGGCTATTGAAGGTGGAAAGACTGAAATAGTTGTCAATGATACTATAAGACAAATGTCAGGGCGTGAACATCAACAAATGTTGAGAATCATTCGTCAATATGGACAAGGCAAATTAAATTACGACCAAGCTGCTGTGTTATTGGCAAGTGGTTTAGGTTTATCAAATGATGAAATAACAATGATGTTAAATACAAGTGAAGAATAATGGCAAACGTATTATTTATTGGTGAAGAATATATTCGTGAAAACACGGTATTCAATCTTAACGTGGATATCAAAGATATCGAACAATCGGCTGGTGTTGCACAAGATATGCATATTCAACCAATCTTAGGTACCACATTTTATAATTATTTAGAAACAGCTTATTCAGCTCAAACTCTTACAGCTGATGAACAAGAATTGATGAGTTATATTAAGCCAGCACTTGCATATCAAGCAGCGCAAATGACGCTTCCGTTCTTGGCTTATAACGTTAAGAATAAAGGTCCTGTTACACAATTTGGAGAAAATGCTACCAACGTTGATGCTGGTACATTTCATTTTTTAAGAAAAGAGATTCAAAATAGAGCTGAATTCTATACTCAACGTCTTGTTGCTTATCTTTGCAAAAATGCAAACTTATTTCCATTATATGTAAGTTCAGAAAATGCATCAAATGATATGGCACCAAACCATCAAAAATCAGGATATAAGAATCAAATTGGTTTATATCCTAATGGTTGCGGATGGGGTTACATTGATGGAACTGGAGCATTTAAAAGATTTATATAATTATAGGTAATAACACCTAACCTATTAACCTATAATTATTATGAACTCATCAATAATAAGCGTTTTAATTATGAATTTAAAAACTCAAATATTTGCAATTGCAGCAATGATAATTGCATTTTTTACACCTATTGGACCCCTACTTATTATTGTAGGGTTCGCAATATTTGCTGATACATTATTTGGTATTTTTAAAGCATATAAGTGCAAACAAAAGATAACATCACGAAGAATGTCAGCAATAATATCTAAGATGTTTTTGTACGAATTCTGTGTTATTGGTGTTTATTTGATTGATGAATATCTATTAAGTAGTTTTATTGAAATTTTTACTTCTCACGAATTATTACCAACCAAATTAGTTGTCCTTACATTACTATCAATTGAGTTAAAAAGCATTAATGAAAATATAGAAGCATCATTTAACATTAATATTTGGGACTCATTAAAGAAGATGTTGGCAAGGGCCAAAGAAATTAAAGAAGATGTTGGTGATATAATTGATGGTAAAGACGATAATGAAGAAGGTAATATTGATAAGTAATGAAAGTTTCAGAAAAAGGTATAAATTTATTACATCAATTTGAAGGGTGTGAATTGGAAGCATATTTATGTCCAGCTAAAATTTGGACTATTGGCTACGGCAATACATTTTATCTTGATGGTACTCCAGTTAAAGAAGGTGATGTAATCACCAAAGAACAAGCTGAAGAATTGTTTAAAAATATTCTTGTTAACTTCGAAAATTGTGTTTTAAAATCTTTAGGTAAAACAAAAATTTCCCAAAATAAATTCGATGCTTTAGTATCTTTGGCATATAATATAGGATGTGGTAACTTCCGTAAATCAACAGTTATTAAACGTACAATAGCTAATCCAAATGACCCATCAATAGCTAATGCATTCCTAATGTGGAATAAGATTAAAGGTAAAGTAAGTCGTGGATTAACCCGTAGACGAGAGGCTGAAGCTCAATTATTTTTTACTGTTGATGATGAATAAATGGTTAATTATATTATTACTGTTATTCACAAATCAAATATTTGGCCAGAATAAATGCATTGGTGACACGATTACTCTTTGGGTGGACTCTAATGCCACTTGGACTTATAAGTGGTTTGTAGAACCTAATATTGAGTTTTTTGGACAATCATCACCATCAATTAAAATTGATAGTTTACCACAAGAATTGTTAGTATGGATTGAGGTTGAAAATAATAATGGTTGTGTGGGTGAGGCTATAATAACTTTAGTTGCTGAAGATTGTGGTTGGAGTATTTATTTTGCAACAGCACTTGTGCCAGATGGTGTGAATAAAACGTGGTTCCCTAAATATCATAATGTTGTTATTCGTAAATTATTTATATTTGATAGATGGGGTCAAATGCAGTGGTCTTGGGTTGGTGAGGAATTTAAGGGGATAAATGATAAGGGTAATCAATTGGATGGTGTGTTTACATTTCTTTGTATTTATTCGCCTCAAGGAAAAAAAGTTGAATATCAACAAATTGGTAAAATAGTTATAATAAGATAAAATAAAAAAGGCTCTCAGTTGAGAGCCCTTTTCATTTAATAACTAACCAAATGTAAGCGGAAAAACTATGTCACTAATCAAAAGCT
>Ga0105104_10001859_pt1 | contig 15712 bp, 12 predicted proteins | sample PPLLaktember2015_3_FD_87034 | JGI IMG/M metagenome (GOLD analysis project Ga0105104, IMG submission 87034) | Freshwater sediment microbial communities from Prairie Pothole Lake near Jamestown, North Dakota, USA - PPLs Lake P7 Core (6) Depth... | ecosystem: Environmental > Aquatic > Freshwater >... | reverse complement strand
CGGCCGGGGAAGCGCGGCTGCTCGAACTCGGCGAAGAAGTCGAAGATCGGCGCCTGCTGGTCGATGTTCCACAGCGCGGGGAGGAATGCCCAGCCCACCTTCCCCCGGAGGGTCAGCTTCCGCAGGTCGCCGAGGAAGTTCCGGTCGGTGTACTCGGCGATGAGCCGGTACTCCTGCCGGACCGGGTCCACCCCGATGCCCCCGCCGTAGCGGATGGTGTGGAAGGGGGCCTCACGCACGTCCACCACCACCGGGATGATGGCGTTCTCGCGGTCGGGCCTGCCGGTGGTCACCTTCACCGCCCCGAACACGCCCATCTGGAAGACCCGCTTCTGCGCCTCCGCGAGCGCCTTCTCGCTGAACCAGGCGCCCTTCCAGATGGCGCCCTGCGCCTGGTCGATGATGTAGCGGACCTGCACCGAGGGCCTGGGCCCGGTGGCGACGAAGATGTTGCCGAACTTGTAGCGGAGGCCGGGCACGCAGACGAGCCGGACCCGCGCGGTCTGGTCGGTCGTCTCCACGAAGACCTCGCCGTGAACCTCGGCCTCGGCGTACCCGAGCTCGCGCAGCGCGCCGGCCACCTCGCGCTTCACGCCCTCCCAGCGGTCCTCCTTGAGGATCTCGCCGACCTTGACCGGGACGCTGCGCCGGACACGCTGCTGGAAGTCGGGAGGAAGGTCGTCCAGGCCCTCGATGTCGATGGCGCTGAGCTTGGTGGGCTTGCCCTCGTTGACCTGGACCGTCAGCGCGACGCCGTCGCCCTCCTTCCGCACCTCCTCGTCCACCACCTGCGCCTGGTAGAAGCCCTGCGCCTGGTAGTACCGCTCGATGCGACGCAGGTCGGCCTGCCAGGCGATCGGGTCGAAGTAGGGCGTGGCAGCGAATGGCCACCACGACGGCCCGGTGGTCAGGATGTGGTCCTCGATGTCCCCGGCCGAGACCTCCTTGGTGCCCTCAATCTTGAGCGAGCGGACCGGTGGTTCGTCCGGCTTGGGTTGCTTCCCCGCGCAGGCAGCGAGCACCAGCGCGAGCAGCGCCCCGAGCCCCTGGGCCCGCCCCCGGTTCATGCGCCGGTGAGTCGGCCCGCGGCCTGGGTCAGGGACCGCAGCCGTGCAGCCGCCTCCCGGACGTCCTCCCGGCCCTCCAGCTCCTCCACCGGGGCTGCGATGCGATACGCCCAGTTGGCGTCCCCGAACGAGCCGGGGAGGTTGATGCGCTCGGTCTCGCCGAGCACGTCCTGCCAGGGCAGGACACACAGGCGCGAGGCGGCGTGCTCGCAGGCGGCCAGCAGGCGGGTGTGCACCTCCGGCGTGAACTGGGCGGGGGGCGGGCGGAGACCCTCGAACTCCGGCCAGGCCTCGGAGGCAGCGGCGCGCTCGGCGTCGTCCAGGGCCTCCCACCACTCGCGCGCGGTCTCGGTGTCGTGGGTGCCGGTGGTGACCAGCGACACCTCCGGAAACCCATGCGGATTCCGGTAGACGCGATCGTCCTTCTCCCAGCGGAGCACCCGGTAGCCGGGGATCTGCAGCTCCGCGAGGGTCTTCCTGACGAACGGCGGGACGACGCCCAGGTCCTCGGCCACGATTCCGCTGCCCTCCGAGAAGAGCCGGAAGATGCGTTCACCCAGCCGTTGCTGCACGGGCTCGTCCGGCGGGAGGAAGCGTCCCTTGGGAGTCTTCTCGTCCCGGATCCACTGGCGGAAGTACCCCACCGCGTGGTCCACCCGGCGGAGGTCGTAGTCCGCCGCGGCGTGGAGGGCCCGGAGCCGGAGCCAGCCCCAGTCGTCCCTCTCCATCGCCTCGAAGTCGAAGTAGGGGAGCCCCCAGTCCTGTCCGGTGTCCGAGAACTCGTCCGGAGGAACCCCCAGCCGCGCATCCCGGCGCAGGTAGCGGGGGTTCGCCCAGGTGTCGGCGCTGTCCTGACCGATGATGAACGGCTCGTCACCGGCCAGGAGCACCCCCTGCTCGCGGGCGACGGCCCGGACCGAGTTCCACTGTTCCTGGGCGACGAACTGGAGCCAGGCATGAAAGCGGATCCGGTTCGCCAGCCGGTCGGCGGCGGCGGCGAGCGCCTGGGGCTGCCGGTCGCGGACTCCCCGGGGCCACTCCCACCAGGGACGCTGCTCCTGGTCCTCTGCCATGGCCGCGTAGAGGGCGTAGCTCTCCAGCCAGACCGCGCTCTGTCGCTGGTAGGCCTCGAAACGCCCTCCGGGGTCGGTCCCTCGCTCCTCGAAGCGCCGGAAGGCGGTCCACAGCGCGGCCCACTTCACCCGGATCACCGAGGGGTACTTCACGCGGTGCGCCGCGCGCGCCTCCTCGAGGAGCCAGCGCTCCTCGTCCGAGAGGGTCGACACGCCGCCTGCGTCCCGGTACTCGGGAACGGAGTCCAGATGGATGAACAGCGGATTCAGTCCGAAGGCGCTCCGGGTCGCGTAGGGGCTCACGTCGCCCCGGGCGGTGGGGAGCAGCGGGAGCATCATCCACAGCCGCTGGCCGGCGCCCCGGAGGAACCGGATCCAGCGGTCGGCGGCCCCGAAGTCGCCGATCCCGAAATCGTCGCGGCTCCTGAGCGAGAACACGGGAAGCAGCACGCCCGAGACGCGTCCGGTGTCGAACATGGTCGCCCGAATCTGCACCGAACGCACCTCGACGCAATCGACCCGCTTCGGGGGAGCAGGACGTGGCCTGGACAGTGAACATAGCCGGGGCTCCCGGAGATCCGCTCCCTCATTCCTTCTACGAGCGTCCGGCGCGAGTGGTCGCGCGCGCGCTGCTCGGCAAGGTGCTGGTGCACGCGGGGCGGGCGGGGCGCATCGTCGAGACCGAGGCCTATGTCGGCGCGCACGACCTCGCGTGCCACGCGGCGCGCGGCCGCACCGCCCGGACCCAGATCCTCTGGGGTCCGCCGGGGCGGGCGTACGTGTACTTCATCTACGGGATGCACTGGTGCTTCAACGCCGTCACCGGACGGGAGGGGCGGCCGGCGGCGGTGCTGGTGCGGGGCCTCGAGCCGGTCGCGGGCTTCGACGGACCGGTGCGGCTCGACGGACCGGGCCGGCTGTGCCGCGCACTGGACATCACCGGCGCGCAGAACGGGGCGGATCTGGTCACGTCGGGGCTGCGCATCCTCGATGCGCCCGGGGTGCCCGGCCGCGCCGCGGAGCGGGGACCGCGCATCGGGGTGGACTACGCCGAGGAGTGGGCCGAACGGCCCCTGCGCTTCTGGGTCCGGGGAAGCCCCGGGGTCAGCCGGGGACGTCGGTCCCGCGCCGTACCATGACCTTCCCATGGCGGACCCTCGTCAGACGAGTGGCGCGATGGACGACCTGGTGGAGTTCGACTTCGAGGTTCCCCAGTGCAGCCACTGCGGGGTGAGCCTCCTGACCCGTGACCAGCCGGAGGCCAGCCTGGTGGTGGCGCCCGACGGGTGCGTGCTGCACTGGTTCTGCGCCTATCCCCAGGGGTTCACCGCCGAGCGCGGACCGCCCCGGCTGCCCAGCTGCCCCTCGTCCCACGAGCACCTCGACGTGGGCTGGTAGCTGCTCGGGGAGCGGTCGCCGGGCGCCGCCAGTGGTAGACCTCGTGCCCCTCGACCCATCTCAGGAGCACTCTCGTGCGCCTCCGTCCCGGTCTCCTCTCCGCCGTCGTCACGCTCGCGCTGCTCGGCTGCGAGCGGAAGCAGGCCCCCGCCCCGTCGCCGACCCCCGCCCCGGCAGCACCCGCCCCCGCGCAGTCCGCCACCGGGCCGCTGCTCATCGGGACGGTCGGCGCGCTCACCGGGCCCGAGGCGCACTTCGGCAGCGAGAGCCGGAACGGCGCGCAGCTCGCGGTGGAGGAAGCCAACGCCGCGGGCGGCATCCAGGGACGGCAGCTGGTGCTCCGGTCGTACGACTCTCAGTCCAAGCCCGAGGAGGCGGCCAACGCCATGACCCGCCTGGTCAACCAGGACCGGGCGCTCTTCGTGGTCGGCGAGAACCAGAGCAGCCTCAGCCTGGCGATGGCTCCCGCGGCGGCGAAGGGGGAGGTGCCGATGATCGCCCCCTCCTCGACCAACCCGCGCGTCACTGCGGAGGGGGGCCCGTACGTCTTCCGGGTGTGCTTCACCGACACCTTCCAGGGACAGCTGCTGGCCCGCTACGCCCGCGAGACGCTGAAGGCCGAGCGGGTCGCGATGCTGGTCGACCAGAAGAGCGACTACGCGGTCGGGCTGGCCAAGGTGTTCGCCACCCGGTTCGGCGCGCTCGGCGGGAAGATCGTCGCCGAGGAAGCGTACGCCAAGGGAGACACCGACTTTCGCGCGCAGCTCACCCGAGCGAAGGCCGCCCGTCCCGAGGTGCTCTTCATCCCCGGCTACTACAGCGACGTGGGCCCCATGGCCCGACAGGCGCGCGAGCTGGGAATGCGGCTGACGCTCCTGGGCGGCGACGGATGGGACTCGGGAGACCGGCTCGGGCAGCTCGGGGGGTCGGCGGTGGAGGGGGCGCTGTACTCGACGCACTTCGCCCCGGACAACCCCGGTGGGCGCGTGCAGGGCTTCATCGCCCGGTACAAGGCCCGGTTCGGAAACGTGCCGGACGCGCTGGGCGCGCTGGGCTACGACGCGGCCCGGGTGGGGATCGACGCGCTCCGGCGCTCGAGTGGCGTGGGCGGACCGGCGCTCCGCGAGCAGGTCGCCCGGACCCGCGACTTCGACGGCATCACCGGGAAGATCACCCTCGGGCCGGAGCGGGACGCGGTGAAGCCGGCAATCATCGTGAAGCTGGTGAAGGGCCAGCCGGTGTTCGCTGCCGAGGTCTCTCCGTAGCGTTCGATCTCGGCGGACCCGCGGGCCAGGCTGGACAACCCCCCGGGAGGCGGTCACCGCCGACATCGTCCGCAGACTCGACGAGCCGTCGCTTGACCTCCGCGCTCCCCCCTGACAGACGTGGGAGCTTCCCATGACGCAGACCAGCGTGGAGGACGACCGCGAGCTGCTGGCCCGAGCGCAGGCCGGGGACATGTCCGCCTTCGAGGCCCTGGTGGACCGCCACGAGGAGAAGGTCTACGGCCTCGCCCTCCGGATGACCCGCAGCGAGGCCGATGCGGCGGAGATCGCTCAGGACACCTTCCTCTCCGCCTACCAGCACCTGAGCGAGTTCCGCGGCGAGGCGGCGTTCGGGAGCTGGGTCCACCGCATCGCGGCGAACAACGCCCTCATGCGCCTGCGGCGCCAGAAGGTCCTGGACATCGTGAGCGACGACCTCGCCGGGCCGGAGTTCACCGACCGGGGAAGCCTCGCCGAGGTACCCGAATCGGACTGGAGCAAGCGCGCCGACGACAAGATTCTCGACGAGGAGCTGGGGCGGGCCATCCGGGAGGCCACCGACGCGCTCCCCGAGGGGTACCGGGAGGTGTTCCTGCTGAAGGACCTGGAGGGGCTCTCGTATGAGGAGATCTCCGAGATGGTGGGCATTTCCATACCCGCGGTGAAGAGCCGGCTCCACCGGGCCCGCCTGGCCCTCCGAGAGGCGATCGACGCCTTCTACAAAGAAGTGTGAAACCGAGGCCCGTCCCGAGCATCATTGGGGCTGTCCCGCCAGTCACACATGTTCAACTGCAAGGAATCCATCGACTCGCTGCTCCCGTTCCTCGAGGGTGAGATGTCTCCCGAGGACGAGGAGCACCTCCGCCAGCACCTCAACGGCTGCCCGCCGTGCGTGGAGTTCGTGAACACCTACCGCGCCACGTCGGGGCTGTGCCGGAAGGCGCTGGTCAAGTCGATGCCGCCCGAGGTGGCCGGACGACTCCGGGCCTACCTCCGCAGCAAGCTCGAGACGAAGTGAACCTCCGGGGGATGGAGCTCGCGGAGCTCTCCCGCGCGCTCGCTCCGCTCGGTCCAACGCCCCTCGCCGTCCGCAAGCTGTTCGCCCGCGTGCACGCGCACGGGGCGGAGACGCTCGACGACCTCCGTGCGACGGAGCAGGTCCCTCGCGCGGTCCGGGACCACGTCCTCGCGCACGCCCGGCTGCACTCGCTCTCGGTGGTGGAGCGGCGCCGGGCCGACGACGGATTCGTGAAGTACCTCTTCCAGTCGCCGCTCGGTGGGCGCGTCGAGGCGGTGCGCATTCCCCTCTTCGACACGAAGTACGTGGTCTGCGTGTCGAGCCAGGTGGGTTGCGCCCTGGCCTGCGACTTCTGCGCGACCGGGCGGATGGGCTTCCGGCGGAATCTTTCGACCTGGGAGATCCTGGACCAGGTCCGGCTGATCCGCGCCGAGGCGGACCGGCGGCTGTCGGGCGTGGTCTTCATGGGGATGGGCGAGCCGCTCCTCAACCCCACCGAGGTGCTCCGGGCCGCCCGCGTCCTGTCCCACCCGGCCGGATACGCCATCTCCGCAAGGGCCATCACCCTGTCCACCGCCGGGTGGGTCCCTGGCATCGACCGCTACGTCCGGGAGGGCCATCCCTACCGGCTGGCCTTCAGCATCACCTCCGCCATCCCCGAGAAGCGGGCCCGTCTCATGCCGGTGGAGCGGACGCACCCCCTTCCCGAGCTGGTGCGGGCCATCGCCGGCTACGCGCGGGCCCGGCGCGAGCGCGCCATGCTGGCCTACGTCTGCATCCGTGGAGTCAACATGGGCCGGGAGGACGCGGAGGCCCTCCGCGACGCCTTCGCCGGGGTGCCCATCAAGCTGGACCTCATCGAGGTGACGGACCCGACCGGGCGCTACCAGCCCCCGGATGCGCGTGAGCTCGCGGAGTTCCGGGATCAGCTGCAGATCCTCGGCGCCCCGGTCGTGCGCCGGTACTCGGGGGGCAAGGACATCGGGGCGGCCTGCGGGACGCTCGAAGCCTCCTCGTACGGGGGAACGCTGATTCCTCCGCCGGCCCGCTTTCCCCAGGTCAGGGCTCCCGGGTAAAAGGCGACCCTGCGTCCGGAAATGACACCGGGCCTGATTTTCCACACTTCCAACCTTCCAGGGCGAGTGGCAGAGTCGGACGACCAACACCGCCATTCTCCGTCGGTCTGACCCGACCCAGGGGCCATCGATGTCGCAGCAGCGCAAGGTCGTGCGTGCCGCGCCCGACGCCACGACTTCTCGCCCCCATCCCGATCAGCAGACCCCTCGTTCCGCCGCTCGCGCGCTTCCCGAACGCAGTGCTCCGGCGATCACCCGTGAGGCGCCGTGGTTCGCGTTCAACGCCTCGTCGGCTCCGCTGAGCCCCGAGGGCCCGCCGTTCAGTCCCAACCGCTTCCTGCTGGGCGCCAACGTGCCCTGGGTGCACTACGGCGTCGACGTCGGCACGTCCGCGTGGCGCCCCGAGGGCGGCCTGCACGCTCACGCCGAGGACGCGGCGCTCATCCGTGAGGTCTTCGAGCGTCTTCGCGCCGATGGGGTGCAGACCGCGCGCTTCTTCCTCCTCGCCGATGGACGTGCCGGGGTCCGCTTCGCCGACGACGGCACGCCCGAGGCGCTCGACGGCTCGGTGTTCGCCGATGTCGACGTGGTGCTGGAGGCGGCGCGCACCTCGGGCATCGGGCTCGTCCTCGTGCTGCTCGACGCGGGCTGGTTCGCTCCGGCGAGCTTCGTCGACGAGCAGCCGGTGCGCGGACACGGGGACACCGTCCGCGACCCGGCGAAGCGCGCGGCGCTCCTCGAGCGCGTTCTCCGTCCACTGCTGATCCGCTGCGCGGATCAACCGGCCATCGTGGCCTGGGAGGTGGTGAGCGGCGCGGACCTCTTCGTCGCCGGCCTGGGTCCGGCGGTGCCCGAACGGCGCGGGCTCATGGCCGCGCTCCGCCGGAGGATGGGCCTCCCTGACCGGGAGGCGGATGCCGCGGCGCGGGTCAGCGTCGAGGAGATGCGGGCCTTTCTCTGCGACGCGGTCACGCTGATCCACCGGCAGACCCGCGCGCTGGCGACGGTCGGGGTGTCGCGCTGGAGCGCCCTCTCCCTGGTGCGTGGGCTGGGGCTGGACCTGTACAGCGTGGGCTGGCCGGCCGACGAGGCCGAGCTCCGGTGCGCGGTCTCCGACCTCCGGCTGGATCGTCCGCTGATCCTGAGCTCCTTCCCCGGGACTCACCCGCGGCGGAGCATCAAGACCCTGCTCGACGGCGCCCGGTGCGCCGGCTACGGCGGCGCCTTCGTCTGGTCGGTGCTGCGCCACGACATGTCGTCCGGGTACGACGGACAGGTGCCGCAGTGGGCCCGGAACCACGCCGGTCAGCTGCACCACCTCGACCTGCCGGCGCTCACCCCGCTGCCCGCCGCCGAGCCGCGCGAGGAGACCGCCGAGGAGTCCGAGGCGAATCCGCCGCTGGTGCTCAAGCGCTGAGCCCGGGGACTAACCCTCCGCCGCGTCCAGCCAGAGCTCGTCGAAGCGGACCTGCGGCGGCGTGGAGTGCAGCCGGAGGCCCTGAACCCGCGGGCTCGCCGCCGCGTAGATGCGCTCGTGGTACAGCGGGATGACCGGGCACTCCTGCGTGACGATGCGCTCGGCCGCGCGGTACAGCGACATCCGCAGCTCGGGGTCGATGCTCACCCGCGCCTCGGTCGTCAGCCGGTCGAGCTCGGCGCTGCGGAAGCCCAGGCCGTAGACGGTCTGCGCCCCCGAGTGCAGGAGAAAGTGGAGGAAATTGTCCGCGTCCGGGTAGTCGGCGATCCACCCCGCCCGGAACGCTGGGAGCCGCCCCTCGCGGGCGCGCTGCCAGAAGTCGGTGGGGTCGATCTCGATGTGCGAGAGCTCGACCAGGCCCGCGTCGACCAGCGGGCGGAACAGCACCGCGTCCTCGGCCTCGGTGTTGCGCCCCGGCGGATAGGCCAGCTCCAACCGGAGCCGTCCGATGCCCGCGTCCCGGAGCAGCTGGCGCGCCAGCGCGACGTTGGTCCTCGGCGGGGAAGGCAGCTCGCCGGTGAGCAGCGAGGGCGGGGTGAGGGTCGAGGCCACGCGCGCCCCGGGATGGAAGTGCTCCACCATCCCCGCCACGTCCAGGCCGGCGCGGATGCCGACCCGCACCCGCACGTCGTCGAACGGCGGGGTGCGCACCTGGAAGCCCATGAACCAGCAGGAGGGCTGGCTTCCGGCGATGACCTGCTGCGGGTCCACGCCGGCGTCGCGCACGTGCTCGGCGTAGAGGCCCGAGACCACGTCCAGCTCACCGGCCCGCAGCCGCTCCAGCGCGGTGCGGCGGTCCGGGTGGAACACGAACTCCAGCCGGTCCACGAACGGGCGCTCGGCCCGGAAGTACGCCGGGTGGCGCTCCAGCACGACCCCGCCGGAGTTGATGGTCACCGGCCGGTACGGCCCCGCGCCGAGGTACTTTCCCCCGGCGCCCATCCGGGTGACGAGCGTGGCCGGCAGCGTCACGAGATGGAGGAAGAACGCCTTCGGCTCGTCCAGCCGGATCTCCAGCGTGGTCTCGTCGATCACCTCGAAGCCGGAGACGTCTCGCGTCTTGCCCGCCAGATAGTCCTTCGCCCCCTCCACCTCCTTGAAGATCCACTGGTCCGGCGAGTCCACCTCGGGGTCCAGCAGCCGCTCGAAGTGGCGCTTCACGTCGGGGGCCCGGAGCGGGATTCCGTCGTGGAAGGTGAGGCCGGGGCGAAGGAAGAAGCGGTAGCTGCGCGCGCCCGAGGCGGCCTCCCACCGCTCGGCGAGCTCGGGGATCATCACCCCGTCCTCCTGGCGCAGGAGGCCGGCGTACATGCTGGCGCCGATCTCCACCATCTGGTTGTCCAGGGTGAAGAGCGGATCCAGGCCGCGGGTGGACTCGAACATCGCCGACTGGTGGATGCCCACCTTCAGCGTCCCGCCGCGGCGAGGCTCCGGAAGGCGGAAGCGGAAGACCTCCGCCTGGAGGCTGGCCGCCTCGCGTGAGAGCTGCTCGACGCTCCGGCTCAGCCCGTCGCCGATGCGGAGCACCGTCTGGGCGTCGGTGCGAACCTGTGCCACGTCCTCGGAGATGGCGGCGTCACCGCGGGTCAGCACCTGGTGCGCGGCGCGGATTTCTTGCAGGGCGTCGGTCAGCCGGCGAACCGCGTCGCTCAGCGCCCGACCGGTGCGGGCCTGGCCCTCCGCCTTCGCCGACGCGCCCTGGGCCAGGCGGGCCATCTCCTGGGTCTGGCGCACCAGCTCCCGTCCGGCCTCGGCCTGCTCCACCGAGGCGCGGGTGAGCTCGACGATGCGGTTGGCCACCCGGGTCGAGGCCTGCACCACGTGCCCCCCTTGCGTCTCGAGGCGCACCGTCTCGGCCACCGTCGCCTCCACCGCGGCGAAGGTGCGCTGGGTGGTGGCGCGGATGTCCTTGAGGACCGAGGCCGCCTTGTCTCCCAGGGCCACGCCGTCGGTGGCGCGCTCGCGGCCCTCCTGCACGTGGGTCACCACCGCGTCGACCTGCCCGCGCGTCTGTCGGACGATGGCCGCGATCTCCCGGGTGCTGCGCGCGGTGCGCTCGGCGAGCGAGCGGATCTCCTCCGCCACCACTCCGAAGGCCAGGCCCTGCTCGCCGGCCTGAGCGGCGATGATGGCCGCGTTCAGGGACAGGAGGTTCGTCTGATCGGCGACCTCCTGGATCACGTCGACGATGCGGCCGATCTCCTGGCTGCGGTGACCGAGGGCCTCGACGATCTCCGCGGCGCGGCGGATGGACTCCTCGACCCGGTACATGCCCTGCACCGAGTCGTTCACCAGCGCCTCGCCCCGCTCCGCGGTGCTGGTCACGACCCGGGCCAGGTCACCGGTCTCGCCCGCGCGCCGGCGCACGGCGTCGATGCCTTCCTCCACCGAGTTGACGAAGGCCGCCGCCTCCCCGGCGAAGCGGGCCAGCACGTCGCCGCTGCTGGCAACCGCGGACAGCCCCTCGCTCATGACCTGCACCCGCTCGGTGGTGCGGAGCGCGAACTGGTCCAGGGTGCCGAGCGCCGAGGCCACCTGCTCGATGCGCGCGGTCATCTCCGCCAGGGCGCCGGTGGTCTCCTCGGCGAAGGTCGCCACCTGCGTCAGCCGCTCCCCCGCGACCTGGAGCGAGTTGCCCATCCCGTGCACCGAGCCGAGCGAGCGGTCCACCGCCGCGCCCTGGCGGCGCGCCGCATCGAGCAGCGCGTGCGACTGCTCGCCGACCCCCTTGCCCGTGCGCTGGATGTTCCCGGTCACCCGCTGCACCTGGAACAGCGCGCGGCGGAGCGAGAGGATCAGCCGCCGGACGTCCTCCTGGCTCTCGCCGGCCGTGACCTGGGTCGCCAGGTTGCCGCTCGCCAGCTGGGCGATGATCCGTGCCCGGGCCTGCTGGCGCGAGCGCGCCCAGCGGAGCCAGGTGAGCCACCCGCCCACCGTGAAGCCGAGAACGTTAATCGCCAGCACCAGGGGATACAGCACCGGCGGGAAGTGGCGCGGATCGAGCGCCTCGAGCAGCGCCGCGGTGACCAGGCCGGAGGCGAGCCCGCCGAGTACCCCGAAGACGAAGAGAAAGCGCTTTCCGCCCATCCGACCTGAGGCCGGAGCCTAACAGCGCCTACCCGGATTCGAAGGGGATGAGCGCGACCTTCACTCCGCTGCTCAGCCCCAGCAGCTCCTTGGCCTGGGCCGGGAGATAGACCACCTGGTCGTCGATGCGGACCTGGCTGCGGACCGCGCGGAAGCGGTTGCGGCCGGACTCGCGCTCCACGCTCACCAGCATGTCCTCGGCCACTTCCAGCGCCAGGTCCTCGGGCGCCACCCGCGCCGTCCGGTACTTCCGGATGAGCGTGACGTCCGAGGTGCGGCACTCGAAGTGCGGGCCTCCGTCGAAGGGATCGACCCGCTCGACGTACCGGAAGCCGATCCGTTCCAGCATCCGCTGCACCCCCTGGGTCTGCGGGCCCACCTGACCGAGCACCTTCTGCGCCCGCTCGGGGAAGAGGGTCACGAAGATGTCCGTGGAGGGGAACAGCTCCTTGATGAACTCCTTGTTCTGCCGGCTGAGCTTGTCCGCCTCGGAGTAGGTGAGGCCGGTGAACTTCTTCCCCACGCACTCCCACAGCACGCTGCGGCCGTCGGGCATCAGCGGGGGCATGAGCTCGGCGAGCACACGGTCCCGGAAGCTGGGCCGGTGCATCGCCATGTAGAGGAACCGCACGTAGGACAGCTGCTTGCCCGGCTTCTCCGGGCCCCCCTGGTGCAGGGGGTCCACCACCAGCCCGCCGATCTCCGTGGGCCCCTCGTAGTTGTAGGCGATGGAGAGCACCTTGTGCCGGAAGTGCCGGTCGATGCTCGCCGAGTAGTGCTCGCGCTCGCTGACCTCGTAGTAGATGTGCGGTGCGTCGTACGTCCCGTGCTGGGCGATGACCATGCTGGTGCCGATCACGGTGCCGGTGCGCGGCTCCTCGAGGACGAAGAGGTACTCGCGCTCGAAGGGGTCCTTCACCTTCCCGGCGAAGCTCCGGACCGACACGTCGATCAGCCTCTCCAGCGTCTCCTCGTCGTTCGGCAGGTTGACGGTGTTGAGCACCGCCGCGAGGCGCTTGAGATGGGGCAGATCGGTCTTCTGGACGTCGCGGAGCAGCAGCATCGGGGACGTCCTCCCTGTAGCACAGCCCACACGGGGCACCGCCAGCCTGGCCGCCCGAGGGTCGATGGACGACCGGTTGGTCGGGTGGCACGACGCGTCCAGTTGAGCGGTCGGCTCCGAGGGGACGCGGTGATGGCGGGGCCATGATCGCCCCGGGCGAGCCCGACCGCCTGCGCGATTGCCCGCGCCGCTGATCCGACACCCGAGCGGGGAGCTCGAGGCCAGTCGCGGAGATGTTCCCCGAAGGCGATTCAAGGACGTCGCGAGCGAACGCTCGCAGCGACGAGGGTCGCGTTCTTCAGGCATGATTGATCCGGTCGCGCCGTCACGTTGCGATTCTGCGCCGCGTCGCGGCACTCCTTCCGGGCGCCTGCGCTAATCTCCGCCGCCCCGGAGCAGGGAGAGAATCATGGCGAGCATCGGTCGGGTATGCGTGGTGGGCGCGGGGCCTGCGGGACTTTGTCTCGCTCGGACCTTCCGCGCGCAGGGCATTCCCTTCGACGTGTTCGAGCGCCACCACGACGTGGGCGGCCTGTGGGATCAGTCGAACGCAGGATCGCCGATCTACGACTCGGCGCATTTCATCTCCTCGAAGACGCAGACCCACTTCCACGACTTTCCGATGCCGGGGGATTACCCGGACTACCCGTCGCACCGCCAGGTCCTCGCGTACATCCGCTCATTCACCGAAGCCTACGGGCTCCGCGAGCACATCCGCTTCGGCACCGGCGTGACCTCGGCCGTCCCCGATGGCGCGGCCTGGAAGGTGACGCTGTCCACCGGGGAGGCCCGTGCCTATGCCTCCCTGGTCTGCGCCAACGGCACCAACTGGTACCCGGTGATGCCCAGCTACCCGGGCCTCTTCGCCGGCGAGATGCGCCACACGCAGACCTACCGCTCGGCCGAGGAGTTCCGGGGGAAGCGCGTGCTGATCATCGGCGCCGGCAACTCGGGCGCGGACATCGCCTGCGACGCGGCCCGCACGGCCGCGCGGGCGTTCCTCAGCGTCCGGCGCGGGTACCACTTCGTCCCCAAGCACATCTTCGGAAAGCCGGCGGACGTGTTCGCCGCGGAGACCCCCTCGATGCCGAGGTGGCTCCAGCAGCGGGTGTTCGGCGTGCTGCTGCGGCTCCTGAACGGGGACGTCACGCGGCTGGGACTCCCCCGGCCCGACCACCGCGTCTTCGAGACCCATCCCATCCTCAACACCCAGGTGCTCCACTTCCTCGCCCATGGCGACCTCAAGGCGATGCCCGACGTCGAGCGGTTCGCCGGGAGGACAGTGCACTTCAAGGACGGGACCACCGAGGAGATCGACCTGGTGCTCTGCGCCACCGGTTACGACTGGAGCATCCCCTACGTTCCGGAGAGCGAGTTCCGCTGGAAGGGACACCGGCCCGACCTCTACATGGCCATGTTCAGCCGGGAGAACCCGCGGCTCTACGTGATGGGCTTCCTCGAGACCAACAGCGGCGCCTACGGGAGGTTCGACGACATGGCGGACCTCATCTCGCGGGTCATCGTCGCCCGCGCCGAGGGCGGCGAGGCGGCGCGGGCGGTGGACGCGCTGGTGACCGGCGACCGGCCCGACCTGACCGGCGGCATCCACTTCATCGCCACCGATCGCCACGCGACGTACGTGGATGGCCCCGCGTACCGGAAGCACCTCCGCCGCGTGCGACGGCGGCTCGGCTGGCCCGAGCCCGCTCCCGGTTGCTACGACCAGCTCCGGACGAGCGGGCGGGCGGAAGCGGCGGCCTGACGCGCGATCCGACCTGGACTGTACCGATCCGCGCCGGCCGGCCGTGATGGAGTGCCGTGCGTCATGCCCTCTCTCCCGCTCCTCCTGGTCGACGCCTTCACCGAACAGCCCTTCGCGGGGAATGCCTGCGCCGTGGTCCTCGACGCCGGCGGTCTGTCGCGCGATCTCATGCAGGCCATCGCCCGGGAGATGAACCAGAGCGAGACCGCCTTCGTCCTGGGCGGCGGCGGGACTCGCTTCGACGTGCGGTACTACACGCCCGGGGAGGAGATTCCGCTCGCCGGGCACCCCACCATCGCCACCACCGCGGCGCTGGCCGACGCACGGAGGCTGGTGCCCACCGGCACGCGCACCGAGGTCACCTTCGTGCTCCGGGACGGGCCCATCTCCATTGGCTACGAGAAGCCCGTGACCGGGCTCCCCCGCGTGGTGATGACCCAGCGCCGTCCGGAGTTCCTCCAGACGCTCGACCGCGCCGCGATCGCGCCCGTCTTCGGGCTGAAGGCCGCGGACCTCCGGACCGACGGGCCGGTCCAGGTGGTGAGCACCGGCACGCGCCAGCTGATGATCCCCGTCGCCACCAGGGATGCGCTCCGGCGCTCACGGCTGGACGTGCCGGCATACGAGGCGCTCCGCGCCCGCGAGAAGTTCTTCAGCGTGCATCTCTTCGTCCTCGAGGGAGCCACGCCGCGCGGCCGCACCTTCGCCCGTCACTTCGGAGTGCCGCCGGACCAGACCGAGGACCCGGTCACCGGCTCGGCGACGGGCGGGATGGGGGCGTACCTGTTCCACCACCGGCTCGTCCGCGAGCACGACTTCGTCGCCGAGCAGGGCCACTGGATGGGGCGGCCGGGAGCGGTGGACGTGCACGTGGAGGGCACGCCCGAGGAGGTCCGCTCGGTCTCGGTCGCTGGCACCGCGGTGGTGGTCGCCCGCGGGACGCTCGAGGTGCCGTAAGGATCCAGAGTGGAAGGTCTATCGGCAGTGGTGACGCCGGAGGCAGGATCCGTCGGGTGAGCGCGTCCATCGACCACCTCGCCGTCGCGGCGACCTCGCTCGACGGCCGCGGGCTCGATGACCTCCTCGGGGTCGGCCTGGCGCCCGGCGGCCAGCACGCGCGGATGGGCACGCACAACCGTCTGCTGCGGCTCGGCGGCGGCGCCTACCTCGAGATCATCGCCATCGACCCGGCTGCACAGTCGCCCGGCCGCCGTCGCTGGTTCGACCTGGACGATCCCGCCCTGCAGCATGCCGTGCAGCACGAGCCGCGCCTCGTGCATTTCGTGGCCAGCACGGCCGACGCGGCAGCGGGCCTCAAGGCACTACGCCGGCTCGGCTTGGAGCGCGGCCCGCTGGTTCACGCCGGGCGGCCGACGCCAGATGGAACCTTGCGCTGGCAGATCAGCGTGCGACGCGACGGCCAGCG
>Ga0105104_10001858_pt1 | contig 15717 bp, 7 predicted proteins | sample PPLLaktember2015_3_FD_87034 | JGI IMG/M metagenome (GOLD analysis project Ga0105104, IMG submission 87034) | Freshwater sediment microbial communities from Prairie Pothole Lake near Jamestown, North Dakota, USA - PPLs Lake P7 Core (6) Depth... | ecosystem: Environmental > Aquatic > Freshwater >... | reverse complement strand
TCGTGGGCCAAATGCTGGGGCCGGATGAAAGGCCGGCGGACGTGAAAACGACTGCTGCCGCGCCAAAGATCACGGCGCCGCCTGCGGCTGCCCCTGCACCGGCGTCCAGCGCGCCGGTTGCGGAAACACCCGCGCCCGAGTCGAAGCCCCGTCCCCGCAAGAAGGTCGAGGCGCCGCCCCTGAAAGCGTCAACGCCAGCAGCCCCTACCACCGGCGAGCTGCGCATCGACAGCGACGTGCCGGGCGCGATGGTCTTCCTCGATCGCAAGTTCCTCGGCAACGCGCCGGTGACCGCGAAGGGCGTGACGCCCGGATCCCACGTGATCAACGCGTCAGCCGAAGGGCACGACGGGATCTCCGAAACGGTGGACGTCGTGGCGGGCCCGGCGGACGTCATGCTCCGCTTCAAGGAGGTCCGGCTGAACGAAGGTGTGGAGGTGGTCCACAAGCACGGCATGGGCTCGTGCGAGGGCCGCTTGACGGCGGATCCGAAGGGCGTGCGCTATGTGACGGCGAACAAGGACGACGCCTTCAACGTGGGGTTTGCCGACATCGAGACTTTCGAGATCGACTATCTGAAGAAGAACCTGAAGCTCAAGAAGCGCGGCGGCAAGACCTGGAACTTCACCACCAGGCACGAGAACGCCGACCCGCTGTTCGTGTTCCACAGGAACGTGGACAAGGTGCGCCGGCAGGTCGCGAAGTAGCCTGCCGGCCGGAAGGCGGGAGGCGGAAGGCGGAAAGCGGCACGGAAAGAAGCGCGCGGCGCGAAGACTCGGCCCGTCCTCCGCCCTCCGCCTGAGAGGTCTATTTCTCCGCCACCCACCTCGGCACCCGTCCCGGCGTCCACGGCGCGCCAACGGACTCCAGCCGGTCGTTGAGCGCTTTCATGTCCACCTCGACGAGCTTCCGCAGGTCCTCGAGCACGGGCGCGAACAGCGCGGCGGCCGTGTCGTACGACTGCCGGTGGGTACCTGTTGCCGCGGACGTCGCCGTCCAGTGCCCCGCCACGACGCCTTGCACGCGCTCGACGAGCGACGCCGGCGTCGGCTCGTTGTAGCGACGGACCACGTTGTCGCCGTTGAGCTTGACGAGGATGTCCCGGACGCGCCCCTCCAGCGCCCGCACCTCGGTCATCAGCTTCGGGTCGGCCCCCGGCGTGTCGTCCACCGCCTTCTTGATCAGCACGAACTGGCTCCGGACATTGCCCGCAAGCTGTGAGGCCGCGAGCACCGCGCGCTGCAGGCGCGCCGTCTTCTGCTGGAACGCCAGGAGCCCGGCCTTGTCCTTGTTGGGCAAGGTGGCCGTCCCGAGCGGCACTGCCTGGAACGGCTGCGCCTCGCCGATCGGGGTGAGCACCCCGTCCACCCGCGCCGCCACGCTCACCTTGTAACTGCCCGGCATCACCATCGGCCCGATGGGCGGCGTGGCGAACAGGTTGTCCTCGTCGAAGGGCTCGACGCTGGCCGGGTCGGCGGGCGGGTAGCGGAGGTCCCAGGCGATGCGGTGGAAACCCGCGCCCGTCGGCCCGGTCACCCGCCGCACTACGTTCCCCGTCTCGTCGGTCACCGTGAGGACGACGGCCGGCGCCTCCTCGCGGTCTTCTGCACGCAGCGCCTCCCAGCTCGGGTAGGTCACGTCGCCGCCCTCCTTCGCCGCCTTCTGCTCCTGCTCCCTCCGCGCCTTGCGCTTCGTCTTCAGTTCCTCCTTCAGGTAGTAGGTGAAGACAGCGCCGAACGGCGGGTTCTCGGCGGTGTAGAACGACTCGCCCAGGAATCCCTTCCCGCGCAGGCCGTACGGTATCGAGGGGACGAACATCCACGCCTGTTTCACCGGGAACAGCGTGGCCTGCGCGTCGAAGACCGCGGGCGCCAGGCGGCGGAGCGGCGTGATGTCGTCGAGGACATAGAAGCCCCGGCCGAAGGTGGCGAGCACGAGGTCGTTCTCGCGAGGCTGGATCACGAGGTCGCGCACCGGGATCGGCGGCAGGCCGCCTTTCATCTGCAGCCACTTCGAGCCGCCGTCAAACGTGACGAACACGCCGAACTCGGTGCCCGCGAACATCAGGCCGGCCTTCTCGGGGTCCTCCAGGACGACGTAGACGCTGCCGCGCTGCGGAAGGTCCCCCGCCACGGACGTCCACGTCCGTCCCCTGTCGGTGCTCTTCAGGAGGTACGGCTTGAGGTCGCCCATCTTGTGGTTGTCGAACGCGGCGTACACCGTGCCCGCTTCACGAGGCGATGGCTCCAGGCGCGACACGTAGCTGTTGTCCGGCACGCCGGAGAACTTCTCGATCCGCCGCCACGTCTTCCCGCCGTCCTCCGTCACCTGCACCAGCCCATCGTCGGTCCCCACGTAGAGGAGCCCCTCTTGTACCGGAGACTCGGCAAGCGAGACGATGTTCCCGTAGAACGACGTGGACGCGTTCTTCGCCACCGCGTCCACGCTCCACACCCTGCCCATGACCTTCAGGGCGTTGCGGTCGATCTGGCGCGTGAGGTCACCGCTCACCGGCGTCCAGCTGTCCCCGCGATCGTCGCTTTTGAAGACCCGCTGCGCCGCGAAGTACAGGCGCGTGTGCGAATGCGGGCTGATGATGAGCGGCGAATCCCAATTCCATCGCAGCGCCGGTTCGTCGGGCCCGGCCTGCGGCTGGATGTCAATTTGCTCCCCGGTGCGCCTGTCGAAGCGCACGAGCACGCCGTGCTGCGATTCGGAGTAGACGATGTTCGGGTCGGCGGGATCGACGCGGGTGACGAAGCCGTCGCCACCCGTCGTCACGAACCACTGATCGTTCGTGATGCCGTGCGCCGTCGTCGTGCGCGAGGGCCCGCCCAGCGTCGTGTTGTCCTGCGTGCCGCCATAGACGAAGTAGAAAGGCGACGAGCGGTCCACCTCCACCCGGTAGAACTGCGTGATCGGGAGGTTCGGCTTGAATTCCCAGGTGGCCGCACGGTCGAAGCTCTCGTAGACGCCGCCGTCCCCGCCGCACACCAGGTGGTCGGTGTTCCCGGGGTCGATCCACAGCGCGTGGTTGTCCACGTGCTTCCACTTCTCACCGGCGTTCTTGAACGTCCGGCCGCCATCCTCGGTGACCTGCATGTAGACGTCCATCGAGTAGACGCGATCCACGTCCTTCGGGTCGGCGAAGATCTCGTTGTAGTACATCGGGCCGCCGGGCACGTAGCTGCTCATCTTGTCCCAGCTGGCGCCGCGATCGCGCGAGCGGAAGAACCCTCCCGCCTGGTTCGCTGCCTCGACCACCGCGTAGACGACGTCGGGGTTGGCCGGCGACACCGCCAGGCCGATGCGGCCGATGTCCTCCTTGGGCAGCCCGTTCGCCACCTTGTTCCAGGTGGCGCCCGCGTCGGTGCTGCGATAGAGAGCCGACTCCGGGCCGCCGTTGATGAGCGTCCACACGTGCCGCCGGCGCTGGTAGGCAGCGGCGTACAGGACGTCGGGGTTGCGCGGGTCGACCGCGACGTCGCTCACGCCCGTGTTCTCGCCGATCTTCAGCACCTGCTTCCAGGTCTTGCCGCCGTCAACGGTCTTGTAAAGGCCGCGGTCGCCGCCCGCTGACCACAGCGGCCCCATCGCGGCCACGTACACGGTGTTGGAGTTCCTCGGGTCCACGACGATCCGACCGATGTGCATCGACTCCTTCAGGCCGACGTTCTCCCACGTCTTGCCCGCGTCGGCCGATCGGTAAACGCCGTCGCCGTACGAGACGCTCCGCTGGCTGTTGTTCTCGCCCGAACCTACCCAGACGATGTTGGGATCACGGGGGTCGACGGTGACGCAGCCAATGGAGAACGAGCCCTGGCCGTCGAAGACCGGCGTCCAGGACGTGCCGGCGTTGACCGTCTTCCAGACGCCGCCCACCGTGGCGAGGTACCACGTCGCAGGCCGCGCCGGGTCAGCCGCGATGTCGATCACGCGTCCGGACGTGACGGCCGGGCCGATGGAACGGAAGGTCAGCCCGCTCAAGCTTTCCGCGGTGGGACCCACCGCCTTCCCGGCGGGCTTCCCACCGGGCTTGTCGGCGTCCTTGCCGGCCGGGGATTGGGCGTTGAGACCGATGCCACAAACGACGGCAACGAGGAAGACCGTGGCGATCGCTCGCTTCAAGGAAGACCTCCGGGGTTGGTGCGTACATTATTCTCTAGGATTCAAGCGTCAGGATTCAGGATTCAGCGGATCACACTGTCAAGCTGTGCGCAGCGTGATCTTTGTGACGCCCCGAATCCTGATTCCTGATTCCTAGAACTCGTACCGCAGCCCCAGCCGGATCGTGCGCGGCGGCTGGAGCGCTGTCGAGGCGCGGAAGGCGCGGGTGACCACGGGGTCCTCTTCGACCTCGTTGCGTGTGTTGAGAAGGTTGAAGGCATCGAGGACGACCGCCAGGCGCCCTCCCGCCAGCCCAAAAGCCTGCTCGAGCCGGGTGTCGAGCGTGAAGGTGAACGTGAACCGGCTGTGGCCCCGGGTGTACGCCTGCACGGCCTCTGGCCCCTGCGCGAGGTCGGGGACGATCACCAGGCGCGAGAAGTGTTGGCCGTCCTGGTACCGCGCCATGGCGCCCGCGCTGAACCCCCTGCCGGTGACGAGCCCCGAGGACCACTTGATGACGTAGCCCCGCTCCAGGAAGAGCCGGCCGCGGGCGTAGGTCAGGGCGTTCGGGTTCTGAAACGTTTCGCCGAGGAGGCCCGGGTCGCTCTCGTTGACGCGGAAATTGCGGTTCGCGCCGATGCCATCGGAACGGTGGGCGGCGGCGCCGAAGAGCATGTACCAACGGCCGTCGAATACCCGCTCGAGCCCGACGTCCACTCCGATGTAGTGGGAGTCGTGGCCCGGGGGGTTGGTGAGGATGTCGCGGTCCTCCCCGAACGACTCGGGCCTTCGGTCGTACACCTCGAGCACGCGGTCGTCAACGGGATTGAGGAAGTCGTTCCCTGCGTCGGGGATCTGCCGAAGGACGTAGTCGTCCAACGTGACGCCCTCGTTGACGGCCGCCACGAGGCGATAGTCGCGGCGCTCGTTGCCCGTCACTCGGAAGGCCCAGTGCCGCGCGAAGCGGCTCTCGAAGCCGAACACGAACTCGCGGCTGAGAGGCGGCCGCAGCCCGGGGTCGATGCGGCTGGGGAAGAACGGCCGGTTCCCGGGACCGGCGGTCCAGACAAGCGTCCCGGCCTCGGACTCCTCCACGCGACCGTCCCCGTTGGGGTCGGACCAGAGGTACACCCGGGCCGCCTGCGCGGCCGGGTCCCCGTACGCCAGGTATCCAAGCCGCAGGCGGTGACGCGAGTAGCCGTAGCCGACCAGGGTGGACAGCCCCCCACCGTCCGTGACCTGCCACCGGAGAAGCGCGCGCGGGAGGACGGTGTGCCACCGGATGCCCGCGTTGGCGCCTCGCGCGGATGCGTCCGTCCACTCCAAGCGCGCGCCGAGATCCAGGCCGACTCGCGAGCCCAGCCGCATGGAGTCGTTCGCCCACGCGGACAGGTCAACGGCTGCCCGCCGGATTGAACCGCCCTGCGCCTCGTAGTCCCACAAGCGTGCGGGAATGCCGTCTACCCGTTCGCCCACCAGCGCACGCGGCTGCGCGGCCGGCGCCGAATGGCTGCGGCTGATCGCGAGCCCGGCGTGCAGGTCGTGGCCGACGCCGAACTCGAACGACGGAGGCTCGAGTGCCGCCGACGCCGTCCAGCGCCCGCGGGCGCCGGTCGCCGGGACGACCAATTCGTGAACCGGCCCGTCCAGCAGTCGCTCGATCGCGCCGCTGACCGGCGAGCCGTCGGAGGAAGGCCCGGTGACCTTCCCTTGCTGGTATCCGGCCGAGACGGTGGCAAGCCAGCCCCCGGCCGGCGCGTGCTCCCACACCCCCTGGAAGTGCCCGAATACATCCTGGCCGCGAACGCCGCCGGGGACTGGAAACCGCACCCGCGCGGGAAACGGGTATCGCGCGCGGTCGCCGCCCGCGACGAAGCGGATGCGGTCGGACGACGAAATGGATCCGACGCCATGCAGGAACACCGAGCCCAGGCGGCTGTCCAGCTTCGTCTCCTCGCCACGCTCGAGGCGGGTGGAGGCCGCGTAGCGGACGGAGCCGAGAAGGCCGAAGCCCGCGGCGAGCGGCCCGCTCACCAGCGCGCCCCCCTGCCCTGCCGATGCCAGCCGGGCGATCGGCGGCACCGCGCCGTCGCCGGTGGCCTGCAACTGCCGCGGCAGGTAAGCCGCCTCTACGAACCCGCCGAGGGTCGCGGCGGGGGGGCGGGGAACGAGTTCGACCGTCGTCCCGGCGCCGCCGGCCTCGACGGTCGGGAACGAATAACCGACATCGACCGACGTGAAGACGGCGGGATCGGGATGCATCAACGGGGTGCCCAGCCGCTCGGGATCCGTGAAGTCGAGGCCATTGATCCGAAACCCGGACTGCGTCCACGAGCTGCCGTGGCTCCCAAACATCTCGGGCTCTCCGAGGTACAGCCCGGGGCCGCCGATTCGATCGACGATCACGAAGGCATCGGCGGTTTCAAGCAGCGACCAGATGCTGGAACGCCCGGGCAGACCGCGCAGCTGCAGGTCGGTGAAACTCGACCTGGCGACCGGCCAGGACGCCAGGGGCGTTGTGCCGACGGACGCGGGCGGGAGAGACGCGGCGCTGGATCGCGCTTGCGCCGCAAGCGGCGCGGCAGGGGCGAGGGCCGTGAGAAGCAGCAGGGCGGCGCGGAAGGTCGGGGGGACATTGGCCAAAACGCGCGGGTCCTTTCGAATCCGTCTTTACAGTTCGCGCCGCAAGGCCCTTTCCCAGGCGGCGTACGCCTGCAGGTAGCGGTCGCGGTCGGAGGCGTCCGGCTCGATCCGGCTCACCAGGCGAAGCCCGTGAAAGGCGCCGGCCGTCCCCTCGAACAGCCCGGCGCCGACGCCGGCACCGCGCGCGGCGCCCTGCGCCCCGTCTGTCTCGAACAGCTCGAGCGTGGCTCCTGACACTGCCGCAAAGGCCCGGGCGAACAGGGGGCTCAGGAACATGTTCGCACGGCCGGCCCGAACCGTCCGCGCCTCCACGCCCATCTCCCGCATGATTCCCATGCCGTGGTGCAGCGCAAAGACGATGCCCTCCTGCGCCGCCCGCAGCAGGTGCCGGCGATCGTGCCGGACAACGGAGAGGCCGTGGATTGAAACGCCGGGTTCGCGGTTCCCGAGCGACCGTTCGGCACCGTTGCCGAAGGGCAGCACGACCACGCCATCCGAGCCGATGGGCGCGCCGCCCGCCAATTCGTTCATCTCGTCATAGGAGAGGCCGACGCCACCTTCAGCCTTCCCGCCGAGCGCGCGACGGAGCCAGCTGTTCAGGGCGCCCGTCCCGTTCACGCAGAGCAGGCTGCCGAAGCGCGGGGCCTCCGGTGTGTGGGTGACGTGAAGGAAGGTGTTGACCCGCGAGTCGGAATCCCAGACCGCCTGGCCGCCGACGCCGTACACGACGCCCGACGTGCCCGCGGTCGCCGCCACCTCCCCGGGGTCGAGGACACGCAGCGAGAACGCGTTGTTCGGCTGGTCCCCGGCGCGGTAAGCGACGGGCGTGCCGGCGCGCAGGCCCAACTCGCCGGCCGCCGGGGCCGTCAACTCGCCCTGGTTGCCGAAAGTCGGAACCACCTCAGGAACCAGCGAGGGGTCGAGGCCGAGGACGTCCAGCAGGTCCTGCGACACGCGGTGGTCGAGATAGTCCCAGAGAATGGCCTCCGAGAGCCCGCACGCCGTCGTCGCGGCGCGCCCGGTCATTCGCAGGCCGACGTAGTCTCCCGGCAGGAGCATCTTGTCGGCTCGCGCGAACACGTCCGGCTCGTGCTCCTTGACCCATCTCGCCTTCGAGGCGGTGAAATTACCCGGCGAGTTCAACAGGCGCGCGAAGCAGTTGATCCGGCCCAGTTCTTCGAACGCCCGCTCGCCCGTTTCCACCGCCCGGCTGTCGCACCAGATGATGGACGGCCGCAGCACCTGTCCCTCGCGGTCCACGAGCACGAGGCCGTGCATCTGGTATGAAATGCCGATCGCGGCCACCTCCTCCGGGCGCGCCGCCGACTCGCGCATCGCCTCGCGCGTGGCGTGGACGACGTTCAGCCACCAGTCGCGCGGGTCCTGCTCGGCCCAACCCGGGAACGGCGCGTCGATGCGCATCTCCGCGGCCGGCGACGAGGCGGCGGCCACCCTCAGGCCGGACGCTGCGTCGAGCAGCGCCGCCTTCACGAAGGAGCTGCCGACGTCGAGCCCGAGCAGGAGGCAGCGGGCGGTCATAGCGCACGCTTCAGGAACGCGAGGAAGCGGGCAGGGTCGCGGGTGAGGCCGGGGAAGCTGGCGACCGGCGTCCCATCCGCTTCGACCACCGCGTAGTAGGGCAGCGCCACCGTTTTGTAGGACGCCTGCTGGAGCGCCTGCTGGCGCTGGTAGATCTGGCCCTCGCCGTCGGTGTAGAGCCGGACCAGGACGAACTTGCGCATCTCCTGGCGCACGTCCTCACGCGGGAACATGTTGGCTTCCATCCAGCGGCAGTTCGTGCAGGTGTAGCCGGTGAAGTCCACGAACACGCGCCTGCCCTCGCGCTTCGCCAGGTGCAGCGCCTTGCCGTAGTCGTTCATGATCCAGGGCAGGCCCTCGGGGCCGACCTCGGCGCCTTCGAGCATGTCCTCGGGCGCGGGCGGCAGGAAGGCCTCGATCTCGCCCAACCGCCGGCCGGCGACGCCGGTGGCCAGCCACACGCCCAGCGCGACGCACGCGGCGGAGGTGGCCCACCGCGCGAGGCCCCGCGACCGGACACGCGAGTCGTGCGGGAAGCGGAAGAGGCCGAGCACGTAGGCGGCCATCAGCGCGGCGATGATCACCCACGACACCAGCACCAGGTTGCGGGTGAAGATGCCCCAGCCCCAGACCAGGTCCACATTCGAGATGAACTTCATCGCGGCCGCGATCTCGAGGAACGCCATCAGCACCTTGACCGAGTTGAGCCATCCGCCCGACTTGGGCAACGAGGCCATCCACTGGGGCATCAGCGCCAGCACGAAGAACGGCAGCGCGAATACCGTGGAGAAGGCCAGCATGCCGAGCAGCGGCCACTGCCAGTCGCCGCCTGCCGCCATCACGAGCAGCGTGCCGATGAAGGGCGCCGTGCAGGTGAAGGAGGTGAGCGTGAAGGTGAGCCCCATCAAGAGCGTCGCGATCGTCTGACTGCCACCCTGGCGCCGCGTGAGCGCGTCGAGGCGGTTCACCAGCGCGGGGGGTATCTGCAGGTCGAACGCGCCGAACAGGCTGAGGGCGAACGCAACGAAGATCCCCGTGATGAGCAGGTTGATCCAGGGATTTGCCGCGAACCGGTTCAGGCTCGTGGCCCCGACCAACAGCGCGAGCGCCATTCCGAGCGCCGTGAAGGTCAGGATGATCCCGACCATGTAGGTGACGGCCTGCTGCACCGACTTCGCGCGGCTGCCCGCGGCGTGGTTGGTGAAGTAGGACACCGTGATGGGCACCATCGGGAACACGCACGGCGTGAGCAGCGACAGTGCGCCCACGGTCATGGCCAGCCAGATGAAGGCCCAGAGCGACTGCGGCCCCCCGCCCGCGGCGGCGAGATCCCCGGCGAGCGCCGCGTCGGCCGCGTGCGATGGGGACGTCGTCGGGTTACTCGCGGCAGGGCTCGACGCCGAGCCAGGGCCCGGAGCAACGGGCGTGGCCGGAACCGCCGCCGGCGCGCTTGCATCGGCCCTCGGAGGTGTGGCCCCCGGTACGGCCTCCACACGGCCCGGCGGCGCCGGCGGCCGACCGGCAGTCCATCCTTGCGATGCGGGGCTCCCCGGTGTCGAGGCAGCGCCGAGGCCCCTCCCCGCAGCGGCGGGCGGCGCTCCGCCGGCGACTGCGGAGGGTGGTCCCACCGGCGCGTCCACCTCGAGGGGGACGTCGATCGTCACCGTCTTGGGCGGCAGGCAGAACTGGTCGTTGCAGGTCTGGAAACGAGCCTGCACCGCCAGCCTCCAGCCGCCGCCCGGCGCGTCGGCCGCGACCTTCATCGGCAACGTAAAGGCAGCCGTCGCCGAGTAGAACTCCGTGTTGATGCCGAAGCTCGGATCGAAGGCGGCTTCGGGCGCCGGCGCATCCACCGCGCCTGCCAGGACGAAGGGCTGCCCGGCCGGCACCATGATCTTCGTGGCGATCGGAGGCGGCGGCTGGTCCAGCGAGTAGAGGTGCCAGCCCTCCTCCATGTGCGCGACCAGCTCGACGGCGAACGCCTGCCCCGGCGCCACCTTCTTGGCCTTGCTGCTGGCCGACCACTTGACGGGGTCCTCCTGGGCCGCCGACACGCCCGCCAGTCCCAGCACCACGGCCATCCCGAGGCCGACAGTCCGCAACAACACGCTCGCTCTCATCGGCACTCCACCCACTCACCAGGCTCGCGGAGTCTCGACACTCAGCTCTCGCAAAGCCCAAAGCCTCGACCGGAACGCGCCGGCCGGTCCATACCGATGCTCACTTGTGTTGACGATCGCCGCCGATCCGTAGAAAGGCCGCGGCGGTCGCCGCGCTGCGAAACGATCGTCAACGCAAACGAGCTCCGGGACTAGTGGCCTGTCCTCACATGGGCCGCTTGCAGGATCTGCTTGCTGTCCTCGTCCTGCACGAAGGCGACGACCGACAATTTCGTCGCCTCGACACCGTGCTTCTTCTCCAGGAACTTGTGGTTCGGGAAGCGCGTGCTCGTCTTCTCGAAGTCGTCGAGGTGTTCTCGCGCCTCGGCAATGACCTGGTCAATCTCGAAGGTGTGGTCCACCGTGAGGCTCTTGCCGGCGACCACCGGAAAGCCCTGCGCCTCGCCCTTCCCTGCCACGCTGCGCACCACCATCGGGTGGAACCGCACACCGTTCTCGCCGCTATAGCGGACGCGCTCCTCGACGAGCACCAGCTGCAGCTTCAGGTTCTTCGCCGTGGACTTCACGCCGGACACGTCCGCCTTCACCTGGATTCCCACCGGCGTCGCCACCGCGATCAACTTGATCTTCGCGTCGGCTTTCGTGATCAATCGCTTCTCGATCGTCGGCTCCACCCGGTCGCTGTAGATCTTCGCCGCCGCGTCGGCGGGGCCGCCACCGCGGCCGTCGGCCTCGCCGTCGATGTAGAAGCTCGGCACGCCGCGGATGTCGTAGAGCTTCTGCCGTGTCTGCGTGGAAGGGTTCGTCATCGGATCGGGGCGCGGGATGTGGAGGTGGTACATCAGGACCGCCACGTCCTGCGGCCTGTAGCGCTCGAGCGCCGCCTCGAACGCCAAATCCGCGCCCACGCAGGGCGGGCACCCGGCGCCGGTGAAGATCTCGGCCAGCACCACGCGGTCCGTCCGGCCCGCGGCCCGCGCGTACGGCTTCGCGTGCACCGGCATCGGGTTCTCTTTCTCGTACCGCTTGTCGAGCATCTCCTCGAGGCCGTTCAGCGACCCGTTGTGCGTCTTCTTGTAGATTGCCTGGAAGTCGGCCTTCGACTCGGCCGTCAGCCGGCCCGCCAGCGCCACCACGGTGAGGTACTCGAGGTGCTCGGCGTCGCGGCCCGCCTTCTTCGCGTAGTCCGCGAGCTTCACCGCCGCCGTCGCCGCCGCGGGCGCCTTCGGGTCGATCGTAAAGGTCTCGCGCAGGGCCTTCTCCGCCTCGGCATGCTTGCCGAGCTTCGCGCAGATCTGCCCGAGAGTGGAGTACGCGGTCTGCTTCGAATTGACGAACATCCTGGCCAGCTGCGCCTCGTCGGGCGGCGACATCGGCTTGGCCTTCGGGTCGCGCTTCAACGCGTCGGCGGCGCTGTCCGCAAACGACTTCCTCCGGGCCTCGATGAACTTCTTCTCGTCCAGCGCCTCGATGCCCTTGAGCGCGAACGCTTCCGCGTCCTGGAGCAGCAGGTCCTGGGCGAGTAGCGTGCTCGCGAGCTGGCTGTACTGCGAACCCCGGGACGTGTCGGCCTGGGCCTCGGCAATGAGCTTCGCCTGCTCCAGCGCCTTCTTTCCCGCGTCCTTCATCTTGGTGACGAGCGTCGTGAAGATGGCGTAGTTGGCGCTGTCCGCCGTGGAGGTCTTGGGGAAGTCCTCGACCACCTTCTTGAGCGCCTCGATCTTCTTGTCGGGATCGCTGATCTTGTTGGCCTCGTTGAACGCCTTCCGCTCCGGCGGGACATCGCGGGCGGGTTCGGACGCAGGTTCCGCCACGTCCTTCTTCTCGGGCGCCTGTGCCGGCTTCTCCCCGGCTTTCTGTTCGGGCGCCTTCTTTTCGGCCGCCTGCGCCTGTTTCTCCGCGGCAGGCGGCTGTTGACCGGAGACCGAACCAGCCAGGGCCGCAACGACCATCGCCGCCATCACGATGAGGGAGAGCGACGCCTTAGCCTTGCTCGAGACCAACGCCTCGCCAGGATCTGCGAACCGCCTCATGCTGACGCTCCTGTTCCCAGGGGACCTTGAATTGTCCGGGGTCGATGGGTTGCGGGCCGCGTTCCTGGCCGGAGACCCGCGGGTCGTTTTTTCGGGGCCGGCACAGTGTATCAGGAAAAAGCAGGGTATCATCCTGCCCACCCTTGGAGGCTTTTGACCCATGCCAACCCTTCGCCGCCTGCTCGCGCTCACCCTCGCCCTGGTCACCGTTTCGATCGCCGCCGCCGCGCAGCCGCCCGCTGGAGCGGCGGTCCTGGCTTCGCGGCTGTCCGCGCTGATCGACAAGCAGGGGGTGTCCGGCTTTGAAACCGATGTCACCGCCGCCATCCGGGCGATGCTGCCGTCTTCCGTGACGCCGGCCGTGGACGAGATGGGTACCCTGACCGTCACGCTCGGCCAAGGCGAGCCCCACCTCCTCGTCACGGCCAGCATCGACGAGGACGGTTACATCGTCTCCGACATCACCGACGGCGGCTTCCTCCGCCTGCAGCGCGTTTCCTCCGGCGCAAGCCACCCGCTCTACGACCAGTTCCTCTACGGGCAACCGGTCGTTGTCCGGCGCACCGACGGCCAGATGCTGCCCGCGGTGAGCGTGAGCGCCTCCGCACACCTGCAGCGCGGGCGGTCGCAGGCATCGGCGGTGAAAGGACTCGACGACCTGTGGGTGGACGTCGGCGCCGCCTCGCGCGCCGAAGTCGAGAAGCTGGGGATCAAGATGCTCGACACCGTGGCGTTGCGCGAGCGCGTGCAGCGGCTGGCGGGCGCCCAGGTGGCCGGCCTTGCGGCACAGGCCCGGGCGAACGCCCTCGCGATGGTCGAGCTCGTGCGGAGCCTCGCGGCGGCGAAGACCTTGAACGGGTCGGTCACCGTGGCCTGGACGACGCAGGGGCTGTTTGGCGACCGGGGGTTCGTGCGGCTCAGCCGGCGGATCGAACCGGACGCCGTGATCGTGCTCGCGCGCGCGCCGCTGGGGCGCGACGCCGATGTGAGCGGCAGCTACGGCACACCCGACAAAGGCCCGGTGGTGTTCCAGGGAGGACAGGTGCGCAGCGGCGCCGCGGCCGCTCCACAGGCTGGGGCGGAGGCGACCGCCGTCCCGCAGGCGCCCCGGCTTGCCGGCCTGCCCGGTCCGTGGGCCGCGAAGACAAAGGTGCTGGTGCTGCCGGTGCGTTTCGCGCAGACGCCAGTCGAGACCATCCAGCTCGGAGACCTCGCCGCGCTCGCCACCCTGCTTGCGTCGGAAGCAGGTGTCGCCCCCGTGCCGCCCGACGCCTCGACCGGGCCCGCCGTCACCGGCACCCAGCTCGGCGCGCCGGCAACCGGGAACTTCGGGACCCTCGCCACACTGATCGACACCTACGGGGTGTCGGGCCACGAAACCGACGCCCGGGTGGCCGTCGAGAAGCTGCTGCCCAAGTGGGCGAAGCCGGAGGTGGACGCGAAGGGGAACCTGACGGTCTCGTTCGGCCAGGGCGGCAAGGAACTGCTCTTCGTCGCCCACACCGACGAGCTGGGCTACGAGATCGCGGACATTCGCGAGGACGGGATGGCGGCGGTGCGACGCGGCGGCGTCTACCACGCGTCGATGGAAGGTCACGGCGTCCTGGTGCACACTGCGCGTGGGCGCGTGCCCGCCATCGTCGCTCCGAGGCGGAACTACACGAGGGCTACCGAATGGCAGCCGCGCGCCGAAGAAGTCCTGCTCTACTTCGGCACCGCCTCACGCGCCGAGACGGAGGCACTCGGGGTGACGAAGGGCGATGCCGCCACCGTCCGCAAGCAACTGGTTCGACTGGGGGACCACCGGGCCAGCGCACGCGCCATCGATGATCGCGCGGGTTGCACCGCCCTGATCGAGGCGCTCAAGAAGCTCGATCCCGCCAAGGTTCCCAACCGCATCACGTTCGCCTGGGACGTCGAGGAAGAAACCGGACTCACCGGCGCGGGGGTGCTGGCGGAGCGGATGGCGCCGGCCTACGTCTTCGCCGTGGATACCTTCGTGTCGTCCGACTCGCCGGTGGACCCGCAGCGCACCTCCCGCATTGCGTTGGGGTCGGGTGCCGTGCTCCGGGCCGTGGACAACAGCAGCATCACGCCGCCCGCCACGCTCGAGGTCATCCGCAAACTGGCGGCGGCTCGTGGCATCCCGGTCACCGTGGGCACGACGAACGGCGGGAACGACGGCTCCCAGTTCTCCAAGGTCGGCACGATCGTCGTCCCGATCTCCTGGCCGGGCCGCTACTCGCACTCCGCCGTGGAGGTGATCGACGGGCGGGACCTCCAGGCGCTGGTGGATCTGATCGTCGCGCTGGCGCAGGGCATGTAGGGGGGGGCGTTAGCCCTGCCTGAACGCGAGGCCTTTAGTGAGGCGGGAGCCTGCCCGAACGGGCAAGGCGGAAGCCTTGCCCTACATCAGGTTGAAGTCGATCGCGATCGTGACCAGCACGGGGAGCAGTCGCCACCCAGGTGAACCCGGCGCCCCATCGCGATCCCCGGTCCGCCTAGTCCTTCCGCATCTCCTCGAGACGCCGGGCCTCCTTGCCATTGCGGTCCTCGGCCACAAGCTGCGCCAGCGACGCCGAGCCGAGCACCTCGCGCATCCGGTCCTGCGCCTCCTTCCACACGGGGTGTGCAGGGCACCAGGGGCTGCGGTGGCAGCTGCCCTCCAGCAGGCACACGTTGAGCGCGGGGATGCCGTCCAGGGCGTCGAGGATCTCGAGCAACGAGGCGTCGCGGCCCCGGGCGAGCATTTCGAAGCCTCCCCGCTTGCCGCGGCGGGAGGCGATGTAGCCTGCTTTCACGAGGCGCTGCAGCACCTTCGACAGGAACGCGGGCGAGACTTCCGCCTCGTGCGCCAGCTCCGAGAGGCTGGCGCGGGTGCCAGGGTTCTCGCTGCCCAACTGGATCATGGCGCGAACCCCGTAGTCGGCTGCTCGGGTCAACTGCATGACAAGTCCCTCGGGGGCGATGACGATTGTGGAGCCTCAGACTCCAGAAACACCGGCTGAGCAATAAGCTCGCCAACCAGCGATTTCGCTGGAATCCCTAAGATAACTGCGGCCACGCAGGGGGCTACGCGGGGGCGCGCGGGGCGTTGCCGGATTTCCGCTATTCTGGACCCATTTTTGCGCGGGTCCAGCTTACCGGAATTCCCGGGCGCTGAGAACCCCGGGCGGGGATTTGTGTGCAAAAGGCCGGCTCCCGGCTTTGGGCTCTGGACTCTCGATCGATCAACCCGTCACGCGAGTCCGGCGCAGGCGAGCCCGGGTCGGCCG
>Ga0105104_10001857_pt1 | contig 15721 bp, 10 predicted proteins | sample PPLLaktember2015_3_FD_87034 | JGI IMG/M metagenome (GOLD analysis project Ga0105104, IMG submission 87034) | Freshwater sediment microbial communities from Prairie Pothole Lake near Jamestown, North Dakota, USA - PPLs Lake P7 Core (6) Depth... | ecosystem: Environmental > Aquatic > Freshwater >... | reverse complement strand
GCGTGGCCTTTGTACCAGTTGAGGTTGACCAGGGCTTTGTCGCGGGCTTTCTTGGCGTTGGCCAGGTTGGCCAGGGCGTTGGCGCGCGCCACATCGGTTTCGAGCGCGCCGCTGACCCGGTTGAAGGCGCCTTCGGCGTCATCCACGGCGGCCTGGGCCAGGTAGTAGTTGGCCTCGGCGGATTGGATGGTCTCCGAGCTGGCCCGCGGGCGGTCCAGCCGGTCGCGGGCTTTCTGGGCATCCTCGTAAGCTTTCTGCGCGGCAACCAACGCCTGCTGCGCTTGCGCCTGCTGTACTTCGGAATTTCTCAAATTTTCTAATGCGCGCTGGGCATCTACCAGTTCAGCTTCCGCCAGGATGATCTCTTGAGGAAGCGTATCTTTCGATAAGGTTGCCATGACCTGGCCAGGTTTTACAACCTGATCCAGCTTGACATCCAACTTTCCCACCGACCCTGTCGTTTGCCAGATCAGCATGGTCGTCTGGTTCGCACGGACTGTCCCGGTTGCCCCTACGGTCGCGGTCAGCTCGCCGCGCTGGGCTTTCTCGGTCTGAAAACTGCTCTGGATGGCAGCCTGCGCGGTTTGGTAACTGCGGTAAGCAAAAAAACCGCCAACCGCCAGGATCACTACCAGGATGGGGATCCAAATTCGTTTCATATTCACCTTCCTTGATTATCCTGCCCCGGTATGCGCCGGATTTTTCTTTTGATTAGGCTCCGGGGGATCCGTGTAAATATAGTACGAAAACAAGCCTGCGTGAAGAGAGATAGGCGAGATTGTATGAGGATTGTAATCTCCAGGCCGGACATGCAGCAGCCAATGCCGTCTCTTTTATAATACGGATAAACAGGCCTAACCGTTGCACGATTTGAACCCGGTCCGTCCAGACAGAGTCAGCGGGTGAAGCCCGTCCTGGTTAGCCAGTGCTTCACCCGCTGAAAGTTATCTGGCAAACCGTGCTATCCAAGGATTTGGATCAGAGGTACCGGGGTAAATACCACAATAAAAATCAAAAGCGCCAGAACGGCCAGAGATTTCCGCCTGCTGTCGAGAGGGGTAATCTGATCGAGGGGTTCGGCATAGAAGCGGCCGAGGAAAAAGATAAGGGCAGCCCACAGCCACCAGACATTCCAGAAGAAGCCCAGGACCACAATTCCAACCAGGACAAACGGTAAGATCCGGCGCGCACGTTCCTTACCCACCAGCACGTACAGCATGTGGCCGCCATCTAACTGTCCGGCGGGGATCAGGTTGAGCGCGGTGACCAGGATTCCGGCCCAGCCGGCCCAGGCGACAGGATGCAGGATCACATCCATCCCACCCAGGGGCAGTGGTTGGCCGGTAAAAAAATAGCGGAGCCAGTACACCAGCGGGCCCGCAGATCCATAATTGGGCGGCGCGGGAAGCAGCTGGCCAAAGACCGCAAATTTACTGATCAGGTATAACAGGGAGTTGCCTTCAAGCTGGATCCCACCCCCTGCGGGAATGCTGAGCGGGATGGTTTCGACATGCGAAAGGGACAGGCCCAGGATCAATACAGGGATGGCCACGATGAGCCCCGCCAACGGGCCTGCGATCCCGATATCCAGCAAGATGCGCCGGTTTTTGGGCGGCTCCTTCATGTTGATAAAAGCGCCCATCGTCCCAAATGCGCTGCCTGGGAATGGAATGAAATAAGGCAAAGAGACATTCGTATGATGGTAGCGGCCTGCCAGGTAGTGCCCAAACTCATGGGCGAGCAGGATACCCAGCATGCTTACTGCAAAGGGCCAGCCAGACAACAAGGCGCGCAAGAAAGTTCCAAGGCCAGATCCCTGGCCGGCCAATATGGCGCCATTGCTTGAAAATGCTGCACCGGTCAGGAGAACGCTTAGAAATGTCAGTATCAAAAGGATGACATTCACCAGGGGATTGCCCGGCCGCTTTTCGGGAAGAGCGGGAACCAATACTACCGCGTGGCGGTCTTCCTCCCAGCGGAAGAGGGGAGTGATTTTGAGCGGTTTCAACGCTGCGGACAACTCATCGTACGCCGCAGCTGTATCCTCTCTTTTTATACAACCCGTATAGCGGACGATGAGGTTCTGTTTGGGATCGCCCTCTGTGATTGAATCGATGGTCATTACTCGCGCCACGAGAGGATCGAGGGTTTCAGAGATATAAGGAATTGAGTTCATTTTGCCCCACACCTGTAATTCCAAAGAGGTCGCGAAGGTGCGACGCGCCTCGCACAAGGAACCGGCCGATCAGGCGGGAGTGGATGGGAGTCGAACCCACCGCGGCCCGCAACGCGACCCGCAACCGGTTTTGAAGACCGGAGAGCCCACCGGGACTCTACCACCCCCGCGATTAAGCATACTCCATCAAAACTTCTTTTGCAAGATTGATCCTAAGTTTTATCTTCTTCCTCGGGTTCGATAACCACCGTAGGAGGAGCCTGGTCCTTTTTCTCATTGCCTTCCTCCAGCGCCGATTCGATAGCCCCCTCCTGGACGTCCGTTTGTGTAGATTTGCCCGCCTCGCCCTTGACCACCACGGTGGGAGCTTTCCCCTTCTCGGTTTTACCCAAAAGGTTTTCTAGAGGTGTCGGCGGAGCCTGGTCTTTTTCTTTCTCAATGTGGATATCCGGGAAGGATTGGGCAGCGATCCACCCTTTTTCATAGGCATGCTGTGCGATTCCCAGCGAGTCATCCGCCAGAACCAGGCTGCTGCCCTCGTGTAGAACCTTTTCTGCCAGCTCTCGAATCGCTGCCGGGCGCGCCAGGTCGCGGGTAACATTGCGGATATACACTGCCAGTACCCGGTTGGGGTAATTATCGACGACTTCGGAATAAATCTCCGGGTCCTGCTGGCCGCTGTCGCCGATCAGGATAAAGGCAAGGTTCGGATAGGTATCCAGGATCTGGTGGATGATTGCCAGTTTATGATCGCGGTTTTCAAGCGGTAGGAGCTCGTTTTCAGTCAGACCCCAATCGCGGAGGAATAAAACCGGGTTGGGAATCTCCTGGAGTTGGAAGAATTCCATCAACAAGTCGTAGATGTTCCAGGGGCTGCTGGAGAGAAAGAACAAAGGATTTTGCTCGTTTCCCCGGCTTCCCGCGTGCAAGGCGCGGTAGAGCGCCGCGACGCCAGGGAACGGCATGCGGGTACGCGCGTTGCCGAGAAAGACATGCCGCGCCATTTTGAGCATGTGAGTAGCATCCGAAAGGACAACCGTATCATCGATATCGCTGATTACCGCGTATTGGGCGGTTACCGACGGGATGAGCACTTCCCCTTTCGCCTCTACGGGCTGCGCTTGCCGTCCGGCCTCGGGCCCAAGCAGCTCAAACTGGATGGTTTCCCAGATCCCCGCCGGTTCTACCGGGGGATCAGGCTCCACCCACACCTCGAAATAACCCTCTTCGTTAGCCTGCACGACCTGCTCGAAGCTGGCGTGCCGGGCCTTGATCCGCGCGAAGGGGACTTCGTCGCTCTCGAACCGTCTGTACATGTTCAACAGGTTATCCCACAGGTTATCGTTTGATTGGGACAGCCCCACGCCCGGGTCTTCGAGCACCCGGCCTTTTAGATACAATCTTTGTGGGTGCCCAAATCCTCGATAGGGGATAATCTTGATGGGGTCGTGCCCCCCCAGCCGCTCGTGCAGCCGGTATTTTAAGCGGTCGAACAGCTCCTCAAAATCATGAGCCTTTGGAGCAAGAATTTTTTGCCAGTTCGTCAAATGGTCCATATTACCGTTATTCTATGCCAAAAATGAGCGAGACGCAAAATGTGAAAACCTCGGGTGTTTTTTGGATCTAGATTAGAAAGGATCTCTTATGCCCCATTTCGCACGGTTGACAGATGAACTTTCCAGCCTGATAATGGGGCATCATGCTCCCCATAACGGAAGAAAAAGCTTCATTCCTACGAGTAGATTGGAAATCGATCCTGCAATCCATCTGGCTGCTGTGTTTTATGTGGTTGGTTGGGGTGGGTGGGGCTGCCCTATCCGGTTACCCGGGAGCCATCTGTATCACACCGGTGGGATGGGTGCTGGGTATGCTGGCCGGGATGCGGGTGGTATCTTACAGCTCCAACCCTGAACCCGCCCGGCGGCTGGTCGAAGCGGGGATTGCCGGGGCATTAATTGGCCTTTTCGAAGGTCTTCTCGCCGCCCTGATCCTGGCCCTCTACAATCCGGACGGAGTTTTCAAGCCTTTGAGCCTGTCAAATGACCCGCTCTCTTCTCTTGGGACGGCAGTCCTGGTGTTTTTCGCGGTGGGTGGGTTGGGCGCCCTGATTTGCGCCGGCCTGGGGGTTATCTTTGGAAATTTCCAGATGAAAAAATTGGTATAGACCACCTCAGGTATAAATCAGAGGGTGAACAGTTTACATTCACCCTCTGAGCCAATTTCTTTGCCAACCTGCCCCCTGTAAACCCGGGCGGTAGCGCCAGATCCATGGCGGGAAGAGAATGGATCACCTCCCTTTATTCGGTACTTATAGGTCTTCCTTTTTCCTTATGCAGGATCCTGGGAAAGGCAACCGGGTTGGTTAAATCATCCATATTGTCTCCTTGTCCATAATAATGGGTACCTGTTCAGGCGCTTCCCAACATTACCATCCCTGGTAAGCCCGAGGGCTCTACGCCTGGCGAACAGGACCGATCTGGGACGGATGGATCTTTCTAAGCCGGGTGGTGAAGCCTGATGGACAAACGAAAGATCTGAAATTACTATACCGGATCTGTTTCTCCAGATCAACTGTGGGAAATCCGTATGGTCAGGTAGGGATTTCCCTAACTGGATTTTGGCGCGCAGCGTGATATGCTCACTAATAGTTAATTCAATCTCTTGCAATTTCAGGGGGTATTCTTTATACTTCAGCCCTGTACCTGGACCCAGGTACAGGTGCACCACTCATTCTGGAGGAACTACGAAAAAGCAATGGACGAGATTTCTTTGATCGAAGAAGAACAAGAAGAAAGCGATAAGCCTCCCAGTATCAGGCCGCGACCGGCTCGATCCTGGCGGGTAGCAGTGATCGCAAACGTCAAAGGGGAAACACCCCTCCCTTTTGATGGCCCAGAAGATGCCGGCGCGGAATTTGACCGCAAGGAAACGATCCAGGCGATTTTATCTGCGATCCAATCTGACGGTCACCAGGCAATTTTCCTCTCCGCTGACGATAATCTACCGTTTGCCCTGCGCGATGTCCAACCCGACATCTGCTTCAATATTTCTGAAGGTTTGAGCGGAGACGCGCGCGAGGCCCAGGTGCCAGCCCTCTTGGAGCTGTTCCGCATTCCTTATACAGCTTCGCGAGTCCTGGCAAACGCCATCGCGCTGGACAAAACTATGACCAAACGCATCTGGCGCGATCATGGGCTGCCCATCGCTGAATTTCAGGAATTTGTCAGCGGCTGCGAACCGGTCTCTCCGGTCTTGAAATATCCCTTGTTTGTAAAACCGTCCCGGGAAGGGACCGGGATGGGGATGGACAGCCAGTCAATCGTTGGAAACGAAAAACAGCTTCGCCGGCGGGTAAATTGGGTGATCCAGAAATACCACCAGCCGGCCCTGGTCGAGGAATATCTGCCCGGGCGTGAATTTACGATCGGAGTTTTAGGACGGATCGACGCGGCCAGTTACAGCCCGCATCCCGGGTATTACCGGGAAGACGGCTTCCATCGTTTCCCGGTCCTGGAAGTGGACAATACCCAAACCGTCACCCCCGGTGTGTATGGACATGCCGCCAAATCGCTGGCCTGGGATGAAGCGGGAGTCCCCGGGTTTATCTGCCCGGCGGATGTCGACCCAGTTCTTGCCCAGTCGCTTCAGGATCTCGCCTTACAAGCTCACCTGACCATTGGCGCGCTGGATGTTTCGCGCAGTGACTTCCGCCTGGACGCCCAGGGCCAGCCGCGCCTGTTGGAAATTAACTCGCTGCCCGGGCTGACCCCCGGATTTAGCGACCTGTGCGTTATGGCGAACGCGGAAGGGATCACTTACCAGGACCTGATCCTGGAAATCCTCTACCTGGGCGCATCTCGTTTTGACCTTCTGCAGCCTGCCCACATTCCGGAGTTCAGCCCGGTGCGGGTCGCGGCATTCGAAGCGCCGCTCGGCCGGTCCAACCACATCTGGTATAAACCCGAGTAGCGCGTTACCTCCAAACAAAATAAACGGGCCTGGATGAGATTTTCATCCAGGCCCTCTGCGTTGTGATTAAGCTCGCCCCTTTGAGCCGAAAAATGAATGATTCCTGTTTGTGCTGTTTATTGAACCATCTACAAAAACGTAATGGTTGGCAAAATGTTACAAGAAGTGGCATGCATAAATAGCTTATAATTATTTAGGAAGTTCACTCCCTGACCATAAAAGATGAAATGAACAAAAAAGTTTACATCGCCATGGTACTCGTTTTTGTTTTGGGATTCATCTTGTTTTTACTCTCCACGAATCCCCTTTCTCTTTTCATTACCTGGGATAGTTTCGAAATTCCTTCCCCTGACTCACCCGATCAATTCTCAGTTTTGAATGTAAATGTTGGGAATGCAGATTTGAGATGCGCGCCCTACAAATACAAATTATGTTTCACTCAAACTGAGACAAAGATCCAAAAAAATATCGCCAGATTACATCCGAATATCGTTTTTCTTCAAGAAGCTCTTGCTCTTTGGCAGTGCGAACAGACCCATGAAACCAATCCGGGAAAGGTATGTTCAGAGAAGCAGAGCGTACCGCAGATTCGTCGTTTATTGGGGGACGATTACACGATTGTTTGTAATTCTATCAATCAAACCGATTGTATTGCCGTCCAGGTAAATACGGGAAACATTTCCGGTTGTCCAACCGGTGATGTGTGTGTTACACCTGAGAATCGAACCAGCCGGCCAATCGAGGGGTGTGATCCAGGTTTTACAGTAATGGCAGCCACAGTTGAATTACAGGATGGAAATGTGTTTGATGTAGTCAATACACATCTCCCGAGTGCCAGCGACAATTGCCGCGAAAAATTGCTTTCCCAGGTTTTTCAAAACCCAAATTCGAAATTGATAGAAAATAAAAAGATTCTGGTTGCCGGCGATTTCAATATGGATATTTGGAGATCCAAGGCCAATTCTGTAAAAAAATTTAATCAAATCTACGAGCAAGGTTGGATGGGCAAACCTTTCAGGTTTCACAGCGGATCTGCCGAAAATATTCCACCCTATATAACCTATACTTTTTTCCTCAAAAGAACATTGGACTTGGTGTACAGCAATTTCGCTGAAGGGACAATGGTAGTCCTGGGTGTTTCACCCGGAACACCAAGTATGGACGAGGGATTTGGGATGGATCATGAAGCCATTTTTGGTTGGTTATCTTTTAGTTCCGAAGATGAATGATTCCAATCAACACATCGGGAAAGGAAATATCGTTTCGGGTGGCGAATATTTTAGATTTTATCTTTAGCAACTTTGGAGCAAGGCTGTATGAATCATGGGTCGATCAAAAGAGGCGATACGGCTGGATGGCGGTGAAGGGATGGATCCCTTCGTTGTATTTGTACGGCTCTCCACATCCATGAAAACAGTTTTCCAAGGAAAAATATGTTCAGAGACCCGGTTTTTGAATTCTTGAAACTGAATGGGATGATCTGGATTGGCATCGCCATAGCTTTTGGCTTATTCAATATTCTTTATGATACGTTGATGTCTTGCTTGATTGTGGGTATCCGGGCTGTCATAAGGGACAGCCGAGCGGTAAATCGCAGAAATATTACCTTTAGAAGAATTGCCTGGTTCGTGAAGCAGAATGCTTTATCCTTTAGATCTGGCGCCCAGGAAGGTCTGAAAGACTACCGGTCTGATCCTCTGGCATTTATTTGGCCTTTTACAGTTCTTGCGATACCAATCGCGATCTATGGTATTACAAGAAGCAGCGTTGCCAACACCTCAGACATGTTATTATCGACGGGTTTGGCGCTTGACCCTTACCGGTGGCAGCTGTTCTCTTTTCTGGATATCAGGATTGCCTGGATCATCTTGGGGGTAGCGGTGATCAGCGAAACCAGTTCTTTTATCCGCTATCGGCAAAGATCAAAGCCCCTCTGGTTTGCAAAGTACCCTTTATTACAATTTTCCAGGATACTGTTGTTTAATCTCCCAATTTTTTACGCGGCTGCCAACATCGTATTGATCTGGATCGATTTTACAATTGGCCTGAGTGGGAGTTTATTGGACAATGGAATCCAATATCAAGTTTTACATCCAGATCTTATGTATGGTCTTCGACCTGTATATAATGAACTATTGGGGATTAGCATTCTATTGTTATTTTTGAGTTTATTGCCAACGATTCTCTTATTACGGGAAAAGAAAGAGAAATACAGCTGGATCTATTATGCCTTGCTGTATGGAGGGGTGGTAATTTTAATTTTGCTGTTTGGATATTTGGTTTATCTTTTAGACCAGCGCCTGGGAATGATCCAGCAGGTCACTCTTGGAGAGATTGGCAACCAGTTACATACAGTCACCGATTTTGATGAACGAGGACTTCTGATCGATTATTATTCATTGGTCAGCACATTGCCAAACAGTTTTCCAATTCCATTTTGGTTTGAGTATGTAGCCGGTGCACGGATATTGCTTTTCGTATACGAGTTGTTTGTTATGTTCTCCCCAAAGGCAGATCAACTATCTGTAAGAGACGTGCTTACCAATTTGTTGAAAAAAGCAGATTAATTTTAAGTTGTGAGTATCTCTTATCCAATCGCCTAAAAAAATTGGGAGATGACCCGGGTATATACAGGCAGCAGCTGGATGAAGACCGCACCCGCGGCAATCCCGATCACGCTCCCTGCCAGGATATCCGAGATGTAATGCAAACCGGTAGACACCCGTGAGAAACAGACCAGGATGGCCCACAGGGTGATCAGCACGGCTAACCAGGTTGGGGTATAGATCCAGCATAAATATGCGATCAGAAAAGCCCGGGCGGCGTGACCGGAAGGAAATGAGTGCGGGTCTGCAATCCGATAAATTTTCCCCCAACTGCCTGGAGGTCTCTGTCTCCGGATGAGCAGCTTTACGCCGAAAATAAACAAAGCCAGGACACAGATCGATATGGCGACGAACAAGACTGCGCTTTTGGTGGCCTGGTTGCCAAACAGAAATACGATCGCTAAAAATGCCAACCAAAACCATGAGTCGCCGGAATGGGCAAAGATCACCGATGCCCACCAAACCCTACTGGATTCCGGCTGTAACCTGATATGTCGTGTGGTGGATTGATCCAGCTCCAGCAGCTTCTCGATTTTCATGTATGCGCGAGTATACCCCGAACCGGAGGATCTGAGAATAATTCTGTCTGTTTTGATATATCGAGCCGCGGCCTTCGGGACGCCTGTCGCACGACTCACGGACCTCGAATCGGCGATACGTAAACAATAACCATCAAATAAATTGACAATCCCCTCATCTATCGTATAATGAAAATCACGTATTTTGCGAAGCGAATCAGGAGAGGAGGTGGTGAGGAGACCCTCTAGCTTCCAAATTGATCATCCCGTTGTGAATCTATCAACCAAACAAATTGAAGGAGGAGATCAAGTGAGACGAAATTCGTTATTTACCCTGTTGGTTCTTCTCGTGGTATTCAGCCTGGCGCTGGCAGCCTGCCAGCCCGCGGCAACCGCGACGCCCGTCGAACCAACCACGCCACCCGTCGTTGAGGAACCCACTGAGGCGCCGGCTCCGACCGAGGCGGTAGAGGAACCCACCGAAGCGGTGGAAGCCACCGAGCCGGCCGCGACTGGCGACTTCACCCCCATGGTAGTCGAAGCCCCTGACTGCGATTATGGCCCCGCTGCCGCTTTCCGCAAGGTTGAAGCTCTGGATCTGCACACCGTCAAGTTCACCCTGTGCAATCCCGACCCGTCCTTCGCGTCCAAAGTGGCCTTCTCGGCCTTCCAGATCCAGGATAAAGATTATCTGGATGAGCACCAGGGCAATTCTGTGACCATGGTTGAGCCAACAACCAACGGTACCGGCCCATACATGCTCGAAGAATGGGTGCGCGGCGACCATATCACCCTGGTCCGCAACCCCAACTACCACGGCGAAGCGCCCAAAGTTGATACCGTGATTTTCCGCTGGTCCGAGGAAGCCGCCCAACGCTTGCTCGAGCTGCAGTCCGGTACGGTAGACGGTATCGATACGCCTGCCCCTGAAGATTTTGAGACGATCGAGGGCGATGCCAACCTGGCGCTGTACCCGCGTGATGCAGTGAATGTTTTCTACATCGGCTTCAATGTCGATATGGAACCCTTTAACAACGAAACGGTCCGCCAGGCATTTGCCATGGCAATCGACCGCCAGCGCATCGTGGATGACTTCTATCCTCCGAATGTCTCCACTGTAGCCGAACAGTTCGTTCCACCAGTGCTCAAGCCCGGTTATACCGACGGCCTGGCCTGGTATGAATACGATCCGGCTGCCGCCCAGCAGATGCTGGAAGACGCCGGCTTTGCCGACCTGGAAATTACCCTGACCTACCGCAACGTTGTCCGCGCTTACCTGCCCAACCCGGTAGTAGTAGCCCAGGATATCCAGGCTCAATTGGCCGAAATCGGTGTGACGGTTACCCTGGAAGAAATGGAATCGACCGCCTTTATCGACGCGACCGCCGCGGGTGAGAAAGCCTTCTACCTGCTGGGTTGGAACGCCGACTATCCGGATTCCAGCAACTTCTACGACTATCACTTCGCCAACGCCAACAACCTGCAGTTCGGTACGCTGTTCGATGATATCGCCAACGCCATCCGCGCGGGTGGCTCCACCGCCGATAACGCCGAACGCCAGGCAAGCTATGATGAGGTCAATGAGCTGCTCAAGCAGCACGTCCCGATGATCCCCGTCGCTCATGGTGGCTCCGCCACAGCCTACAAGGCCAGTGTCGAGGGAGCTCACTCCAGCCCGCTGGCGAACGAGAATTTCGCCGTGATGGATACCGGCACAGACCAGTTCGTCTGGATGCAGAACGGCGAGCCTGGTACGCTGTGGTGCTCGGATGAGACCGATGGCGAAACCCTGCGCGCTTGCGAGCAGATCTATGAGGCCCTGTTAGGCTTTGAGACCGGCGGCGTGGAAGTCGTGCCTGCTCTGGCTGAAACCTGGGAGCCCAACGCCGACCTGACCGAGTGGACCTTCAACCTCAAGGAAGGCGTGAAGTTCTCCAACGGCGCTGATTTCGACGCCAATGATGTGGTCGCCAGTTATGAAGCCCAGTGGAACGCCGAGAGCCCCAACCACACCGGTCGCCAGGGGAACTTTGAGTACTTTGGCGCTTTCTTCGGCTCACTGCTGAACGCACCTCCGGCTGAATAGCGGCTGATCTAATCAATTTACTTTGAAGATGGGGCAGGTCAGGACAATCAATTACGGTCCAAGGCTTGCCCCATCTTGATCATTAAGTTAAAATTCCCTAATGCTCCAATTTCTCACTCGTCGTCTCATTCTACTCATCCCGGTGGTCCTGGGATTGCTAATGGTCACCTTTATCGTGGTCCGACTGATCCCAGGTGATCCGTGCAAGGCCTTCCTGGGCGAACGGGCTACCGAAGCAAAGTGCGATGCATTTCGCGAGCGCTACGGTCTCAACGACAGCATCCCTGTGCAGTTCGTGCGCTATCTCCAAAACCTTGCCCACGGCGACCTGGGTCTCTCGATCAAGACCAGCCAGCCGGTGGTGGATGTTATCGCGCAGCGCCTGCCGATGACTGTCGAGCTGGCAGTCGGAGCGATGCTCTTCTCAACCATTGGGGGCGTCGCGCTGGGGCTGATCTCGGCGCTGCGCAGAAACAGCGCGATCGATGTGATGACCATGGTCATCGCCAATATCGGTGTTTCCATGCCGGTGTTCTGGCTAGGACTGATGCTGGCATATCTGTTCGCCCTGATCTTGAAGGATACCCCGTTCTACATCCCGCCTTCTGCGCGGTTGACCTCTGGGATCAGTATCATACCGCTGGCGAAATATTGGGGCCTGGAAAACCTGGAAGGGTTATCCAAGTTTGTCGTATCCTTTCTATCGAACTCGGTGATTTTCAACAGCCTGATCCGCGCCGATTGGAAAATGCTCAAGGATGCCCTGTGGCATCTGATCCTGCCCTCCATTGCGGTTGGAACGATCCCATTGGCGGTGATCGCGCGTATGACCCGTTCCAGCCTGCTTGAGGTCCTGGGTCTCGATTACATCCGCACCGCGCGCGCCAAAGGGCTGGTGGAACCGAAGGTGATCTCGCGCCATGCGTTCCGCAATGCTCTCATCCCCATCGTCACCATCATCGGTCTGGAGACAGGCGCACTTCTTTCCGGCGCGGTCCTTACCGAAACTGTATTTGCGCTCCCCGGGGTAGGCACCCAACTGGTGACAGCAATCGAAGCACGTGATTATGCAGTGGTGCAGGGATTTACGATCATAATCGCCCTGGTCTTCGTGGTCGTCAACCTGATTGTCGACCTGTCTTATGCTTATCTGGATCCTCGCATCCGATTGGACTAAACCCTTATGAGTAGTGTGGAAGCCTCTACTGTACCCACTCTGTCTGCCGAAGCGATCTTCGAGCGCCAATCTCCAGGGGTAGAAGCCCTCAAGCGCCTGGCGCGCCACCGCTCAGCCCGGGTAGGTTTTATCATCCTCTTCAGCTTGATTCTGATCGCCATCTTTGCGGATGTGATCGCTCCTTTCAGCTATAGGGAGGTCCTTCGAGGGGTCACCCGGCGGGATACACCCTGCGTTCACCTGTTTGGCTGCCCGGAAGGTGAATCCGAGCATCTGATGGGTATCGATAGCAACCGGCGGGATCTGTTCTCGCGGATCATCTACGGTTCCCGCCTCTCCTTGCAGATCGGCCTTTCCACGATCACCTTTGCGATTGTGCTGGGTGGACTGATTGGCGCGGCAGCGGGGTATACGGGCGGTTGGGTCGATAACATCCTGATGCGCATCATGGATGTGTTGATGGCATTCCCCAGCCTGCTCTTGGCGATCTTTATCGTTACGGTGCTGGGACCAGGCTTGATTAACGCTCTGCTGGCGATCGGTTTTATATCGATCCCAATTTACGCGCGCCTGATCCGCGCCACGATCCTCTCCGTGAAGGAGCTGGATTACGTAAGCGCCTCCCGTGCCCTGGGCGCTTCCCCAATCCGGCTGTTGTTTACTCGCATCCTGCCGAATGCGCTGACCCCTCTGATCGTGCGCGGAACGCTGGGAATTGCGACGGCCATCCTGGATGCCGCAGCGCTGTCTTTCCTGGGGCTCGGCGCCCAGAACCCTACCCCGGAGTGGGGACTGATGCTCGGTCAGGAGAAGGGCAGCATCTTCAATGCTCCACACCTGGTGTTTTTTCCCGGTCTGGCGATCATGCTGACCGTGCTCTCCTTCAACCTGATTGGAGATGGACTGCGCGATGCGCTCGACCCACGCTTGCGCGGAAAAGCGGCTTGAGTTACCTGCCATTACCACGAGAGAGCCCCGCCCTGCGCGGGGCTCTCTCGTGTGTATTGTATAATGGTATTGTCAACCATTCGCATTCACAGTGAGCCTCTTATGAAAAACTCTTCTCCCACACGGGTCTTCCAGATTTCAATCCATCTCATTCTGCTTGCCGCGGTCCTGGGAGCATGCACGCTGCCCCGCTTGCCCGGGATTCCCGGGCCCACGCAGGCCCCCAGTGCTGCGCCTACTAGAGCGATCCCGAAAACGATCCAGCAGACCCTCCCGCCGGCCCTGGTGGAAACCAGCCCAGCACCGCGCAGCGAGCTGCCTCTCAACGGGTCCCTGGTCTTCCAGTTCAACCAACCCATGGACAAGAACTCTGTTGAAGCTTCGCTCAAGATCGAGCCGGCTTTGGGCGGCATGTTTACCTGGACCAATGATACGACCCTGACCTTCACCCCTGACCAGGCGTTCCAACCGGCTACTGATCTGCAGGTTAGCCTGGATACCGGCGCCAAGGCCACCAATGGGTTATCGCTGCAGGAGCCCACTCAGCTTCAATACCGCACGGTCGGCCCGCTGCAGGTCACCCAACGCCTGCCCGAACCCGACACCCAGGAGGTCGACCCCTCTTCAGCCGTCGTGGCAGCCTTCAACCGGCCGGTGGTTGCCCTGGGTGAAGACCCGGCGGAACTGCCGGCTGCTTTCCAGCTCGACACGGCAGTCAGCGGTCGCGGCGAATGGGTAAATACGAGCACCTATATTTATTATCCGGAACCAGCCCTGGCGGGTGGAAAAGAATACACAGTGCAGCTCAACCAGGACCTGAAAGGCACGGATGGCTCCTCGCTGGATGAAGCCATCCTGACCAGCGCCGGGGCCGGCGCGTGGTCCTTTAGCACAGCGCTGCCCAAGCTGGTGAGCATAGAACCGGTTACCGAATCCCCGGTCCCGCTGGATGCGAAGTTCACCCTGACTTTCAACCAACCCATGGACCGCGGGTCCGTGGAGGCCGGCTTCAGTTTGACCGATGCGGTCAACAACTCCGTCAGCGGGAAATTCTCCTGGGATGAACCCTCGACCCAACTTAGCTTTCAGCCCGACCAGCTCCTGGCCCGCGGGAGTGCCTATACCCTCAATTTATCCGGCCAGTCTCAGGCGCAGGGTGGAACCCCCCTGGGAGATGATTTTACGGTCAGCTTGATCTCCGTTCCAAACCTGTCGGTCGTTTCCACAGAGCCGGCTGCCGGCCAGCCCCTGCAAGCCTATGGAAGCTACGGGAACCTGATCCTCCAGTTTAGCGCCCCGCTGCAGACCAGCCCGGTGGATGGGTTGATCAGTTTTTCCCCTGCCATTACGGGGATGTCTACCTTTGTGGATAACGAAACCCAGCGGCTGATGGTTTCAGGGTTTTTCCAGCCCAGTAGCACCTATACGCTGTCCATCGCTGCCGAGCTGGCAGACAAATGGGGGCAGCCGTTAGGCCAGCCTTTCGCGCTTACCTTCCAGACTGCCCCGGCCCTGCCTACCCTGACCCTGGTCGCCGAACAGACCGGCTTTGGGGTGGTCTTCTTGAGGCCTCAGGACGCCGGAATGCCCGCCCAGGCTACCAACCTGGCCAACCTGACCCTCAGCCAGGGCAGCCTGAACTGGGATGAATTCCTGCGGTTGACGGGATCCAATGGGTTTGAGGCCAGGCAGACTTTCCAGCCTGCCAATGCGCAGACCTGGTCTCAGGCGGTAACCCTGCCGCCCAACCAGAGCCAGGTGATCCAGATCGGTCTGAACCCGCAGAACGCTCCGCTGACACCCGGGTTGTACTTTATCTCTATCCAATCTCCAGAGCTGCAAGCGCAGTCCCAGGCAGCCAGAGCCGCGGTGATTGCGGTAGTCAGCCGGACGCAGCTCACTTTCAAGCTGGGCGGTACGCGAGCGCTGGTCTGGGCAGTCAATCTCGACGGCGGTACACCGGCGGCCAACCAACCTGTAGCGCTCTATTCTGAAGATGGCAATTCTCTGGCCCAGGGGACAACCGATGCGCGCGGTCTGTTCGAAACGGAGGTAGCATCCCGAGAGGATCCATTCCGGCAGGTCTACGCCGTTCTCGGTCAGCCTGGCGACCCGGGCTTTGGCATAGCTGTTTCCACCTGGGCGCAAGGCGTCCAGGGGTGGGACTTTGGTATTCCGATGGATTTCAGGGGTCCACGGTTACAAACCTATCTGTATACCGACCGGCCGATCTATCGCCCG
>Ga0105104_10001856_pt1 | contig 15725 bp, 14 predicted proteins | sample PPLLaktember2015_3_FD_87034 | JGI IMG/M metagenome (GOLD analysis project Ga0105104, IMG submission 87034) | Freshwater sediment microbial communities from Prairie Pothole Lake near Jamestown, North Dakota, USA - PPLs Lake P7 Core (6) Depth... | ecosystem: Environmental > Aquatic > Freshwater >... | reverse complement strand
TAACATAAAAGCACCTCCAGATATGGTATCTGGAAGGTGCTTTATGGTACTTCATGCCGTATTTAGTACATGAAAGCGGGTGATGGGACTCGAACCCACGATATCTTGCTTGGGAAGCAAGCGTTCTACCACTGAACTACACCCGCGTTGCAGAAGGATTATAAGCCAGCCAGAGAAAGGATGTCAATGTCGCGCTGTTGGGTGCGCGTACTTGTCTGACCCTTCGGTCAAAGCCAGCCTTCCCAGCCGGTCATTGATTCCGTTTAAGCAGCTTATCTGCCAGCTCAAAAAGTGCCTCGCCAGCCTCGCCTTGCGGATCGGCTCCTCGCAAACTCATCAGCGCCAGATCGGTCATTTGCCTGGCGGCTTCTGTGGCTGCTTCATATCCACCTTCAGATGCAAGGAGGCGCGCCAGCTCCTGCACTTCCTCCACGTGGATCGGTCCCTGTTTCCAGCGCGCCGCAAACCTCCCGTGGGCGCTTAGGCCCGCCAGTACGGGGAGGGATTTCTTTCCTTCTATTAAATCATTTGCGGCAGATTTTCCTGTGATCACCTCGTCCCCCCAAATGCCGAGGATGTCATCCTGCACCTGGAAGGCAAGGCCGAGATAATGTCCAAACGAACGATAGGCGTCCTGTTTCGAATCGTCGGCCCCACCCAGCAAAGCACCAATGTGACAACACGCAGATAACAAGGCCGCGGTCTTGCCTGAGACCATTGGCCAGTAATCCTCGACCATAAGTTCGTTTGTTTTTTCATAAGACATATCAAGGAATTGACCGCGGGTGAGATCGAGGCAGGTGTTGTGTAAAATCTGTGCGGCTCCGACCACAACCTCGGCCGGATAATTTTCCTTCAAATCCATGATCGCTTGATTTGACATGACAAACAGCGCATCGCCCACGTTGATCGCCATCGGCGCGCCCCATTTGACCCAGGTGGTGGCGCGTCCGCGCCGTTTATCTGAGTTATCTTGAATGTCATCGTGGACCAGTGAAAAGTTGTGCACGAGTTCCACGGCGGCGGCGGCGGGTAAGGCGGATTGCCACGTCTCGACTGCGCCTTCGGCTCCGCTCGACGCGAGACAAGTTAGCAACACCATCAGCGGACGAATGCGCTTGCCGGTTGCTTCGGATCCCGCGCCTTCACCAGTCCAGCCCATGTGATAGGTCAACATCTCATGAAAGGGTTTCGTGCGCGGCGCGTCGAGGCGGGAAACCTGTTTTTGCAGTTCCAGCTCAATTTGCGAAAGAAGCGGTTTGATATCCATGATTATGATCCCGTTCCGGTGTAGGAGTTCACACCTTTTGTCCAGACCCAGTAGGTGAGTGCGAAGAGACCCATGCCAACCAGCGGCGAAAAATAAACCAGGGAGGAAACTTCCTCAGGCTGTAGGAAAAGCTGGGAGGGATAGAAGGCGACAAAGCCGAGAGGGATAATAAAAGTGAACGTGAAGCGAAACGCACCGTCAAAGATATTCATCGGATAAGGAGCGAACTCACGCAACTTCCAGGCCAGCCCGAGGACCGGATAAGCATCCAAAACCCAGAAGGCTGCACAACCCGCGAGTACCGTGATCGAGATTTGCACCAGCGAAGCGCTAAAAAGCGTCAGCAGCAGGAGCGCAATTCGTGCCAGAGTCCAGTTCAGGTCCAGTTGGAGCGAGGCGTAGATCAGGACGAGGATGCCGGCCGCCAGTTGCGTCAATCCCTTGATGTCGAACATCTCCGACATGTAATAGAACATCATGTTGAGCGGACGAAAATAATATTTCAGAAACGTGCCCTGCTGGACGTGAAAGCGGATGTTCCAGATGTGGTCAAATAGAATTTGCATGGGCGAGATAGCGATCATATAAAAACCATAAATGAAGACCAGCTGCATGAATGACCAGCCTGCCAGATCGGGGATGGAATGGAAGATGATCCAGAAGATGCCCAGGGTCGCGAGACTCGAAAAGAACATGCCGATCGAGCTGATGATAAAGTCGGCCCGATACTGCATGCGCGCTTTAATATACTGGGTCTCGATAATGAAGTACAGGCGTAGATAGTCTCTGAGCGAGTGCATGGCTAGCCTCCGCTGATGCGCAGGACTTTGATGGCCTGGTTGTAAAACAGGCGGGTGAGCGCGAACAAGGCAATCACCCAAAACAACTGAACGCCCAGCATGGGGAGGAAGGTCTCCCAGCCTAAAGTCGATTGCGCAACCATTGTCAATGGGGTGTAGTAGATCGCCTGAAATGGCAGCCACAGCAATATTTTCTGGATTGCCTCCGGGAAAAATTGCAGCGGGATGAGTGCCCCCGACAGGACAGTGATGATGATCTCTTTTGTGATGCTGAGGCCCCAAACCGACTCAGTGTAAAACCCAAGGAGTCCGATGAAGTAATCGAAACAAAAACTAAGCAGATATGCCAATATCAAGCTAAAGGGAAATAACGCCAATCCGATGCCGAGTGGAATTTCAATGCGGAAAGCAAAAACCATTAGCAGGATCGTCGGGATGGTGATGGCGCTGAGACTCATCAAAAAGAAACCCAGGCTCGTAAACAGTTCGTACAACTGAAAATCGATTGGCTTAATGAGATAAGTGGCAACCATGCCTTCGCGGATGTCGAAAGACATTTGCCAGTCCACATAGGTTTTGAGCAGGATGAACACGGCGCTGCCCAGTGCGACATAGATATAGGTTTCATTGAAGGTCAGACCGCGTAACGTCTCTCTGTTTTGATAAATGCTGCGCCACAAAAAGTACGTAATGGACATATAGATGAGGTTGCCCCCAATGCTGAACAAAAAGCCAAAGCGGTAGACCAGCCCGACCATGTAAGAACCGCGCAACAGAGCCAAATATGATTTCATGCCAATGCTCCATCATAAACTTTGCGTACAACGTTTTCCATGGAGATTTCAACGATACGGATGTCCTCCACTGCAAAATTACTCATCACAAAGCCCAACACATCGGAGAGTGGGGTGCGCGCCTGGTCAATGGTGACATCGGTCCAGAACTCTTCGGTCTCGGCAATGGTGATGCCGTGCTCTGCCCCAAATTTCTCTGTAAGTTTTCCTGTCAGTGTTTGCTGGGTCGCCGCCGTGAAATTGTCGATCTGCAGTTTCAAGGTGCGATACGCGCCAAAGAGGGCATGGACCCTTTTGATATCGCCGTCGTACAGGATCTTGCCCTTATCAATGATGATGATCCGGTGACACAATGCTTCCACATCCCCCAGGTCGTGGGTCGTCAGGATGATGGTGGTGTTGTGTTCACGATTCAGTTCCTGGATGACGGAGCGGATCTTCGCCTTGACCGAAATATCCAAGCCGATCGTTGGCTCATCCAGAAAGACAACTTGTGGGTTATGCAAAAATGAGGCGCTGATATCGCATAGCATCCTTTGTCCGAGGGACAACGTCCGCACTTGCTGCGAGTACAGCGTCTTCAAGCCAACCAGTTCGTTGAACATATCCATGTGGTGGTCAAATGTTTTTTGATCGACCTTGTAAATCTCTTTCAGGATCTTGAACGACTCGATCACAGGCAAATCCCACCAGAGTTGCGTGCGTTGACCGAACACCACACCCATGATCTGCGCCTGGTGGATGCGATTGTCGTAAGGCACAAGGCCGTTAACCTGCAATGTGCCGCCTGATGGCTTGAGAATACCAGTCATCATTTTGATCGTGGTGGACTTTCCCGCCCCGTTCGGACCGATATAGCCGACGATCTCTCCCGGTTCAATATCGAACGAGATGCCGGCCACAGCTTCGACAGTTCGATAGTTCCCTGAAAACAGATCGCGGAACGCACCGCTCAAGCCTTCGCGGCGATTAAGGATTTTGAAGTGCTTTGTTAGGTTTTCGATGTGAATGAGACTCATAGTTAATAAGCCTGTAGTGGAGTTTGAGCGGGTCGCCCATGTATTTTAGCACATACATTCTATGATACGTAGAGACGAATCCACCTATCCGAAAGGATAGTTTTAAAAAATAATCTTGAGATGGCGCAAAGCGGATTCCAATTGCTCAGACGATTGGAAGTGGACGACAGCAAATCCCATCTTTTGTGCCTGATGGATGTTGGGCAGCGCGTCATCAATGAAGAGACATTCTTTTGCGGGCTTTCCGATCTTATCGAGCAGGATCTGAAAGATCTCAGGGTCAGGCTTCACGTGGCCCACCTCACCTGAAATGACCATGTCATCGAACAGATCGAAGAAATCATGCTTCTTACGCGCGTGGGGAAAGGTCTCTGCGGACCAGTTGCTCAGACCATAGAGCGGATAGCCAGCTTGTTTGAGTTTCTTCAAAATGTCCACAGTGCCGATGACCGGTCCGCCGACCGAATCGATCCAGTGGTCATGGAAAGCCTGAATGAGATGTGAATAGTGCGGAAATTGTTGAGAAAGGATGGCAACACCTTCGACGAATGGACGTCCTTTGTCCTGCTGCAGATTCCAATCTGCGAAGTTAACTTCTCTCAGGAAGCGCTCCATGCCTTCGAGGTCGTTGGGAAAGAAATGTTGGTATATATTGCGTGGGTCCCATTTTAACAGGACATTGCCGTAATCGAAGATGATGGCTTTGATAGGGGAGGTCATGCATCGATTTTAGCACGAGCGTACTCGCAGTCCTGTGGATGAACTATTTTGGCTGTAAAACCGGCGATGGTTTTCATTTGGATGGAAAGATATCGAGAACGGTGAAGTCAACCCAGAACAAGCCTTGGGTGTTTGGAACATTTTTGAGGAGAGCTTGCCCGATGTCTTTGGGCGGATCTTGCAGATCTTGCCACCAGACTTTATCGGTCGAGTAGCCGTACTGAAAGCCGACCGGCGCGGGTGTAAAGGCTTTGCCCCAGGCGCGGAATTCATTCACCATGTGCTCGAACGATTGGAACTGCTGGCTGTCGTCTACGAAGAAGATACCAGCGCGCTCGGTGGGCGGCATCCAGTCCTTTTCCCAATGCTTGAGGAACAATCGATATTCAGGGTTATGTTCGCGGACTCCCGCGACCCAGCGTTTTGCTTCTTCATCGGTAATTGGCTGACCTTGAGGCCCATCCGTTGACTTGTACCACTCCACGTCGACCCCAAAGCCGACAACGCTGGGGTGGTGCTTGTATTGGTCGAGGACAATGTCGATCAGTTCATCGACATTCGCATTACCCGGTTCCACTTGCAGCCATACTTCGAATCCTTTTTCATCGAAGAGGGTCAGTGTTTGCTCATTGACATCCGCATAGCCGCAATGGATGTTTGGATCCTCCGCCTCGCAGCCGAAGCTCAGATAGGTGCCCTCTCCATCTAATATCCCGACGATCCAAATTGTAGCTGGTTTCGCATTCGGAAATTTCGCCGCCATCTGCTCGCCAACGGATGCCCAGTATTCTGTGCCAGGATTGTAAGGGGGACCGTAGGATGAATAGCGGAATCCCGCGCCGAGCGGGGGGCGAGGGATGTTCGTGGGGGATGGAGGAGTGTTTATCGGAGTGCAGCCTGTGAGAAGTAAAAGGGTAAGTAGAATGTAGAAAATTTTCATTGGCTGTTCATATCCATGTTTCTCATGATGGTTTAGTCAACAGCTATATAGGATGGATTTTCCTCATCTTTTGACCAATTCATTGGGTTGGCTTCAATATAAAGATGGATATTGTTCCATTCCTCTTCACTGCGGATAATATGCTCGTATTAATTTCGTTGCCAGATGCCTGTGGCGTTCAATTCGCGTCCAACGCGGCGTGTGACAGCAGCTTTGACTGTTCGAACAATTGTGGGAATTGATCCAATAACCGGTTTTCCAAATTTTTCTGTAGGGGCACGATATATCGTGCCCCTACGTGCGGACACATTTGCGTCCGCACGATCATGGATCACAATAATTCCGTGTACATGATTTGGCATGACAACGTACGCGCCCAACTCGATATTCGGAAAATGATCGGAAATGGATTGCCAGCATTCATTCACGATTCTGCCGTAATTAGATAACGTCATTTCATTGTTTTTGATTTCACCAAAAAAGTAAGCGCGTTGATATGTCACAATCGTTATGAAATACGCGCCTGGCTGGGCGTAATCGTACCCCTCTAACCAAATGGAATGACGGTGATGTCTTTGCGGGTCTTGAGCCATGTTGATTTCCCAATATATTGCGCCCCTATGTTAATTTCAATTTTCCTTGTAATTCATCTAATTTTTCTGCTCCCGCCGCGAACATCGTGACTTCGATCTGCCGCTGCGTTAGCTTCATCATTTGGACGACGCTTTTGGTTGAAACCGCCGCGGCTTTGAGGAATTGACCTGCCATGCCACCCAGCGTCGCACCCAGGGCGACACACTTGGCAATGTCGAGCCCATCCTTGATGCCGCCGCTGGCGAAGACCGTCATCTCGGGCGCGGCTTTCCTGACATTCAAAATTGAGTCCGCGGTGGGAATGCCCCAGCCGACAAAGGTCGCGGCGAGTTCGCGCGTGAATTCGTCCGGGGCGCGGTACATTTCCACCTGGGACCAACTTGTCCCGCCCGCGCCGGCCACGTCAATGGCAGAGACGCCGCAATCGGCTAACAACCTGGCTGTCCGTTCCGAGATACCCCAGCCAACCTCTTTCGCAATCACAGGGACTTCCAACTTCCTACATATTTCTTCGATCTTCGTACCCAATTCTGCGAAGTTGGTGTCCCCGGCGTCCTGGACTGCTTCCTGCAGCGGATTGAGATGAAGAATGAGGGCATCGGCCTGGATCATGTCCACGACTTTGCGGCATTGATCGATGCCATAACCATAGTTCAATTGCACCGCGCCGAGGTTGGCGAAAAGCAGGATGTCGGGGGCAGCCTTGCGGGCGATGGAAAAGGTGGGAGTCTCTTTGGGGTTTTCGAGGGCGGCGCGCTGGCTGCCGACCCCCATGGCGATCTTCATCTCCTGCGCGGCTTCCGCCAGTCGCTGGTTGATCTCACCGGCCTCCTCGGTCCCGCCGGTCATGGAACTGATCAGGATGGGAGCTGCCAGTCGTTTGCCGAACAGGCTGAGGCTTGGGTCGACGCGCTCCAAATTCAGCTCCGGCAGTGCCTCATGGATAAAATGATATTTTTCGAGGCCGGTCGTCAACGCGGAGCGGACATCCTTTTCCAAGTTGATCTTAATATGGTCTGCTTTTCGTTGGTCAATGGGCGCAACTTTTGGCATGGGGCAGTGTTCCTGTGATTGAATATCTGGCTTGACACGGTTGTTAGACCGAGTACAATTGCCACGTCAAATTTTGAAGGAGGTTGTCATGTCTGACACATATACTGAAGTGAAGGCGATCATCAAAGACTTGCTTGGTGCTGATGAGGCGAAGATCACACCCGAAGCCCGTTTTCGTGAGGAACTTGAAGCGGATTCTCTCGATCTGGTTGAACTCATCATGGCTTTTGAAGACAAGTTCGGCGCTGAGATCTCTGATGAAGCTGCCCAGAAGATCACCACAGTGGGCGAAGCCGTCACCTATATTGACTCGCACAAGTAAGTCATTTTTGCCCTAACGGGTACAGTGATTATAACGTAGAGCCGTCGCGTAACGACGGCTCTATTTGAGTCTTTAGCCACGGACACTTGCACTGCCTGCCCGAAGGGCGTGGTGCAGTGCAACCTGCGGCCGAGGTTCTTTTCTTATTTCAATAAGGATGGAATCTCTTCCGGGTGTTTGGCAACTTTGACACCCGCGGCTTCCAACGCTCTGACCTTATCTGCGGCGGTACCTGCACCGCCCTCGATGATCGCGCCGGCATGTCCCATGCGTTTGCCGGGAGGCGCCGTTTGACCGGCAATAAACGAAACCACCGGCTTGGTCATCTTGGCGGCAACGTATTCCGCGGCTTTTTCTTCATCGGTTCCACCGATCTCACCGATCAACACAACTTTTTCAGTTTGCGGATCATGTTCGAACATTTCAAGCACATCGATGAAGTTTGTGCCATTGACAGGATCCCCGCCGATGCCTACGCAAGTGGAGGCGCCCATGCCGGCGAGTTTCAACGCGTAGAGCACTTCATACGTCAGCGTGCCAGAGCGGGAGACTACACCTATGTTGCCAGGGACCGCAATATCACCAGGGATAATACCAACTTTTGATTCCCCGGGAGTTAACAAGCCGGGGCAGTTTGGACCCACCAGGCGGACTTTCTTTTGGTCAAGATAGTTGCGCACGCGCATCATATCCTGCACGGGTACACCTTCTGTGATGCAGATGATTAACGGAATGCCTGCATCTGCGGCTTCGAACATTGCATCGGGTGCAAAACGGGAGGGGACAAAAATGCATGTGCAGTTTGCGTCGGTGGCATCCACCGCAAGCTTGACTGAATCAAACACTGGAACTTTGCCATCCAAAACCCATTCGCCGCCTTTGCCGGGTGTTACCCCTGCAACGACGTTCGTCCCGTAGGCAAACATCTGGGTGGTATGGAAGAGCCCTTCGTTGCCTGTAATGCCCTGGACGAGAAGGCGGGTTTTTTTGTTGATGAGTATGCTCATTTGTTTATCCCTTTGCCGCCGCCACCGCTTTTTTCGCGGCATCTGCCAGCGTCTCTGCTGTGATCATATTCGCGTTCTCGAGCAGATGGCGGCCCTCCTCCGCATTCGTCCCCACCAGTCGGACAACCATTGGCACCTGTGGCTTGACCTGGTCCATCGCAGTGAGGATCCCGCGCGCAACTTCGTCACAACGCGTGATGCCGCCAAAGATGTTGAATAACACAGCCTTTACATTCGGGTCCGAAAGAATAATGCGCATCGCGGCAGCCACCTTCTCTGCTCCCGCGCCTCCGCCGATATCCAGGAAATTCGCGGGTTCGCCGCCAAACAGCTTGACGATATCCATGCTGGTCATTGCGAGTCCCGCGCCATTGACCATGCAGCCGATGTCCCCGTCCAACTTAATAAAGGAGAGTCCATGCCGGCGCGCTTCGGTCTCGGCCGGCGCTTCCTCATCGACATCCCGGATCTCTGCCAGGTCGGCATGCCGGAACAGCGAATTGTCATCAATGATCATCTTGCCATCCAGGGCAACCAGCCGCTTGTCTTTTGTGATCACAAGCGGGTTGATCTCGGCCAGGGTTGCATCTGTTTCAAGATAAGCTCGCCATAGTCCCGAAGCGATCTTGCTGAAATCGCGCCAGAGTTCGCGTGGCAGATCGATCGAGGCGGCAATATCACGCGCCTGGAAATCGCGTAATCCAAGCAAGGGGTCAATATGGACCTTGATGATCTTCTCGGGAGTGGTTGCAGCCACTTCTTCGATATCCACCCCGCCTGAGGCAGACGCGATCATGACAGGTTTCTTCGCAGCGCGGTCATTCGTAATGGCGAAATAAATTTCATGTTCGATCGCCGCAGCTTCGTCAACAAGGACCCTGCGGACAGGCAGGCCCTTGATGCGCATCGAAAGGATTTGCTGGGCAAAGTCACTGGCTTCATCCGGATCCCTGGCAACTTTCACTCCGCCAGCCTTGCCGCGTCCACCCACCAGCACTTGTGATTTAATAACAACGCGGCCACCCAGTTCTTCTGCAATGTGTTTCGCTTCGTCTGCGGTAGCCGCTACCCGTCCCTTCGGGATGGGAATTCCATATTTTGCAAAAATCATTTTTGATTGATATTCGTGGAGTTTCATGCCTTTTCCCTTGAGAGGATTTGAACCACGAGGGGATTATACCACCCTCAATTTTGGGTAGTTCGAAAGGGCTTGCGTGCCGCGAATGCATTGCACCCAACGCTTACATCAGGTGCAATGCATTCGCTAAAGCAAACTACTTATGCAAATTCTGCGCGGCAATAAAGGACAAGCCGTTTTCCGTCAGTGCGCAGGCCGTGTGGTTTGCCGCGGCAACTTTCTCCATGAAGTTCCTTTTGAGCCCGTCCCAATCCCCGCACTCGATCACTTCTTTTTTTTCGCGGAAGTAATCCAGAATATCTGACTTGTGTGCGAGCATGGGTTCTACTTCCGGGTCACCGCCTTCATGCTTGGCGGAGATGTTCGCTACGTGATCTGCCAATTGAACCAATTCATTGCGCCGATTATAGGGCTGTTTGACGATCGACTTCCAGGTCTCGGTGATGTGATGCTCAAAGCGGACAACCTCCTCGAAGCCAAGCTGCTTTCTGAACTGGGCAGTCAGTTCCATAGTCTCGTTATTGATCGAGTTGGACCAGTTGAAGCCGATCAGGGGAGAGGTCCCATCATCGCGGCTGAATAGTTTTGCAGCCAGCATGATCCAGAAAGCATGATAAGGATTATCGCTGCCGAAGAATACCGAAATTTTGAACTCATTATCGATGCCAAGTTTATACAGCATGAATGCCAGCAAAATTGTCCCTGCATTGAAGTTCAGCACAGATTTCACGCCATAATTGGTGTAGTAATACAGGCATTCATCCAGCCATTGCAAAGCATGTTCGTTCGGTTGACCGATGCCGCCGAAATAGCCGGTGATCGTCTCGGGCCCGTTGAGATGGATGTTTGAACCGTCTGTCCCTTTGGTGTCCAATGTTTCCACATACGACGCACCGATGATCTGCATGGCGGCCGCGATAGCGGGCAGATCTCCATCCGCTTCCTGCTCCTTCATCCTGCGGACTTTGATCAACCGCCCGGGGACGAGGGATCCACCTTCGAGCGCGGCCTCTGCCATCTCGCGTACCCACGGGAAGTATTGCAGGGCAGATACTTCCAGCGTCACCGCGAAATCATCTGCGAACTTTGTGTTCTGTGCGATATCTCCCAGTACCTTTCGCCTGTAATCTGCAATCGATATGAACTTACCGTTCTTTGCCGCGTCTGCCAACCATTCCAAATCCCGCATGTAAGCAGGGTTGGTTTCCCGCACTTTCGCATACAGGTTCTCCAATTTGCGCGCCTCCGCCGCTTTGCGATTGATCTCTTCAGGTGTACCGTACTTTTTGACAACGTCCAGAAATGCGTTGATGATCTTTGTATCGGGATTCAACAGAATTTCGTTGATAGCATCCAACCGGTCATTCGGTATTTTGAGCAGTCCCTGCAGGTCTTGGGTCATTGTGCACTCCTTTTGGAAAATTGAGTGATACAAAAAACAAGTACACGAATTCGTGTACTTGTTAATCTTGTTACTCCAACATCTTCACCAGTTCATCATATTCTTCATCCTTCATCCCAAACCAGTTCTCCTTCTGAGGGAAATACTTGGCGATGACTTCGTCGTGATAAGACTTCAATCCGTTGAGGATCACCTCGCCGGCGTTGCCGAAGACTTTTGCCATTTTTGGCTTGAACCGCGGATACAAACCAAACATGTCGTGATAGATCAAGAGTTGTCCGTGCGCGGCAGGCCCGGAGCCCAGGCTCATGATGATGCAGTTCTCGGCCCGGTCGGTGATGATCTGGCAGACTCGATCCGGCACCATCTCGAGCAGGATCATGAAAGCGCCTGCTTTCTCGAGTGCTTTTGCATCCTCGATGATTTTCTTTGCCAGGGAGGCATCCTTTCCCTGAACTTTGAATCCGCCCAGGGCCGAGACCGATTGCGGCGTCAACCCAAGGTGACCTATGGCGGGGATGCCGGCCTCGACGATGCCTTTGATGCGGTTGGCCATCGCGGCGCCTCCCTCCAATTTGATGGCATCCATCCCGGCTTCGGCCATGAAACGGCCCGCGTTCCGGATGGCTGTCTCAATGGAGGGCTGATAGCTCATGTATGGCATATCTCCAATGACGAAAGCGGTCGGCGCGCCACGCCGTACTGCCTGCGAGTGGCGGATCATATCATTCATGGTGACCGGCAGGGTCGACTCGTAGCCAAGCATGGTCATGCCGAGGCTGTCTCCCACCAGGATCATCTCGATGCCGGCTTGCTCCTGCAAGTAGGCAGTTGGATAATCGTAGCAGGTGAGCCAGGTGATGGGTTCGCAGTCAGCCACCTTCTTGAAGAGATAAGGCAGTGTGATTTTCTTGCGTGGTTCGGTCATTGTTCCTCCTGTAGGAATGTTGGTGAACCAATTTCAGTATAGGATGAAACCCCTCCGGCGACAATTGACAAAGCGAAGCAGTCCTGCGGACGAAAATCACCTGTTCGAGCAGGCGAAATGGTAGTATGCCGTGCAGGAATCCCTGGTTCTCCTTCCGCCCTTTCGAAAATGTGTATGCACAAATCCTGCTCTCTTTTTATCCATAGGACTGCTGCGCTTGTCCACAGGACCGTTTCACTTGTGGTATCCTTTTTATCCCTCTATGAAACATTTATTACGGATACGCATTTTCCTCAAACCCTATTTCTGGCAGATCATGGTGACGCTGCTCATCTTGTTGACCCTCACGGGCCTCAGCCTGATTGTGCCGCGCATTATCCGCTCGGTGATCGACGAGGGATTGGCGCAGGGACAGACGCCATACCTGGTCCGCTCGGCGCTTCTCCTTCTGGGACTTGGGCTTGTTTCTGCCATCCTGAATCTGGGCAACCGCTACTGGTCCGAGTGGATCGCAGCGCGCGTGGGCTATGATCTGCGCAACCGTATGTACGACCACATCCAATACCTGCCGTTTGCGTACCACGATCATGCCCAAAGCGGACAATTGATCTCGCGTTGTATCGAGGACGTCCGCTCGATCGAGCGGTTTGCGGGGGGCGCGGTCGCCGACCTCGTTCGGTTTGTTTTGCTGACGATTGGCATCCTTTCCATTATGCTGACCGATAATGCAAAACTGGCGCTGATCGCATTATTGCCAATGATCCCCCTGATCCTGATGACCTCCAGTTTTGGGACGAAGATTAGCAAATTATTCTTTGATGTTGATAATGCCGTCGGCGACGTCTCGAACCGTTTGCAGGAGAATGTCGTTGGCGTACAGGTCGTGCGTGCTTTTGCGCGCGAGCCTTACGAGATCGAACGTTTTGAGGTCGCGAACAAGCAGGTCTTCCAAACCTGGGTGCATGTCATTGACGAGTGGTCCAAAATCATGCCGACCACCGGCTGGCTGACCACTCTCAGTATTATCCTGATCTTGTGGTTTGGCGGGCAAATGGTCATGGACGGCACGTTGACCATCGGAGCGGTCGTTGCGTTCAATGCGTACATTTTGATGATGGCTGAACCCGCGCAACAATTGACGGGTCTCGTCAACGCAGGTGGAGAAGCCGCGGCCGGTGCGCAGCGCGTTTTTGAGGTGTTGGATACGCAACCTGCCATTCAGTCTCCCATAAATGCCATAAGGCTTGAACCCCTGCGGGGGGAGGTGCAGCTTCGTGATGTTGGATTGAAATATCAGGATGAGAAGACAGCCTCTTTAAACGGGATCAATTTGCAGGTCGAGCCGAATCGCATTGTGGCACTAATTGGGCAGACAGGTTCGGGCAAAACGTCGCTTGTGAATCTCATCCCGCGCTTTTACGATGTCACCGAGGGCAGTGTGCTGATCGATGGCGTGGACGTCCGAGAGATGGATTTGGTCACGTTGCGAAAACAGATCGGGATCGTGTTGCAGACCTCGCTGTTATTCTCAGATACGATCAAAGCTAATATTGCCTACGGTCGTCCTGAGGCGACGATGGAGGAAGTCGTCGCGGCCGCCAAAGCCGCACAGGCACATGAATTTATCGAAGGCTTTACGAATGGATATGACACCATTGTGGGCGAACGCGGTGTGACGCTTTCAGGAGGCCAACGTCAGCGTGTGGCAATTGCGCGCGCCCTGCTCATGAACCCGCGCATTTTAATTTTGGATGATTCGACTTCCTCAGTGGACACACAAACCGAAAAACTCATCCAGGCTGCGCTGGATACATTGATGGAAGGGCGCACGACGTTTGTGATCGCGCATCGCCTGAGCACCGTCCGGCGCGCCGATGTGATCCTTGTGATGGATAAAGGTCAGATTGTCGAGCGCGGCACTCATGCTGAATTGCTGGCGCGCGGTGGCTTGTATAAAGAAATTCATGACTTGCAATTGATCGATCATGCGAAGTTCTCTGAGGAGATGGAAGAGTTGCAGGAAGAGAAGATTCTGCCATTGAAGGAACATGATGAAATATAACCCCTCGCGCTGAGCGGAGGGGCAGTGTTCTTCTGCCCCGTAGTCGAAGCGTGAATAAGCAAAATAATTGTAGTTTGAATGAATTATGCCTTACGTTGTTTATATCCTTGAATGCTCCGATGGTTCATGCTACACAGGAAGTTGCGCGGATTTAGGTCAGCGATTATGGCAACATGAACAAGGTGTTGTTCCTTCATCTTACACTTATCGTCGACGTCCTGTAAGGCTGGTGTGGACTTCAGAGGAGTGTGTGAATTACTCACAAGCTTTGAGATGGGAACGACAAATTAAAGGTTGGAGTCGGGCAAAGAAACAAGCCTTAATTCGCGGCGACTATGATGCTATTCATGAAATCGTTAAGTCTGAAAGAAAGCAAAAGGAAGAAATTAAAAGGAACCCTTCGCGCTGAGCGGAGGGGCAGTGCTCTGCCGCCCCGTAGTCGAAGCGCAAGTCAGCAGGGTAATTCAAAGTTGCATGAAACCTGTCCTTCGACTACGCTCGACGAACACTCGCTCCGCTCAGGACGAAATATTATGACTACCAAAATCATTCCTCCTACATTTATTACCCAATCGGAAGATCTGCTTGATAAGGGCTATGATCCCAAAGTTGCGCGCGGACTATTGCGGTTCTTGAAACCCTATTATCGGCAGATGATCATTGCCTTGATTTTCATGGTCATCGTCACCGCCGCGGCTGTATCGGGACCTTATTTTGTCAAGCTCGCGATCGATGAGGGGATTGCCCAAAATGATCTCATTGCTTTGCGAACGATTGCTTTGACTTATTTTGGTATTTCGGTCATTCAAGTCGTAACAAACATTTTCCGGGTGCGGATGATGTCGCGTGTCGGGCAGCATGTTTTGTACGACGTCCGCACGGCAATGTTTAATCACCTGCAAAAGCTGTCGCTTAGTTTTTATAACCGGTATAGTGTGGGGCGGGTGATCACCCGGGTGATCAATGATGTGGGCACGTTGCGCGAATTCGTGACCTGGGCAACGCTCGCGATCGTCCGTGATCTGCTGGCGATCGTTGGCATTCTCTTTGCCATGCTCAGCCTCAATTTGCGTCTTTCCCTGCTGACCTTTACAGTGTTGCCTTTGATGATCGTGGCAACCTTCCTCTTCCGGCGGGCGGCGCGGCGCAACTATCGCAAGGTGCGCGCCGCGGTCTCGTGGACCAACTCGGTGCTGGCGGAGAACGTCAATGGCGTGCGGGTCGTGCAGGCGTTTTCGCGGCAGGCACAGAATTACGAAAACTTCAAGGAGTATGTCAATCGCTACTTTCTGGAGCGCAGCCTGGACGCGGCGAAAACAGCTTCCGTTTTTACACCGATCGTGGATGTGCTCGGTGCGATCGCGACCGCTCTCGTCGTTTACATCGGCGGGACGGCGGTGTTGGGCGAGTCGATCACAGCGGGCGTGCTGATCGCGTTCGTCCTGTATATTGACCGCCTCTTCGACCCCATCCGCGACCTAAGCCGCCGCTTTGACACGCTTCAATCCACGATGGCGGGCGGCGAAAGGATCCTGGAGTTGCTGAATACGCCAGTCGAGGTTCAGGATGCAGATGAGGCGCGTGAAATGGGAGCAATCCTCGGCGACGTGCGATTCGAGAATGTCTCGTTTCATTATTCCGATGACCCGGCACTGGTCCTGGATGGAATTGACTTG
>Ga0105104_10001854_pt1 | contig 15736 bp, 11 predicted proteins | sample PPLLaktember2015_3_FD_87034 | JGI IMG/M metagenome (GOLD analysis project Ga0105104, IMG submission 87034) | Freshwater sediment microbial communities from Prairie Pothole Lake near Jamestown, North Dakota, USA - PPLs Lake P7 Core (6) Depth... | ecosystem: Environmental > Aquatic > Freshwater >... | reverse complement strand
GTATTAGAGGGGCACGCTGGACAAAGACATATTCTACTATCACCAGCGGTCCGAATGTTTGTTCATAAACAGCGGAACCGAGTTTTGGGGAGTCTTTGATACTTATCTCGACCTTGGGCAAATAAACAAGGCGGAATATTCTCTTCTTATGTGTATTGAGGCCAATGGCCAACGACCTTTACTTTTAAAACGTCTGGCATTTGTAAACATGGTCAAAGGCAACATCGGTGCAGCGAGCGTATATCTCGGGGCGCTCAAGAAAACATTGTTTGACGCGGACTGGGCAAAGGACCGGCTGGAGAAAATCGAGCGAGACCCGAACCTGTCAACGGATGAGGAAATACAACAACTCCGCAGCATGATACCAACAATAGACAGGGATTTTCAGCCCACAAACGATAACATTCTTCTGGATCTGTTAGACAAGAACAGACACAACCGGATGGCTTTCGAATACCTTGAGGCATTTTATCTATTGACCAACCAGCACGACAAATTCGTGGAAAACCTGGTCCGGCTGAACGATTTCGATTACACCGGGATTCCACGGGTTTACGAGGAGGCTATACTGCTTTACAGCTACACGAAGAAAACCAAGGTCGAAATTCCGGGCCGTGAAATCAGCGCCGAATCACGTGAGCGATTCAACAATTTCCTGAAGGTTTTGTTCGGCAAATACGGTGGAGACAAGAAAGCCGCTTTCTATGAGCTGGCCGGGACTTACGGCGACAGTTACTTTTTCTACTCTGCGTATGGATTATCGGGAATGAAGCAATGAGCAAAAAAGTATTAATATTCGTTAGCGTGTTTTTTGGGATATTGCCGGCGTACGGCGACCAGATTTGCTCTAAAAACATTGATAAATATGAGACAATTGAGAGGTCTGCCAGGATTTCACCCGATTATAATTCAACGGTAATCCCGCCCAATATTGCTCCTCTTAATTTTATGGTTAAAGAAGAGGGTTCTCGCTATCTTGTCAAAATTTATTCACAGAACGGCGAGGCGTTTGAGGTTTTTAGCAAATCAGCGAAGATTCAGATTCCAGAGGGCAAATGGCATAAGCTTCTTGAGAAGAACAAGGGAAATGAGCTGCACTTTGATATTTTCGTGAAAACGAATACCCATGGCTGGGTCCGATTTGGCACAATCACCAATAAAATCGCTGGTGAGGATATTGATGGTTATTTGGTATACAGGAGGATGCCCCCGTTCCATTATCCCGTCAAGAGCCGCATTGGGATTTACCAGCGAAACCTTGCCGGCTTCGATGAGAAGCTGGTGCTGGATAGCCGCCGCTATAACGCCAACTGCGTCAATTGTCATACGTTTTGTTTAAACCAGCCGAATAAAGTATTGATGGGCGTCCGCCTTAACAATCAGGGCGCTAAAACACTGCTGATAGAAGACGGCGTGGCCGGCAAAATCGGCGCCAAGTTCGGCTATACGACGTGGCATCCGAGCGGCAAGCTTGCGGTATATTCCATAAACAATCTGCCTGTGTTTTTTCATACTGCCGGAAACGATGTTATTGACACGTTCGACCTGAACTCTGCGCTTATGTATTTCGTTACTGATTCAAAAACAATAAAAACATCACCGGAGATTTCGAGGAAGGACCGGCAGGAAACATGGCCCGTATGGTCTGCCGACGGGCAATATCTTTATTTTTGCAGCGCACCGATGATGCGGCTGGACCAAACAAAAGCTCCCTATGAAGGGTATAATAAAGTAAAGTATGACCTTGTTCGAATAAGCTACGACCTTGCCAATGATAAGTGGGGCAAGGTAGAGACAGTACTTTCAGCCGCCGATACGGGGCGAAGCATTGCTATGCCGCGAACAAGCCCCGACGGGCGATGGCTGATGTTTTGTATGTGCGATTACGGATACTTCCCGCCATGGCAGAAAAACAGCGATTTGTATCTGATGGATTTGAAAGTAGCCGGGCAAACAGACCGTTATAAATACCGTCATTTGGAAATCAACAGCGACAAAAGCGAGGCGGGGCATAGCTGGTCAAGTAACAGCAGGTGGGTGGTTTTCAGCAGCAAGAGAGTACACGATTTATTTACAAGGAGCTACATTAGCTATGTTGACGAAAGCGGCAAAGTTTATAAGCCGATTGTTTTACCACAGAAAGACCCGGAATTTTATGAGTCCTGCCTGGATGCCTTTAATACCCCGGAATTTGCGGTCGGTCCTATCGCGGTCATTGGGGAAAAACTGGCCAGGGTAATGCATAGTGATAACCAGATTTCCGTTGATACACCTTTTACCATGGCAACGCCAAAGACAGAGAAAAACCAGGATTGGCAGGAGGCGCAATAATGAAGAACGGAGACCGACACAGGTGATGCGTCAATTACGCAAAATATCCGCAAGTATCACAGGAAACGCGATGTTAACGCTGCTGTTCTTCCTGCTGTATTTTCTGTATTTGTGGCTTGTTATTGACCTTCGGCTCATCTATCACAACGGCGGAGCGATTTTAAATTTCCCGGTCTTCTATCTGGAGTGGGAATATTTTTGTCAAACCGTCTTCTGGCCGGGAGGGCTTGTTGGTTACGTTAGCGCCTTTTTCGCGCAATTCTTTTCTATCGGCTGGGCAGGGGCATTGGTCGCGACCGTGCAGGCGTGGCTGATATGGCTTTGTATCGGGGCGATTATCAGGATTACCAGCGGACGAAAGCTGATGCGGGTGAGTTTCGTAGCGCCGATTCTTATTCTTTTACTCTACTGCCGGTATATATATCAGTTTAACGTTCTGATGGGCGCGCTGACTGCGCTGGGATTTGTGTGTTTATATCTGAAAATTCCTTCCAGGAGTAACTTAGTTTCCTTTTTAGCTTTTCTTGTTTTGTCGGTAATTCTTTACGCGATTGCCGGCGGGGCGGCGATATTGTTCGTTGCAATTTGCGGGGTCTATGAGCTGTTTTTAAAACGCCGCCTTGTTTTGGGATTAACTTTTTTGTTGTCTGCTCCGATAGCGGCTTATATTGTGAGTTTGGCCGTTTTCAACATCAGTCTTATCAGCGTTTTCAACAACTTTATTCCTCGCTATCAAAAAGGCGACATAGGCAACGTATTCAGATTAACAGCGGTTTACGCACTTTACCTGTTATTACCGCTTACCCTTGTATGCTTATGGCTTGTGGAAACTTTGCGAAAGCGGATGAGCAGGGTTGTGCTGCATGGCCAGAGAGGAGCAGCATCGACGTTTGAAAGTAAAGTTGCCCGGATGTATGCACCTTTTCTGGCAATTATCGCGGGCATGCTGGTTGCTTACTTTTACCATAACTCCGTGCTAAAGACGCAGATAGAAGTAAATTACTGGTCCAGCAACGGAATGTGGCCTCAAATAATCGAGGTCTATACCCAAAATCCGCGTAATAAATTCATCAACCACGCCGCCGACCGTGCCTTGTTCCATACCGGCCGATTGACACAGGATATGTTTGCTTACGGACAGCAACCCGATGGGTTGATGCTGACCAGTGAAACAGCGACCCCATTGGGCATGTGGAGACTTTTTGACACTTACATTGACCTTGGGCAGGTAAACCTGGCGCAACACTCACTGGCTATGTTAATGGATATGTACGGGGAGCTGCCCATATTTTTAAAGCGGCTGGCCCTGGTAAACATGATTAAAGGCGACACCAGCGCGGCCCGTGTTTATCTGGGGGCGCTTAGCAGGACGCTGTTTGAGGCCGGCTGGGCAAAGGGCTGGCTGGAGAAAATCGAACGCGACCCGAACCTGTCAACGGATGAGGAAATTCAGCGGCTGCGCAGTATGATGCCGGCAACGGACAGGGACTTTAGCTCTTTAAATGAGAATATCTTTTTTGACCTGCTCGAAAGGAACAGGCACAACCGGATGGCTTTCGAGTACATCGAGGCGTTTTATCTGTTGACTAACCAGCTCGAAAAGTTTGTGGGGATGCTGGACCGGCTGAATGATTTCGATTACGACAGGATTCCGCGGGTGTATGAGGAGGCGATGCTGCTTTACAGTTACAATACAAAGAAGAAGGTTGAAGTGCCCGGCCGTGAAATCAGCAAAGAATCGCAGGAACGGTTCGGCGGTTTTACGATGGTTTATACGGAACGATACAAGAAAAACAAGCCGGCCGCCTACAATGAGCTGGCAAAGGATTATGGCGACAGCTACTTTTTCTATTATGTTTATGGGCCGGCGGGAATGAAGAAATGAGCAGGCGATTAATAATTTCGGTTCTTGTGTTGTTCGAGATATTGTTATCCGCTGCGCTGATGGTCGGATGGCGAGGACAAACGGTCGCGATCGATAAATACGACGTTGTTGACCGGCCCGCCAGGATTTACCCCGACTACGGCTCGACGGTAATTCCGCCCAATATCGCGCCTCTTAATTTTATGATAAAAGAAGAGGGGGCGTATTATTGCGCCAAAATTTCCTCAGTGAACGGCAGGCCAATCGAAGTTTTCAGCAAATCTGCCAGGATTCAGATTCCCGAAGACAGGTGGCACGAGCTTCTTGAGAAAAACAGGGGAAATGAGCTGAGTATCGATATTTTTGCCAGAGGAGAAAATCGGGGCTGGTCGCGATTCGGCACTATTACCATTAAAATTGCCAATGAAGATATTGACGGCTACCTGGTTTACCGGCGGATGCATCCTACGCATGTTTTAATGAGGGGGCGGCTCGGTATTTTTCAGCGCAACCTCGGTAACTTTGACGAAAAAGTTGTGCTTGATAACCGGCGCTCGCGCTATACGGCCGGCTGCGTCAACTGCCATACGTTCTGCAACAACCGGCCTGATAAGGTGCTGATTGGCGTTCGCACAAGGGAAGAGGGAGATAACACGCTTTTAATTGAACCAGACGCGGTTAATAAGCTCAAGGTCAAATTCGGCTATACTTCCTGGCACCCGAGCGGGAAGCAGGCGACATATGTCGTGAGCAGGATGTTTCTGTTCTTTCATACCGCCCACTTCGAGGCGCGTGATACGATGGACCTCGATTCGATGCTTACCTATTATGTTGCTGACGCGAATAATGTCAGGACGTCGCCGGGGATTTCAGTGAAAGAGCGGCTGGAGACCTGGCCTGCCTGGTCCGCTGACGGAAAATATCTTTATTTCTGCAGCGCGCCTATGCTGTGGCCCGACCAGACAAAAACGCTTCCAAAGGAGTATGGCGACGTCAAATACGACCTTTTCAGGATAAGTTACGACGTCGAAAATGACAAATGGGGCCAGGCCGAGCCGGTGCTTTTAGCCAAAGATACCGGATTGAGCATTACAATGCCGCGAATAAGCCCCGACGGGCGATGGTTAATTTTCTGCATGTGTGAATATGGGAGTTTTTCTCCGTGGCAGCCAAGCAGCGATATGTTCATAATGGATTTGAAGGCGGCCGAGCAAACAGGACGTTATGAATACCGCCGGCTGGATATCGACAGCGACAAGGCCGAGTCGTGGCATAGCTGGTCGAGCAACAGCAGGTGGATTGTTTTCAGCAGCAAGAGAGAGCACGGGATATTTACGAGAAGCTACCTTAGCTATGTGGATGAAAACGGCAAGGCATACAAGCCGATCGTATTGCCTCAGAAAGACCCGGAATTTTACAGTTACACTCTGGAAACGTTTAATACCCCTGAATTTGTTACCGGGCCTGTTATCGCCACGGGGGAGCAATTGGCGCGAGTTGTTCGGGGAGCTGCCGCGATTTCCGTGGAGATACCGAAGACGATGGCTACACCTAAGCCGGAAAAAAGCCAGGAATGGCAGGAATTTAAACAGTGAGAACCGGGGGCCGATACAAATGATACGCCAGTTATGTAGAGCGATGCAAAGCGCCGCCGGAACAGTCGTTTTAACGATGCTGTTTTTTGCGCTGTATTATCTTTTCTTATGGCAGGCGGTTGACCTTCGGCTAATTTATCACGGCGGGGGCAGTGTTTTGAACTTCCCGGTTTTCTACAAGGGGTTGGAATTTTTCCATCAAACTGTTTTCTGGCCCGGCGGGCTTGTTGTTTACATAAGCGCCTTTTTCGCTCAATTCTTTTCTATCGGCTGGGCAGGCCCTCTTATCGCCGCTTTTCAGGCGTGGCTGCTTTGGTTAGCTATCGGGGCAATTATCAGAATCGCATGCGGACGGCAGCTAAGGTTGATAAGTTTCGTTGCGCCTATTCTTTTGCTCATATTATACGCCGGTTATATATATCCCTTTGGCATAGCGATGGGGCTTCTGGCGGCACTGGGGTTTGTGTATTTGTATATGCGGCTGACTTCAAAGAAAAGAGCGACGGATTTGCCGCTGTTTCTGGTCTTATCCATAATCCTCTTTTTGATTGGAGGCGGGGCGTATTTAGTGTTTGCCCTGGTCTGCGGGATTTATGAGCTGTTTTTAAGACGCCGGCCTGTGCCGGGCATCGCCTTTTTAGTATTGGCCCCTATAGTCGCGTATGTTATCAGCGCAGTTGTTTTCGAGGCAAGCGTTATCGACGTATTAAACGGTTTTTGGCCCCGCGACATAATCAATATATTCCGAATAGCAGCGGCCTATGGACTTTACCTGCTTTTGCCGCTGACTCTTTTGGGCTTATGGTTTTCTGAAACACTGAAAAAGAGCATAGCAGGCAGCATTACGGTGTGGTTTGCGAAAAAAGAGATAGTATTGCCGTCGCCGCTGGTCGCGATTGTCGCAGGGGCTATAATCGGCGTTTTGTCCCTGAACTGGTGGTTAAAAACACAGATAGGGGTAACCTACTTCTCCTGCAACGGGATGTGGCGGCAGATACTCGAAACCGCCGTCGAGTATCCGGGCAACGCCCTTATCAATCACGCGGCCAACCGGGCTTTATATTACACGGGAGGACTGACGCAGAATATGTTCGCATATTCGCAACGGCTCGACGCGTTGATGCTGCCAAAGGAAGCGTGGAATCTTTTAGGTATGTGGCGATTGTTTGACACTTACCTCGAACTTGGCCAGATGAACCAGGCGGATTCAGCGCTTTTTCAGTGCGTGGAGATGTATGGAGAGCAGCCTGTATTTTTAAAGCGACTGGCTTTGATAAATATGGCTAAGGGCGACATTGGCTCGGCGAAGGTTTATCTAGGCGCCCTCAATAAGACGCTGTTTGACGCGGGCTGGGCAAAGGGCTGGCTGGAAAAAATCGAACTCGATCCGAACCTGTCATCGGATGAGGAAATTCAACGGTTTCGTAGTATTATACCAACAATAAACAGGGACTTTAACATCAGGGACGATACTGTTTTCCTGGACTTGTTAGACAGGAACAGGCACAACCGGATGGCTTTCGAATACCTTGAGGCGTTTTATCTGTTGAGCAACCAGCATGACAAATTCGTCGAAAACCTCGGCCGGCTGAATGATTTCGATTACATCGGGATTCCGCGGATTTACGAGGAAGCGATACTGCTTTACAGCTACACGAAGAAAACCAAGGTCGAAATTCCCGGCCGTGAAATCAGCGCCGAATCACGTGAGCGATTCAGCAACTTTTTGAAGGTTTTGGCCGGCAAATACGGTGGAGACAAGAAAGCCGCTTTCTATGAGCTGGCAAGGGATTTCGGTGACAGTTACTTTTTCTATTCTATTTACGGCCTGTCGGGAATGAAGCAATGAGAAAAAAAGCGGTGATATTCATCTTTGTATTTTTCGGGTTATCACAGGCAGCGTATGGCGCTGGCATCGATAAATATGAGACAATTGACCGGCCTGCCATGATTTCACCCGATTATAATTCGATAGTTATCCCGCCCAATATAGCGCCTCTTAATTTTATGGTGAAGGAAGAGGGTTCGCGTTATCTTGTCAAAATTTATTCACAGAATGGCGAGGGATTTGAAGTCGCCGGCAAATCAGCGAAGATTCAGATTCCCGATGGCAAATGGCATAAGCTTCTTGAGCAAAACAAGGGAAATGAGCTGCACTTCGATATTTTTGTGAAAACGAAGACCCAGGGCTGGGTTCGATTCGACACGATAACCAACAAAATCGCTATTGAGGACGCTGGCAGTTATGTGGCATTCAGGAGGACGCATCCTACTTTTACTTTGACAAGGGGGCAGATAGCCGTTTATCAGCGAAACCTTGGCAGCTTCGATGAAAAAGTTGTAATGGAAAACAACAACTATAAAGCCGGCTGCACAAGTTGCCATACGTTTTACCAGTATCGGCCTGACGAGATGCTGCTTGGCGTTCGCAACGTAAAATACGGCGCTATGACGCTTTACATAAAAGACGGCGTGGTCAACAAAATCGGCGCCAAGATTGGTTATACGGCGTGGCATCCGAGCGGCAAAATTGTGCTGTATTCCCTCAATAACCTGCCGATGTTCTTTCACTCCGCAAACCCGGAGGTGCGCGATACCGTGGATATGGACTCGGTGCTGGCTTACTATGTTATCGATTCGAAAACCGTCAAGACGGCGCCGGAGATTTCAAGGAAGGACCTGCTGGAGACCTGGCCTGCATGGTCTGCCGACGGGAAATATCTTTATTACTGCATTTCGCCCTTGACGTGGATGGACAAGAAGAAGGTCCCGCCAAAAGATTACGACAAGGTTAAATACGACCTTGTTCAGATAAGCTATGATATCGATACGGACAAATGGGGTGAAATAAAGACGGTGCTTTCCGCAGAGGACACAGGTCTCAGCATCGCGATGCCGCGAATAAGTCCCGACGGGCGATGGCTGATGTTTTGCATGTGCGCTTACGGGTGTTTTCCGCCCTGGCAGCCGAGCAGTGATTTATACATGATGGATTTAAAGGCGGCCGAGCAGACAGGCAAGTATGAATACCGCCGGCTGGAGCTTAACAGCGACAAAAGCGAGGGGTGGCATAGCTGGTCGAGCAACAGCAGGTGGATAGTTTTCAGCAGCAAGAGAGATAATGGCCTGTTTACGAGGATTTACATCAGCTACATTGATGAACAAGGCCGGGCGTCAAAGCCGCTGGTTTTGCCGAAGAAAGACCCGCAGTATTATGATTATTGTCTGGATGCCTTGACTAACGCCGAATTTGTAAGCGGACCAATCGCGATTACCGGAGAGCGGCTGGCCGAGGCAATCCGTTCCGCAGGCATCTCAGTCGAGATGCCGTTAGCCATCACAAAGGCCACCCCGACGGATACGGGAGGGGCCACTTATGAGGAGCTGGAATAATATACGTTAGGTCCGCTATTGAGGCCCAAAACGCGTTTATTTGGTCTATAAAGCGTCATTCTGTGGAAATATCGGAGTTTAAGCTTGATTTCCTAAAAGCAATGTGATATAGTAATTGGACAGACATGGCGGGGCATTTTGACATTAAACTAACAGAGCGAAATTTGAGGGTGATAGAACTACAATGAGTGTCGAGATATACACTCGCAAAATTAAATCTTCCTCGGCGACTGAAATATATATTTCAGTGGTGCCGAATGTCTGCGCTAACACACAAAGCGAAATCGCTGAAGCATTCGCGGGTATTCGAAAGATACTGAATTCCGAGAACGCGAATATCCTGCAGGAGCGGATATTTATCACTGATGGGGCGATGGATACTGTCCTGGCCGCGAGGCGCCAGGCATACGGCCCGATTGACGATGGAGTTTTACCGAGCTTTTTAAGCAGCAGTATCGGTCTGCTGGGAGCGATGTCCGGCGTGCAGGTCCACGCGGTGGTCGGCCCCCAAAAACCGGAGGTTGTGAAGCTGGACGGGCAGGCCTGCGGGCGAATAATCAAAACGCCTGAATGCACTTATGTTGTGCTTGTAGTGAGAATGGGCTGCAATTCCGGCAAGCTCGGCGAGCAAGCTAGGAAAATGCTGGATAATGGCGAATCGGTCCTGAAACAGTTTGGCGGTGATTTCAGGTGCGTGCCCCGGACATGGATGTGGCTGGGAGATATTTTATCGTGGTATGGTGAATTTAACGGAGTACGAAATCAATTCTTTGTGGAACGGGGAATAATCGGCAAGGGAAGCAGGATGTCAATGCCCGCGAGCACCGGAATCGGGCTTGGGCTTTCAAAAAACGGGCACTTCGGAATGGACCTGACGGCGGTCCTGGAGCCAAGGGATTCAATCGAGTTTTTGGGGGCACTCGGACGACAGCAGTGTGCGCTTGAGTATGGCTCGGCGTTTTCACGGGCGTCGAGGTGCGTCAGTCCCGCCGGCAAGACAGTATTTGTTTCGGGCACGGCATCGATAGACGCCAAAGGAGCAACGACCCATCTCGGCGACGCAAAAGGACAGGTCGAGTCAACGATTGAAAACGTCAGGGCCGTGCTGCATGATATGAATTGCGGCGACAAAGACGTTGTTGCCGTCATAGCGTACTGCAAAACAACGGAAGTGGAAGATATCTTCAAACAGTTCAAAAACCGGCTCGACTGGCCCTGGATAACGGTGATTTGCGATATCTGCCGAGACGACCTTTTATTTGAAATCGAGGCCACGGCGATGCCCAAAGAGACCCAATAAAGACAAAATTATTGGGTTTCAGGCGGCAACTGGCTGCAACGTCTTGTTAATAAAGGACTTAAGACCAGATAAAAATTTCACAAAAACAGCAAAAAACCCTTGCAAAAAGTCAATCCCGGAGTGTATAATTAATAATGAAAAGTTAATAGTTCTTTTCTTCCGATAGTTAGTAGGTTTTGGTTTCCGTGGGACGGTGGCAACCATTAAATAAAGTGTGTTATATTTTTTACCACTGTCTCATAAAAACCGGAGTTGGAAACGACTCCGGTTTTTTTATTTGTGGTATTTTGTGGTATTAGGAAGAGGATGACCCGGCGCTGATGTGTGCAGCGAGGAGAATGTGTCTTAGCCGGTCGATATTGAGGTTATTGAGGTAATCTTCGGTGAAGTCGAGTTTGAAACGGCCTCTGAAGTTTTTAATGCGTCTTTTAAGCTCATCCCTGTCGAGGGCCGCGATTGATGTTGCGGTTTGTTCAAAAATTCTTCTCGAATCCATTGCATCACCTTTTCAACATACGAAACCGGTTTGAATTCAGGCCAACAAATCTCATTTCGACCGAATCAGGACGCCGCTTTTTACAGGAATCGCGACGGCGTAATATCAGTATTGAAATCGGGCATAGTGTGCGAAAAATTTTTATATGTAATTGTGTCAAGGTCTGATAAGTTTCTGGTATGAGAACTAATGAACTGGATTATGACCTGCCGGAAGAGCTGATTGCGCAGCAGCCGGCGGAAAAACGCTGCCAATCCCGGCTGTTAGTGCTGGACCGCCGAAGCGGGCAGATATTCGACAGGCGCTTCGAGAATATCGGAGAATATTTGCGGCCGGGGGATTGCCTGGTGCTAAATGACACAAAAGTCCTGGCTGCGCGGTTTTTCGCAAGGCGAGACACAGGCGGCAAGCTCGAAGGATTGTTTTTACAGCAGGACAATGGTCTGTGGGAGGCGATGCTCAAGGGATTAGGCAAGGTTAAGGCAAAAGAACAGATTTGGCTCAAAGACGCTAAAGGCGGGGATTTTTGCCGGGCGGAGGTGGTTGAAAAGAAAACCGACGGAAAATGCGTCCTCAAAATCGAAGCGGAGAGAAACGCAGATGAGATACTGGAGGAGATAGGATTTGCGCCCGTACCGCCGTATATAAAACGTAATGAGGACCTGTCGCAGGCGGCAATAGACAAGCATCGATATCAAACGGTTTACGCGAAAAACTCGGGGGCTGTGGCGGCGCCGACGGCGGGGCTGCATTTTACGAAAGAACTAATCAGCCGCCTCGAAAGCCAGGGCGTATTGTTTGCGTATGTAACGCTGCACGTGGGCGAGGGGACGTTCAAGCCGGTTACAGCGGAAAGTATCGAGGGGCACAAGATTCACCGGGAATGGTTCAGCATCGATGAAAAGGCCGCGGACGTGATAAACCGCGCCAAGCAGGCGGGCGGCAGGATTATTCCTGTCGGGACAACGTCTGTGCGGACGATTGAGGCAGCGGCAAAGGAGTCAACCGTCGCCGCGACGAGCGGACAAACCGAACTGTTTATCATGCCGGGATACCGGTTCAGGATGGCCGACGCCATGGTCACAAATTTTCATCTCCCGAGGTCAACGCTGCTGGCGCTGGTCGCGGCCTTTGCGGGACTCGATAAAATACAGGCAGCTTACAAACATGCCATTGAAAAACGGTACCGGTTTTATTCTTTCGGCGACGCGATGTTCATAATCTGAGCCGGGCTGTTTTAAAGACCGATAATCAATCTGTCAGGGTAAATCACCATTTCCGGTTGTGCATTTATTCCGAGAATAACAGGCAAGAGAAACATGTAGCTACAGCCGGGCGAAATTTGTGTCGAAAAGTCCTTATTAAGAGGGAAATGCCCTGTTGTTGGGAGTATGAAAACCGGGGGAAGAAGGAAGCATGAATGCCTGAGGATTACGTAAAAATAAAATCCAATTCTCGAAGATGCGCCGGACTGCAGACAAAGCTCGGTATCGCTTTTTCAGGGCTTGTGATAATCACCTCGGCGATATTGACTTTCGCGCTGTTTATGACGGCCAGGCGGGAACTCCGCGTGAACGTCCGTGAGCACGTGCGAGAAATTACGGACATAGCTGCATTGCAGATAGACAGCGCCGCACACGCCTCGCTTATCGACCGAAGCCAGGAGGATAGCGCCGACTATTTACACATCAAATGGGCCCTTCAAAAAATCCGAAAATGCGACCCCCATATCCGCTATATCTACACCTGGAGATTTAACGATTCTGGACAGCTTGTTTTTGTCGTTGACGCGGAAACCGACCCAGACAAAATATCCCATATCGGAGACGTTTACCATTGCGAGGATGAAACAGCCCTGCTGCGAAAACTGGCAAACGCAAAAGGCCCGTTGTCGGACGAAGAATTCTCAGTTGACCAGTGGGGGGTATGGTTGTCGGGCTATGCGCCATTTTATGGCCCCGACGGCCGGCGAGAGGGGATACTTGGCATAGATATTTCTGCCGCAGATATAATAGCACAGGAGGAAAAATATTGGCGGACGGCCTTATTCGCTTTTGGATGCACTATTCCCCTGGCGATGATGATGGGATGGCTGCTGGGGTTCAAACTGACTCAGCCGATTAAAAAACTTACCGCTGCAAGCGAACGTATCGCCTGCGGCGACCTGAATTACAGGGTGGATTTACATTGCAGCAACGAGATAGGAAAGCTGTCATCGTCTTTTAACAGGATGGCCCAGAAGCTTCAGGATGAGATTGTTGCCCGCGGCAAAGAGATAGTCGAGCGAAAGCATGCACAAAAGCGGCTGGCTGAGCTGAACAAAGAGCTTGGAGATACGGTTGACAAATTGTCAACGGCCAACCGCGACCTGGAGGACCTGGCCTACGTGGCGGCCCATGACTTAAAAGCGCCTGTCAGGGCCATTGGGAGTCTGGCCGGCATTATGTCTCTTGATTATTCCGACAAACTTGACGAAGAGGGCAAAAGAATGCTCGGCCTGCTTGCGGGAAGGTCCCAGCGAATGACAGAGCTTCTCAACGCCCTGTTAAATTATTCTGAAATCGGACGGGTCGTTTACAAGAAGGAGCCGGTGGATACAAACGAGCTTGTGCAAAATATAATCGGGGAAATCACTGCGCCCGGGAACATCGAAATAACCGTTGAAAATGAGCTGCCTGTAATCACGTGCGTCAGATCGCACATATCCCTCGTATTCAAAAATCTGATAGTCAATGCCGTAAGGTTTATGGATAAGCCGCAGGGCCAGATCAAAATCTCCTGCATCGAAAAGAGCGGTTTCTGTCAATTCAGCGTTGCCGACAACGGCCCCGGCATCGAAAGCAAATATTTCCCCAAGATTTTCAAGCTTTTCCAGACGCTGAACAGGCGTGACGAGCTTGAAGCCACAGGCGCCGGCCTGGCGATAGCCAAGAAAGTTATGGATATATACAACGGCGCTATATGGGTTGAGTCCGAGCCCGGCAAAGGAAGCACGTTCTTCTTTGCGTTGCCAAAACAGCAGGCCATTTTATCAAACGCCGCAATTTAACCCTGTCACCCCCAATTTAACCATCGACGAATCCGCCGCAATAATAATCTACCTGCATATTGACGAACAGGCATAGACAGCGGATAATCAAAGACGGTTCCTTAAAGAAGGCGAACCAACGAATATGAAATTAAAAGGAGAACAGTATGAAGAATTTTGGAAAGAAATGTGTTTTGGCTCTCGCGGCAATGGTAATCGCGTTAGGGTCAGTGACTATGGTAACGGGCTGCAAGAAAAGCGAGCCGTCATCGCCGCCTCCGGCGCCGGAAGCCAATGAGCATCCAGAAAAAGCCCCGGCACCACCGGCCCAGTAATAAGCGAATAATCTGACAAAACAGCATTAATAATTTAGGTGCAGGCACAGCCGTCCGCCGGCTGTGAGTTATTGGCTATTTGTTTAAGAAGGAGACAAAAAATGAAAAGCAGAATCCTGACTGGCATGGTTCTGGCAACGGCGATTTTTTATATTGGTGGTTGTTGCGGAGTAAAATGCTGTGCGAAAAAGTGTAAGGAGCAAGGAAAAATGAGCGTTAAAGTAGAACCATTCGGCAAGACGGCCGACGGGCAAACGGTTGAAATCGTGACGATGACCAACAACAAAGGCCTTACGGCGAAAATTACAAATTATGGCGGGATTCTGGTCGCGTTGGAGACGCCGGACCGCAACGGCAAGATGGGGGATATCGTGCTCGGTTTCGATAAGCTCGACGGCTATCTCAAGGGGCACCCGTATTTCGGCGCGATAATCGGACGCTACGGCAACCGCATAGGCCAGGCGAAGTTCACCCTCGACGGCAAGGAATATAAGCTGGCCGCCAACAACGGCGTCAACAGCTTGCACGGCGGCCTGAAAGGTTTTGATAAGGTCGTCTGGAAAATCGAGGAAGCCAAAGCTACAGATAAAAAAGCGGTGTTGAAATTGAGCTATCTCAGCAAGGATGGCGAGGAAGGTTTCCCCGGGAATCTCAACTGTGTTGTTACATATATTCTCACCTCGGACAACAAGCTTAAGATGAAATATGAGGCGACAACCGATAAGCCCACCGTTGTGAACCTGACTAATCACTCATATTGGAACCTGGCAGGACAAGGCAGCGGCGACATACTCGGTCATGAGCTGAAACTGAACGCCGACAGATATACCCCCGTCGATAAGAACCTCATCCCGACAGGCGAGCTAAAGAGCGTCAAGGATACGCCGATGGACTTCACAAAACCGATGGCTATCGGCTCGCGAATTAAGCAGGTCGATATAGGCGGCTACGACCATAATTTCGTCCTCAAAGACAAGTCGGGCAAGATGAATTTAGCTGCCAGGGTTTATGAGCCGGCAAGCGGCCGCGTGATGAAAATTGAGACGACTGAGCCGGGAGTGCAGTTTTATACCAGCAACTTTTTAGATGGGACGCTGACCGGCAAAGAGGGTAAAGTTTACAACAAATACGGCGCGTTTTGCCTTGAGACGCAGCATTATCCTGATTCACCGAATAAGCCCGATTTTCCGTCGGTAATATTGCGGCCGGGCGAAAAATACGAAACCGTGACGGTGCATACGTTCTCGACGAAGTAAGCGAATCGCGAATTATTTAAAATCGGGCGCGTCGAACACCTGCTTAGCGCTGCGAAGGTCGTTATTCGAAAAGTATTGCGGGTCAATCGAATCAGATGACTTGACGAAGATACCCGTTCCTTTGGCTGCTTTGCAGTC
>Ga0105104_10001853_pt1 | contig 15738 bp, 13 predicted proteins | sample PPLLaktember2015_3_FD_87034 | JGI IMG/M metagenome (GOLD analysis project Ga0105104, IMG submission 87034) | Freshwater sediment microbial communities from Prairie Pothole Lake near Jamestown, North Dakota, USA - PPLs Lake P7 Core (6) Depth... | ecosystem: Environmental > Aquatic > Freshwater >... | reverse complement strand
TCGATACATTATCATCGCCCGGCTTAATGTTTCCAAAATCCGGCTCCCGCCTCGGCGCCGATTCGGTCGTCAAAATCACAAGATTCACGTCGCGATAATTTTCAATCGCCCTGTGTGCGCCATCTTCGACGGCCTGGGCCGACATCTTCTCAATCGCCTCTTTTATTTTACCGGCGTTCGAGCCCCATTGACTTATCAGCAAAATCGACATTTCCTGCCATGAGCCGCCGCCATTGAGAGCAAACGCCGTCCTGCCCGCGGGCAAATTGTTGACGTCAAGCAATGTTTTAATAACCGGGTCTTTCTCCCCTGCCATCTTCTCTCGCCATTTACCCTCGAAGCTGGCAAAAAACGCCTTCATCGCGGGGTCTTTGTATAACCTGTAAATAGAGCTTTTCTCGAACCCGGCCCTTAACTTATTAAAGTCGCTTATATCTATAAGAACGAGTGTATCCGCGCCGACAAGCTGGGCCGTCTTTGGCAAAATGGCCGCCTGCGCAACTGCAAACATAATCCCCATTTGCAAAACCAGAATCGCAAAAAATTTCTTATTCTTCATTCGAATCTTCCGTTATTTATAAATCTTCGGTTTGCTTTTATTCCGTCTTCCATCCGGCTGAATATACCGGTAGCCCGTATTGGGGTTATCTTTGTCATACGCGAATGCGTCGCGATTATCCAGAAAGTGCTTCACGTAATCAACCGGTATCGCAAAGCCCAGCCCCCCGAAAAATATATATCCCATATTCGTAACGCCGATGACCTCACCCGCCAGGTTAAACAAAGGCCCGCCCGAATTACCCGGGTTGATGTCCGCGTTGGTCTGCACGTAAACAAGCCCCTCGAAAGCCCTTCTCGTTGTGCTTATAACGCCGTTGGTTATCGTCCGCTCCAGCCCCAAAGGACTCCCGATGGCAAAAACCTGCTCGCCCACTTTGACTTTTTCGATATCGCCCAGGAAAACGTATTTGAACTGATAATCTTCCGGCTCCTCAACCTTCAAAAGTGCGAGGTCAACAAAAGGATTTATCGCCTCGATTCTGACATTCTTGAATGTCTTCCTGTCAAAGTCGCCGGCTGTTTTCTTAAACACCGTTACTTCAATTTTCGTCTCTTTCTCGACGACGTGATAATTGGTTACCAGATACCCCTGCCCATTGATGAAAAATCCCGACCCCATGCCCGCCGGACTGCTGACCTTCACAACCGCCTCCGAGACCTCCGCCACACATTCCTCAATCGTCCTCTTCGGAAAATCGCCCGTATAATACAGCCGGCCTTTCCCCGCTTCCCCGATTTCCTGCCCCACCGTTGCCGCAACCTCATTTACTTCAACTTGATTGTTATAGTGATATTCAAGCACATCTTCCTTCGGCAGCGCAACTACCGTTACTCCTATATCGACGTAAAGCTTCCCGTGCTTTTGGGCGACTATATCCCCCTTAAGCTCCTGCCCGCCCTTCAATACCACCACATCCGCCAGCGCCCCCGCCGCGGACAACCCCGCGCAAATAACCGCCAAAATCAATGCTCTGTAATATTTCATAATTAACCTGCAATTCTTAAGCTCTTTCATTTGTTTTAAGTCATCCCACCCCCCTTTTCAAGGACTAATCCCTGAAATAAAAAGGGCCGGAAACTATATCGTTCCCGGCCTTTGATTACGCTCAATCCCTACAAGCCGTTCATAACCCGCTTTGATAAAGCGACCTTATCTCAATATCAGATAAGGCCCTGTTATAAATTCGAACATCGTCAATAGTACCGTTAAACCAGAGATTGCTGCTGCTTCTATTCCACCTTCTGCCGATAAATAATGAGCCAGCCTGGCCAATGTCCGCATTAGAGGTAAAACTCTGGTCCAAAGAACCATCCACATAAATCGAGTGGTCCGTTCCATTCTTTGTATAAACAATATGGTGCCATATGCCATTTAGTGTCGTAGTGTGGAAAGTCAGATACTTATAACCACCCTGACTGTTATCTCCAATTTCTATATTCGTCGACGACAGCGTATACCACGTCCCGTAACTCGCTGAGTTGTAACGATTGGAAATTAAAACCCCATCCGCGGAAGTCGTAATCCACGCACTCACGGTTATATTATCATAGTTGCTTGGCCCACTTCCGCAATCAATGTAATCGTTGGTCCCGTCGAAGCTTAATGCGCCGCCAATCTTGCCTGTTGTCCACGTTGCCCCTCCATAGATAGTTCCATTGCTTGAACCAGCCGAATCATGAGCAATCGTCCCCTCGGTCTCATTCAACTGCCATAGAGAGACAATTCCTAAGCTGATATTCGGGTCTGAACAGGTCGTGAAATGCCAGAGTTGTCCCCTCGTAACAGTAAAATTATTTCTCTCATCGATGCGCCAGTAGTACGTTTTTTCATATTCAAGCCCGCAGGGGTCGTAGTTGTTCGTGTCCCAGACCGCCTCGATTTGGTTGCCCATAAATACATTTGCGTCATAAATGTCAGCGATATTGACCTCGTTAATATCCGTTCCAAAATAAACATCGTGAGAATCTGAATAAGCTCCGGCCGTCCAGGAAAGAACTGAGTGTTTATTGGCTCCTACAGTGCCGCTGCTCGGACTTGGATTGTTTGCCTGATGAGGCGCACCATAAGTCGTAAATCTCCAGACGTCTCCTCTCCATTCACGGGGGGCATTTACCTCATCTATGCGCCAGTAATACACAGTATTATAATCAAGCGAGCTTCCATTAAAGTTATTCGTGTCCCAGCCGGTCGTTGACTGGCTGCCCATATAAACATCAGGATTGCCGGTATCTGCCTCGTTGACTTCCGAAAAACTTGTCCCGAAATAGATATCGTGGCTGGCTGCATGTCTTCCCGCAGTCCAGGACAAAGTCACATTTCTGCCGACTTCCGTCGAACCATCCGCCGGCGCACAATTATTCGCCTTCAGTGGAAATGCTTCGAGATAAATCTCATAAATCTCGTCGGCCCCGAGGACCCGATTGTATATTCTAATATCATCCATTGCTCCGTCATAGTCACAAATGCCGTTGCTTTGAATGCCCATTCGGACCGGCTCGTTATTCAGGACCCCAAATGTCCCTGCCTGGGGCACAGTTCCAGCCGCTGAACCGTTTATGTAAAAATTTACATTGCCGTTTTGCATTATCGTAACGGCAATATGCTGCCACACACCAAGAGATACGCTTGATGACGATGTGTATACCATATAGTCAGAACCTATCGTTGTTTTATGAGAAAGTCTTAGTTGCCCGCTGACAAGGTAGAACTGGTAATTGCCCGGCTGGAAACCGCCCTCCGCATTAGCTTTATTCAGAATCACATTAAAACCAGCTGCATCGGGTTTAATCCACCCGCAAATGGTCATCTGCCCCACAATATCAAGACTGCTGTCATCTGGAACAATTACGTAGTCATCGCTGCCGTCGAATTCAATTGCATACTGTCCGATTTTGCCGCCGACCCAGCTCGTGTTTCCTGACAAAGTTCCGTTGTTGCCGTTCGCGGAATCCGATGCAATCGACCCGCTGCCTTCATCGAATCTCCACCAGCCGACAGGTCCCGAAAGCGGCTCATCCATTGTGGTAAAACTCCACGTCTGGCCTTTTTCAATCCCGCAAAGTGTTATCTCGTCAACGCGCCAGTAATATGTCGTCGAATATTCAAGACCGTGTGTATTGTAGTCGTCAATGTCCCAGCTCGCCGTATCCACGTTACCCATAAATACATTTAAATCGTCCGTACCTGCGGCGCTGACCTCCGCCTCACTGGTCCCGAAATATACGTTATGAGAAGTCGTATGCCCCCCCGTTGCCCATCGAAGCACAATATGCCGCCCCATATTTATACCGTTATCTGCAGGATTGGGATATGTCGCCGCTGAGGGAATGCGAAAACAACCAAGCCAGTGGTCGGCCAGTACCGCAAGGTCAAAAATGTCAACCTTGCCGCTGCCGTCTATATCAGGCCCCCCAATCGCCGGTTCCATCCAGTGCTCAGCTAATATGCTCAGGTCATCGAAATCGATGCTTCCGTTTACGCTCAAGTTGCTCATCCACGGTTCAAAATCCGTCCCCAACTCGGCTACTACCGTATAAGCCCAGAATCCCATTGTTGACCCCGTAGGCCACCCCCCAGGGGATTCCTCTACCATCGTAGGATTGCCGTCCCATATTTCAATCGCCCCGCCTGCAAAACTTACAAAAGCCGCTGACCACGACCAGCAAGGCAGACCTCGCGTAAGGTAATTGCGGTTCAAACTGCAGGTACCCGGCGGCTGCCGGATAACGGTGGCTATAACGATGTCTTGGTCTGCTGTTCCAGGCCCGTAGCCAATCAGGTCTCTCGCGTGGGCAATATCAGCCGGTTCGCTTAAAGCTATCACGTAACAGTCGTTCAGAAACGGATTCCTCTCGCCAACCAGGAAATACACGTCCCCGTGAGCCGGTGCAATAAAACAACAGGTCAACAATACAAGCCCGACTGCCGCTGAAGTCTTCGACATGCCGCTTCCTTTGTTTATGTCTCTTCTTAAGCGTAAACGTGACCTCAGAATCAGGTCTTAAACTTCACTACTCTCAATATCATAACATATCGTCAATCATCCCGTTTGTCAACTTTCATTGTGGATTTGTGGAAATCGGGGGGAAATCGGAAATCGTGGTTCGTCAATTCTTTTCCAACTTTGCCAATTCAAATATCTAACCTTACTTGCTCATCTACTAACCATGACTATCTATGAACTTCTTACGTTTTTACCTCAAAAAATCGGATTGCCCGCTATAGGTATGGATCCCTCAACAGTTTTTCACCATAAAACGCTTAAAAACGCAAAAAAACGAATCAAAACATCAAAAAAACGCAAAAGACAGCGGAGCCTTGCGAAACGAAGTGGAGTCCTGCTTCAGGGCGTAGCCCCCAGCGGTTTGATCCCTTAGGGATCAGCAGGGGGGAAAAAACGACTAAATACCGCATAAAAACCGCCTAAAAACATAAAATAAATGAGAAAAATCAGTGAAATCCCCTCAGAAATCTTTTTAAGATTTCGAGGACCTAGTCCCGGAAATCCTTTGGATTTCTCGGTGCGTGCAATCCGCGTTAAAAAACCTTTAGAGAATCTCTGCGGTATCTGAGTTCTCTGCGGTAAAAAATATGTGCTTTTTGTGCCCTTTTCGTGGCTATATAAAACTTTTCGTGTCTCTTCGTGCCTTTGAGTCTTAGTGGCAAAATACCCAACTTGCCCATATAGCCCATCTTGTTTTTTATAAACGCCAAAACTCGAAGCTTTGCGAAGCCCCCAGCGTCTTGATTCGATTTCGAATCAGCAGAGGGGTCGGTCTGCCATATTTTAACAAAATACCACCAATTTATGCAAATATCCGCGTTTTCACGCCAATAACCCCATTTTTTCTCAAAATGTTTCACGTGAAACATTTTGCATTTTTAAGTGGATAAGCAAAAAAGCCCGATTTAAAAATGCAAAATAGTCCTCAGAAAAACCAAAATACGGAATAGTCCGATCGGCGATTTTTCGTCGTTTTTTTGAAAAAATCCCGCCCCTTAAAGGCCTTTTCGTCAAAAAACTCTGTTATTTCACAGAAATGGACAATGTTATTGACAATCGAGCGTTTTAAACCGACAATCCTGACTCCAATATGGTTTTCACATTGCACAGATACATTTTCCGCGAGGTTTTCAAGGTTTTCGCCCTCGCAACCGTGGCTCTGACGCTTATGATGAGTCTGGGAAGCATCTTGCGCCCCGTTCAGGAATACGGCGTAGGCCCAAGCCAGGTCATCGACCTTATGACCTACTTTTTACCTGTTACCCTGACCTTTGTGCTGCCTTTGTCGGCGTTATTTGCCGCGACGCTGGTCTATGGACGCCTGGCCAACGACAACGAGCTTGACGCCTGCAGGGCAAGCGGCATATCGATGCTTCCCCTGATTTACCCGGGTTTGGCGCTGGCCATTATCGTCGCGACCGCTAATCTGCTTTTGAGTTTTTACGTTATGCCCGCTTTTGTCCAAAGGGCCGAAAACTCCATCAAAAACGACGCAAAACAGATTTTGTTTCGTAACATCCAGCGAAGAGGTTATTATCCCCTTCCCCCCGACGGCCGATACCGAATTTCGGCAGATGACGCCGACATCGCCAATAACCAGCTCACCGGCGTTATCGCTGTCGAAACCGGCGACAATAAAAACATTAAAAGAATCATTACCGCCGAAACCGCCAAAGTTACCATCAACCCTCACGACAAATTCAACGAAGTCCGCATCACCGCTCACAATACACATCAGATGGGCCCGGACGAAGACGCCGATATTTCATTCGAATGGCTTTCCCTCAACGCCGAGTTCGGACCGCTCCTTGGCGACAATGTTAAATTCAAAAAAATTGACGACCTCAAGAAAATCCGCTCCGACCCGATGCTTTTTGACCCCGTGGCGAAACTGGCCCGCCGGGTTTACGCTCAGTTCACCGCCGAGCTGCTCGCCCGGCAAATAAACGCCGCTATCGCCTCAAAGCAGACGTTTCGGCTTAACAGCGACCGCATCGTCGTTGAATTGTCCGCTAAAAGCTGTTCTGTTCGTGATGAAAAACAGCTTCAGCTTATTGACGACGTGGTGATTGCGGAAACCCATTTGCGCAGCGACGGCCTCCGCAGGACTTTGCGATGCCAGAGATGTCTTATCGATATCGAAGGAGACGAGCTGTCGCCGACGCTGACTTTAGATGTCCGAAACGCGAAAACTTCGACTGCCCAGGGCTCGGGCCAGCTCGCGGAAAACGTCACAACCAGACATATCATCAGGGGGCTTGTCCTGCCCCCGTCGGTAACAGACCAGTTCAAGTCAGACAATATTCTTGGCGAGATTACGCCACAGGCGGTCTCAGCGGCGCTGAATGCCTCTCCAAGCGATTACCTCAAAGGCCTCCAGGCCGGCCTGCAAAAGAAAATCGCCATAACGCTTGCCCAGATTAACGCCGAAATGCACTCACGCCTTGTTTTCGGAATCGGCTGCATAGCTATCATAATTATCGGCATCTGCTTAGGCATCATCCTCAAGGGAGGCCATCTGCTCACCGCCTTTGCGACTAGCGCCGTTCCCGCCCTGGCGCTGATTACCTGCATAATGATGGGCAGAAATATCTCCAAGAATCCGACAGCAACCGCCGTCTTTTCAGGTATAGCCCTGATGTGGGTAAGTCTGGCAGTGCTTTCCGTGATAGCTTTTGTGCTTTGCAGAAAACTGATGAGGCATTAAAAAATTAAAACCGTTTAAATGTTTGACCGGCAAAAATGTCCGTAAGAATTTTAGATAAATATGTTGCGAAAAACTTTCTCACAGGTTACGCAATTGCTTTTTGCGTCCTGCTGGGACTGCGAATCGTCATCGACCTTTTCGTCAATCTCGACGAATTTGCCGAGCACGCGGACCTCGGCATGGCAGCGGTAATCTCGAATATCTTCACTTACTACGCCCTGCAAAGCACGCTATACTTCCGCGATTTCGCCGGTATGATTACCGTCGTCGCGGCGGCCTTCTCCTTAGGTAAAATGGTGCGTTACAATGAGCTTATCGCCATAATGGCCTCCGGCGTCAGCTTGAAGCGCATCATCGCCCCCATTATCATCCTCACCATCGCGCTGACAGGACTGCTGGTAATCGACCAGGAGCTGCTCATTCCATCCTTCAGCAACTCATTAGTCCGCGAAAAAGACGTCCTCCCGGGCCGGGAATCCTACGACCTGTGGTTTATCAGCGACGCCAACGGCTCACTCATCTGCTCTTATAAATTCGACGTCGAATCGGAAACGCTTTACGACCCGCTTATCATCACGCGAGATAAAATACCTGATTCCCTCTTCTATGAACCCACCGGCTGGATTCAGGCAAAAAAAGCGACATACGATTCCAAAATCCGGGCATGGCTTCTCACCGACGGCCTGTTCACCTCCATTCCCAGGTCACAGACCAAACCCGGCGACGACAGCCAAAGCGCCCCCTCGCACAGGCAGACCTTGAATGCTTTCTACACCGATATATCGCCTAAAGACATCCCCATAAGACGCAGTTCCGAGCATAAAACCCTTTTAAGCTCCGCACAACTGTCTCAACTGGCCTCGCAGGGAACCAAACTCAAAGACCTCGCTTTTCTATACAGCCAGAAGCACTTCAGAATTACAGACCCCATTATGAACGTTGTAATGCTTCTTGTGTGCCTTCCCGTGCTTGTATGCCGGGACCCTAAATCGATGAAATCCGCTATCTCAATCAGCTTCGCCATTACGGCCGCATCACTGATAGTCAATTTCATCTGCAAGCTCATGGCGACCGAGGAGCTTTTCGGCATCGTTGTCCCGGAACTATGGGCGTGGCTTCCCGTCTTTATCTTCGCCCCAATCGCCTTTCTCGAAATCGACTCAATGAAAACCTGATCAGGCCGGCTCAACCCTCGTTGTGCAATTTGTAATCCTCCGCTTTATGTCTGACTATTATACCTTCGACCATATAGATAACGTCCTCCGCAATATTAGTCGCGTGGTCTGCTACCCGTTCGAGGTGTCTCGAAATCGACAATAAATGGAGCAATCCCCTTGTCCACGGGGGATGCGCAACGATGCTGGCCTCGACCTGTTTATACATTTCTCGATTAATGGCATCAACCTGGTCGTCAGCGGCGCAAACCTGATACGCCCGGCTGCAATCCATATCAACAAGTGAATCGAGACTCTCGGTCAACATCCATTGAGTTTTTTCAGCCATCGCGTCAAAATCGAAAGGCACGCTTATATGCTCCCAGTTGGCAAGAAACTCGCTCCGTTCGGCAATATTGACCGCCAGGTCGCCGATACGCTCAAGATCATTGTTAATTTTTAATGCCGTAATGATAAATCGCAGGTCAATCGCAACCGGCTGATGCAACGCAAGAATCTTGAGGCACTCTTCCTCAACATCCACCTCCATCTGGTCTGTGTGAACGTCATCGTCTATTATGCTCCTGGCCAGCCCGGTGTCTCTTTCCTTAACCGACTGTACCGCCAGGCAAAGGTCTTTTTCCACGGTCGCACACAAAGCAAGCAGTTTAGATTTAAGATTCTCGATATCTTTTTGCATATGAATGGTCATATTTTCCTCTTTTATCCGAATCGGCCCGTAATGTAATCCTCGGTTTCCTTCCGCTGGGGCTTGGTAAATATCCGCTCGGTCGAACCCATTTCGATCAGACGTCCCTCGTAAAAAAACGCGGTTATGTCGGAAACTCTTGCTGCCTGCTGCATGTTGTGCGTTACGATAATTATCGTGTAGTCATTGACAAGCTCATCAATAAGGTCTTCGATTTTGGCTGTTGCCTTGGGGTCTAACGCGGAGGCGGGTTCATCCATCAGTAGCACGTCCGGCTCAATAGCAAGAGCCCGTGCGATACAAAGCCGTTGCTGCTGACCGCCTGATAAATCCATGGCGTTTTTCCCCAGACGGTCTTTGGCCTCGTCCCACAACGCTGCACGACGCAGGCTTTTTTCCACTATCTCCGCGAGCTGTTTATGATTTTTAACGCCGTGTGTGCGAGGCCCATAAGCGACATTGTCGAAAATTGACTTTGGAAACGGGTTTGATTTTTGAAATACCATACCAACTTTTTTTCGCAGTTTGACGACATCTGCGACATCTCCGTAAATATCATGGCCATCTATGAGAATTTTTCCCGTAAGGCGCGTACCGTCGATAATGTCATTCATACGGTTTATGATCCTGAGAAAAGTTGACTTGCCGCAACCCGAAGGGCCTATAAGGGCCGTTACTCGCCGGGCGGGAACATCCATAGTTATGTCGAAAAGCGCCTGCGTAACGCCATAATAAAAATTAACGTTGCTGACGTGAATTTTCGGCTCACTTGCGCCATTTTGCTTCCATGTCACCATTTGTATTTCTTCCTGAAATGAACCCGTAAAATAATCGCCGTCAGGCCTATGCCAAGGACCAGCAATAACAACACAAGAGCAGTTCCGTATGCCTTTGGCCGAACCGTTTCGATATCCGGATGCTGGGTCGCCAGGACATAAAGATGATAAGGCAGGGCCATTACCTGGTCGAATATCGAGCGGGGAAGTTTCGGCAGATAAAAAGCGGCAACCGTCAGAAGTATCGGCGCAGTTTCTCCGGCGACGCGTCCGATTGCCAGAATCAATCCCGTCAGCATCCCGCCGATTGAATAAGGCAGGACATTACTCCAAACCGTCTGCCACTTTGTTGCGCCAAGAGCCAGGCTTGCTTCCCTTAACGACTGCGGAACCGCCCGCAATGCCTCTTCGCTCGAAACTATGATTATGGGCAGAATCATACAGGCCAGCGTCGCACAACCAGATATTATCGAGCAGCCCCATTTGAGAAAAATTACAAACAGACCCAGTCCGAAAAGGCCAAAGACAATCGAGGGAACTCCTGCGAGAGTTGCAATTGCCACCCTGACGGCACGGGTAAATCTTCCCTGATGAGCGTATTCGGAAAGATAAACCGCCGCAGCAACACCCATAGGAAACGCAATCACAATACTTCCGACAACGAGTAACAACGTTCCGACTATGGCCGGCAGTATTCCCCCTTCGGCGCCGCTTCGTCGAGGCATAGCGAATAGAAACTCCCGGTTAATCGCCCCCGCCCCGCGCCTGACAATATCGAAGACGATAAAACCAACGACCATCACAACAAAGTAAGTGGTCATTCGCATTAACCAGAAAACTGCTTTTTGTGAAAAATCGCCTTTCATTAATTCATCCTGTATTTCCTGAGGACTTTTTGAGCCGCGATATTAAGTCCGAAAGTCGCCAGCAGCAGAATTATCCCTATACAAAACAGCGCCCCGTAGTGGTCGCTGCCGAAGGCCACCTCGCCCATCTCGGCGGCGATTGTAGCCGTCATTGTCCTCGCAGAATCGAAAGGCCAGAAAGTTATAATCGCCGCATTGCCCGTAACCATCATTACCGCCATTGTCTCGCCGATGACCCTGCCAGTACCCAGCATCACCGCCGCCATTATCCCCGGTAAAGCCGCGGGAACCGTCACCCTCCAGATTGTCCGCATCCGGCTTGCCCCAAGCGCCAGCGACGCCTCTTTATATGACCCGGGCACACTTCTCAAAGCATCTTCCGAAATCGAGGCAACCGTCGGAATCGCCATAAGGGCAAGCAAGATAGCCCCGGAAAAAGCTGTCAGTCCAGTCGCCAGCCCAAAGCAGCTTTTTACAAGCGGGACAAGCACCACCAGCCCGAAGAAGCCAATCACGACCGAAGGAATACCCGCCAGTAATTCTATGAAGGGTTTAAGCAGCTCCCGCTCAAGGGGATTCGACAGCTCAGATATATAAACAGCCGAACCAACGCCGAAAGGAATCGTCAACAGCATCGCCAGAACGGTTACCAACACCGAACCAGTTACCAGGGGGATGATGCCGAATGACTCCTTCCGGGCAGATACCGGAACCCAGCGTGAACCCAAAAGCTCACTCAAACCGGGGTGCTTTGCAAAAGGGGCGGCCTCCTTTAAGATGAAAACGAAGATACATATTACAATCAGGATGCTTAAGGAAGCCGTCCACCGCAATGACCATTCAATCAGCTTTTCTTTCCAGACACGTTTCATTTTTTAACCGTCACATAGCCCGCCTCTTTGACTATTGCCTGCCCTGCGTCATTTAGGCAGAAATCGACAAAGTCCGACACGTTTTCATCTGCCTTGACGCTGACGTACAAATACAACGGCCTGGCAATGGGATATTGACCACTGGTAACGGTCGCATCTGACGGCATTACTGCCGGGGAATTAGTATCCGCCTTAACCGCCACAATCTTCACCTTTTCCCTCGCCGCCAGCGCGTATCCGAGTCCGACGTAGCCGATTGCGCCTTTGTCCGATGAGACCGCTTCGATAATGGCCGAAGTCGCAGGCATCAATTTTGCCTTTGGAGTGTAATCCTTGTTCTTGAGGACGTGTTCCTGGAAAAACATATAGGTCCCCGAGCTTGACTCCCTTGAGAACACAAGAATTTCCTCGTCGCCGTCCCCGATTTGATTCCAGCGGGTGGTTGCGCCGGTAAAAATCTGCGCGAGCTGCTGCATATCAATTTCTTTGATAGTATTTTTGGGATTTACCACGACAGCAATACCGTCTCTGGCGACAACAACTTCTTTCACTTCAATACCCTTCTCCCTCGCCTGCTGTTTCTCCTTCTCTTTCATATCTCTGGAAGCCGCGCAGATTTCGGCCGTACCGTTTATTAACGCCGCTATTCCCGTTCCTGAGCCGCCGCCCGTAACTGCGACCTCGGCATCAGGTTTTTGCTTCATAAATGCCTCCGCCCAGGTGCTTACCAGGTGCACCATCGTGTCGGAGCCCTTTATGGTCATCATTTTCTTTTCAACGGCCTGCCCGACAGCGTCTGTAAACATGATAAGCAGACACACCATAACAATGAGCACAACATCGCTTTTTGCTGATTTAACGCTAATTTTCATTTTGGTTTCTCCTAAGTTAAGATTGTCTTTTGTGGTTTCAGAACTTAAACATCAAATCGGCCTGTAATCGGCGGTAATCGTCGTCGTTGCTGCCTCTTTTATCCAAAAAGCAGCAAAGCCCGACCTGGGTATTTTTGGCCAACTGGTAAACGCCGCCAAACCTGTGACCTTTGCCGTTGGTGCCTCCGCCGATGAAATCGGAATCGCTAAAAACTCCCACAACGGCGTCCGCTTCGAGGTCGCGATAGTCATAGCTCAATTCCCACGAGCCCGGGTCTTTGCATTTGCCATATCGCCCGCCGATAAGCCAGCCGGTATCCTCCGAAGTATCCGCCGCGACGTTTTTAACATAGTTGCCATAAACCGCGGCAGATGTATCTGTGACGTTGAAACCGTATTCTCCAAACGCCTCGACAAGGTCGAAATCATTGGCGTAGAAAGTGTTGCCTGCCGCATTAGTGAATACCGTATTGCCGAATCCCTTTTTGGGATCAAAAATCGTGGGCTGGTTTTTGAGGTTGCCATAGTTGTAGTATCCGGCGCCGCCAAGCAGATAGGATTTATCTTCGAAGGTATGTTTCAGGCCGCCCTGTAATCCGAACAGCGACTGGTCCACGGTCGTCTCCGTGGAGCCATTGAGGACATTTTCATTGCCCCAGAATGCCCCCGCGTTTGCGAATAATTCTGTGTTTTCGGCCAAAGACAGCTTGTATTGAATTGCCCCACCCTCAGGAGTGAGGTCGCTGTCCCAAATCAACTGGTTTGAGCCGACGCGATAGAAAGGATTTTCCATTTTACCGGCGATGACGTTTAGCCCGGCGTCCTTCGGATGCCATCTGACAAAGGCCAGGTCAACCCATATCGGCTTCTTTGAAAAGCCGTTATCTAAGCTCTGGTTGGTTGATACCGGGTCACCGTTTTCCACACCCTTGGCGTCTTCCTTCGGCTCTGATGTCGCAAGCCGAAATCCTAAATCTATGTCGTCATTAACTTTTGCGTCCAGCCCTAATCGCACCCTGATTCGGTTGCGATTTCGTCCCGGCTGGTCTTTGCCGCTGGTTTCCGAATCAATCCCCTCGTAACGATACCGAAAGTCGCCGTAAAGTTTGACATTTTCAAGCCATTTGAGCTTTTCCGGCACAGCGGAAACCTGCTTTTTTTCGACCGCCTTGTTCACCTCTTCCACGATTACTTTTTTTTGTCGGGTCTCTAATTGTTCTATTTTGGCCTGCACCTCGGCAAGCTGCTTTTTCAAATCGTCAACTTCATCGGCTCCTGCGGGTATTGCACAGGCAAGCACCGCCGTCGCAAACATAAACAAAAGAAATCTTTTTCGCATTACTTCTCTCCTTAAACATAATTCACGATAGACCGTTTAGACCAAGGCCATATATCCTCAGTCGCCTGTCAGGAGAGTAAAGAAAGTGTGTGAAGATATTATGAAGGATGTGTGTAAACCCGGTGAAAAAAAAGTTATTTATCGCCTCACAAGTGTCACGATAACTTTCGTGCCCCTGCCAGGCTCGCTGTCGATTCGTATCTGCCCGTTATGCGCAAGCACAATGTGCTTTGCTATACTCAGCCCCAAACCCGTCCCGCCGACCTCGCGTGAATGCGCCTTGTCAACGCGGTAAAATCTTTCAAATACATGTTCGATATCATCTTCTGGAATGCCGATACCGTTATCTTCAACAGCAACGGTCAGGCAATCGCCGTCGGCGGCAAGCCGGACTTTAATTTGTCCGCCTTCTTTAGTGTATTTAATGGCGTTATCTATCAAATTCACAAAAACCTGCTCCAGCTTGTCCCTGTCTCCTTGTGTAACAAAATCCCCGCCCGCAGCTTCGACCGACAATGTTTGACGCTTAATCCCAAGCGAATGACCGAACCCCATAACGACTTCGTCGATTAAACCTTTCAGGTCAAACCCGGCCATTTCCATCCTGCCGCCTGCTTCAAGCTCGCTTAAACGCAGCAGGTCATTTATTATATTGCCCAGCCGTTCAGCGTGCTTTTTGATAATCGCAAGAAACCTCCTGGCGTTTTCGTTGTCGTTAATGGCGCCATCCTCCAGGGTCTCGACGAATCCTCTTATGGAGGTCAGAGGCGTCTTAAGCTCATGCGACACATTTGCGACAAAATCCGTCCTGACCCTGTCCATTTGCCTGAGGCGCTCCATCTTGCCCCGCAACTCGCCCGCCATCAGGTTGAGCGACTTGCCCAGCTCCCCAAGCTCATCATTGCTCCTTATCGTCACCCTGCTGTCAAGGTCCCCTGCCGCGATACGTTCCGCTGTCTCTTTCATCCGCGCAATCGGCCGGCTGATAGTTCGTGAAACAAAATACGCTATTACCAACGAAATAACCGCAGCAGCGACCGCGCCCACCACTATCGCCCTCTGTATAAATCGCATCTCCAGCCGCACTTCTGAAACCGGCAATGAAATACGCACCACCCCTATCGCCTCAACGCCTTTATCCACCCGCACCGCCAGATATTTCATATCATGCCCAACGGTCTTGCTGGACCGCGTGCTCTGTCCGACCCCTTTCTCCATTGCCTCAATAACCTCACGCCTGTCGCGATGGTTTTCCATTCGACCGGGCTGGCCCTGCGAATCACCGAGGACCTTCCCCTCCTTGTCAATCACCGTGATCCTCAGATTCAGCCGTCTCGCCAAATCCTTTGTGCTGTTCTGGATTGCCTCCTCATTGCCGCCGGCTAAATCCTGTTTGAAAACCTCTCCCGCCAGCAAACCGCTGTCATACAACCGTTGCGATATCTTCTCCTCGACGTTCCTGCGCAGCCCTGCGACGACAAAAACGTCGAGAATAAACACGGTTACGAAAGTCAGTAACGCGAATGCCCCAAAAAATTTCCACGCTATTCGCCGGCCCATTTAAAGTTCCTTGAACCGATATCCAACACCCCTGATTGTTTCTACGTAATCCTTCGCTTTGCCCAGTTTCCGTCTCAACGACTTTATGTGCGCGTCAACCGTCCGGTCGCAAACCATCGACTCATCTCCCCCGACAGCGTCCAGTATCTGGCTTCTCGAAAACACAACTCCGGGCCTGCGGGCCAAAAACTCCAGCAGTTTTATCTCCGTCGCCGTCATCATGACCGCCATGCCTCGCACAGTCACCTTGTGTCTGGCGCGGTCTATGACAATCTGACCTCTTTTCACTTCGGTGTCGCTGTGCTTGTCCTGCCGTCT
>Ga0105104_10001852_pt1 | contig 15740 bp, 8 predicted proteins | sample PPLLaktember2015_3_FD_87034 | JGI IMG/M metagenome (GOLD analysis project Ga0105104, IMG submission 87034) | Freshwater sediment microbial communities from Prairie Pothole Lake near Jamestown, North Dakota, USA - PPLs Lake P7 Core (6) Depth... | ecosystem: Environmental > Aquatic > Freshwater >... | reverse complement strand
CTACCGAGATCCACGGTGAAGTGGTCTCGATGTGGCAATGGTCGGCGAGTCAGGGCGGCCGAAACCCAGTGGGCGGCCGCGACCGAGATCCACGGTCAACTGGTCTCGAGTTGGCAATGGCCGGCGAGGTCGGCTCCGTCTCAGGGCACGGGGACCCCGAAGAAGGTCGTCTGCTGGAAGTCGCCGGTCGTGTAGACGAAGCCGTTCCCGATCGGCCCGCCGACTCCGGAGAAGCGCGGGGCCGGGAGCGGCGTCAGCTCGGACCAGGCGTTGGCGATCGGATCGTAAGCGGTCACGTCGCTGATGCTCCTTCCGTTCGCGATCTCCCCGGAGATGACGACGATCCGGTCGCGGAAGGGGAATGTCCCGCCGGTGATGTGGCTCCGGGCCCGCGGCATGCTGGCGCCCCGCGTCCACGTGTCGGTCCCCGGGTCGTAGATCTCGACGTCCGGCACGGTGACCAGCCCCTCGTCGTGCCCGTGCTGGCCGCCGATCACGTAGATCTTCCCACCCACGACCGCCGAGCCGAGGTGGTTGCGCGGAGTGGGAAGCGGGGCGGCGGAGGTCCACGCGGTCGCTCCTCCGGCCACGTCGAGAACCCAGTGCTGGTTCGTGTCGCTCGCCTGCCCGTAGCTCAGTCCCCCGATGAAGTGCAGCTTGCCATCGAGGTAGGTCAGCGTTCCGCCGCCGCGTCGGTCCGGAAGGTCCGGCAGGGCCTCATAGGTGTTCGTCGCCACCCGGTACCTCCAGGCGTGGACGGTGCCGAACACCTGGAAGGTTCGTGAGGCATCCTCGACGAAGCCGCCCACCCAGAAGACGTCCGTTCCGTCGGTGGCCACGCCCGCGTGGGTCACGCCCTCGGGCATGTCCGCAAGCCGGGACCAGGTATCGGTGGCGAGGTCGTAGACGAAGGCGTAGCGCCAGGGAGTGCAGCAGGCCTTGCTCCAGTCGAAGCCGCCGAAGGTGTAGAGCTTGCCGTTGACCACGGCGCCCTGCCCTTCGCTGGTGCCGAGCGGACGGTCCTCGAGCGTGGTCCACTCGATGCGGCTCAACCCGCCGCTTCCGCCGTCCGGCGGTCCCCCATCCGGCCCCGGTGTGCCTCCGTCGACGGTGCCGCCGTCCGGCCCCGCGTCGCCTCCGGCGTCTGGGCCCGCATCCGGGCCTCCGTCCGACACGGTTCCCCCGTCGGTGCCCGTCCCGCCGTCCCCGACCATCCCGCCGCCCGAGGTGCCGCAGCTCAGTGCCGCGACCACCACCGCGATGCTCCACCACTCGCGCCGCAACGCCGCCCTCCCGGTGTCCGGCCCCGGCCACCCCGGGGCGTCTCCGTCCCGGAAAGGGAGTGCCGGATCGGCCTGGCGGCATCCGGCAAGGGCGCCCGAACGCTCGCCGCTCGACAGTTCGCCCCGGCTGGGGCCCCGCCCGATGCCGGCGGCGGACGACGCCAGCCATGTGGCCCGCCTCCGCAACGTCCGACCTGATGCTGGTTCAGGCCGGCGGCGGCGACGGAGGGGCTGACGGCGCCGCCGGAGTCGTGGCCACCTTGGGCGGCCGCGGCCGCCACAGCCCCCCCGTGCCCAGCGCTTGCCACCCCTGCCGGACCCAGCGGAGCAGCGCGGTCGCGAGCCAGAGCGCCCAGGCCAGCATCGCCAGGCGGTAGACGAGCAGCGGGACCGAGACCACCAGCGGCTGCGGCAGCGCCCCCGGGACCCGGTCCGCGGTCCAGCGCAGCGCCGAGACCACCGAGCCGTTCCCGGCGATCTGCATGTCCGGTTGCCCCAGCAGACCTCGCCGGACTGCCTCGAAGAGGGCGAGGAAGGCGAAGCCGGTGAGCACCACCAGGGCCAGCTGCATCCAGTCGAAGAGCCACCACGGGCGCACCCGGGCGCCCGCGGCGGCGCGCCAGCCGAGTGCCAGGAGCCAGACGACCACCACGGCGGCGGAGGGGACCGAGACCTGCGTCAGCCCGACCCCGAGCAGAACCCAGGCCGCGAGCCGGAGGGGGCTGTGCGGCACGCGCGAGAGCGCCACCGCCACCAGGACGGTCACCAGCAGCACGCTCCAGAACAGCACCGCCGGTCCGAAGGTGGGCCCGGCGAGCCACAGCAACCACCGATCCGTCGGCATCGACACCACCACGTCGACGTTCGTGCCCGGCGCGCCCGCGTCCACCGCCGAGGGACGGAAGGCGATGGAGAGACCACGTGGCTCGCGCCAGCGCACCTGGACCCGGGAGACCGGCGGGGTGAGCGCCACCAGGAGCCGGCCCGACTCGACCCGCGCCGGTTGCGACTGTCCGTTCACCGCCACCCCGAGCAGCTCGATGCCCGGGGGAAGCGTGAGCGCGTGCTGCCCGCCCCGGCTGGTGCGGAAGACCAGGTCCAGGCTCACCTCCGTCGCCCGGAGGCCCGGCCGGACTTCCTCCCTCCCGCTGTCGAGTGTCAGGGTGCCGCCGCCGATTCCCTCCGGACGGCTCGACTTCACCGTCACCGACTCCTCGGGCCAGGGGAGCCAGGTGGGCTGGTGCGCGTCGTCGGGAGCACCGGGGTGAACCGGTGCGATTCCTCCGAGCTCCACGTGCCAGATGGGCCCGGCGACCAGGACCCAGCGCTCCACCCAGGACGCGGTGCGCGGGGCAGTGAGGGTCAGCGTCGGCTGCTGCTCGAGCGTGCTCCTCCAGGAGAGCCCCGGCGTCCCGGGCGGAAGGTTGACGCTCACCGTGCCGCCCTTCACCGGCAGATCGGCGGTGAGCACCGCCTCCCCGGGGAGGAGCGGGATCTGGAGCACCACCGCGCTCGCGGGAGGAGACAGCCGCTCGACCTGGGTCTCCACCTCCCAGGTGAGGCCGAGCCTCAGCGTCCGGGTGACCCGGGCGAACGCCGGGAGCGCCCCCGGACGCAGCGCCTCGCCTCCGCCGGCCCGCTCGAGCCGGCTGAGCTGCAGCGTCGGCTCGGGCCGGCCGTCCTCGCGCACCCCGTCCACCTTCCATCCGCGGGCCTGCACGCTGAGGAATCGCGGCGCGAGGCCGAGCGGGAGCTGCACGGAATCGGCGCGGGGCAGCGCCCCGGAGACGAGTACGGTGTGCACCCCGGGCCGGAGAACGAGCCAGGTCACACCGTCGATGTCCCGCAGCGCCACCGCGGGCTTGCCGTCGAGCACCACCTGCTCCGGGCGCCAGCCCTCGCCACCTCCAGGCAGCGGGACCGACACCGGCGCCGCCGCCTGGAGCTCGATCCTGAGCCGGAGCGCGCCCGGGTCCACCTCGAGCAGCGCCCGTCCCGCCGAGGCGCACGCCGGAGCGCAGCGAGGCGCCTGGAGCAGCTTGTCGCGAAGCTGGACCAGCCGCTCGTCGGTGGGCTGCTCCTCGGCGTGCGCCGTTCCCTGGAGGAGCAGGAGGCAGAGCGCCGAGGCCGCAGCCACCGCGCCTCCGCGCACCGCCGGCGGCCGCGGCCGTCCGGAGCGCACGAGGAGGAGCCAGGCCAGGGCGGCAAGGAGTCCCACCCGGAGCAGCCCGAGCACCACGTTCTCCGCGGGCGAGAGCAGCCAGAGGTGGACACGCTGGTCCCGCTGCACCGGGCCGCTCCAGCGCATCGGCACCTGGAGCCACGTCCACCGCGGAACCCCGGGCCCGGTCTGGACCACCGCGTTCCGGTCCACCTCCACGATGGCCGACTTCGGCGGAGCGACGCTGGCGAGCCCGGAGCCGTACGGCTGCTGGGACACGGAGGGACGCCCGCCCTCGCGCTCCTTGAGCTTGTCCGTAGCGGGAGGCGACGCTGCCGGTGCGGCGCTCCTCGGCGCCTCCTCCTTTCGCTCGAGGTCCGCCTCGCCCTGGGGCTCCTCCGCCGGAGCGGCTGGAACTCCCTCCTGGACCCGGCCGGGCACCGTGCGGCGCCTGGTCTCCACGCCGGCCACGGCCTGTCCCTCGCCGAGCGCCGGGTAGAAGCGCTCGCGCAGGTGGTCCAGCGCGAAGGACACGAGCACGAGCGCGAGCACCCCGAACGCCACCCGGCGGAGGCCCTCGGCCCAGAGCCGCAGCCGCCCCTCGGGGAGCACGCGGCGCAGGCCCTCGGCCACCAGCACCCCGAGCCAGGCCCAGCGGGGCGCGCCGGCCTCGGGGAAGGTGAGCACCAGCGCCACGAGGGCCAGCGCGCCGAGACGCCAGCCGAAGAGCCGCGCTGTCGCGAGGGCGAGCACCAGCACCCCGAAGAGGTCGAGGAGCGACCAGCGCTGGAACCACGTCCCGTCCGCCTCGTCGACTCCGGTGGCCCCGATCAGGCTCCAGCCCGGCGGGAGGTTCGCCACCGCCATCACCCGGGTGAAGTCGTGCGCCCAGCCCACTGCGGGCAGCGTGCCGCCGCCGTGCTCGACCCGACCGTCGGCGGTCATCGCCAGCGTGCCCTGGCGCACCTCCACGCCCGGCGGCGCACCGGCAGCGAGCCGGGTCAGCGGCTGATCCATCCCCTGGACCGCGGCGCGCCCGAGGATGGCCGGGGCCGGCATCTCGAGGCGCCAGCTGCGCCGCAGCTGTCCGCCGAGCCGGTCCTGGAAGGTCCACCCCCGTCCGTCGGTGTCCAGCCACAGCTGCCGGATCAGGGTGAGCTGATCCGGGTCGGGCTGCGGGTCGCCACGCCGCTGCTCCACGAGCCGGAGCGCCTCGCCGGTGCGGACGGCGAACGCCGGCAGCGCTCGCCACTCGGGCGGCAGCTGCGTCTGCGACGGGTCAACCGAGGGGAGGCCCTCGAGCGTCACCACCCGGATCGCCGGAGCCGCCTCGTACACCCAGGTCTCGTCCCCTTCCGTACAGGGTCCACCCGGGTCCGGCCGCGCCACCGAGGCCGCCGGTCCCTCGTTCCTGGCGACCAGGGTGAAGACCCACTTGCCGGGACGAAGCTGGATCCGGAGCCTCGCCTCCGGCTCCACGCGCGCCGCCAGCGGAGCGTCCAGCTGCAGCGGGGTGAAGCCGGCCGGCAACGCCCGCCCGAGCACCACCTCGCGCGCCTTGCCCGCGACGTCGAGGACGATGCGGGTGGTGAGGAGCAGCGGCACGCCCTCGGTGAGCTTGCGCTGGACCTGGAGCTCGAGGCGATCGGCGTCGGCCGCCTCGCGGTCGGGGCGCCGGAGGAAGAGCCGGCCCTCCTCGTCACGCTCCGGATGGGAGATGCGCACCTTGCCGAGGACCAGCTCGACCAGCGCGGCCTGGTCGGGCACCCCGAGCGCGGCGGGGACCGAATCCCAGCCGAAGGCGCCGGTGAGGACGTGGGTGCCTGGCCCGAGGAACACCACCGGCGCCCCGTCGTGCTCCACGACGGCGACCGGGGCCGCCCCGTCCCGGACGTCGAGCGGCCAATGCTCGGCGTCGCCGGGGAGCGGAACCGCGTCGCGGGCGAAGACCTCGACCTCCTGCCGGAAGCGGCCGCCCCGCGGCGAGGCTTCGAGCTGCAGCCGGCCCACGTAGACGCAAGGAGCGTCCTCGCTCCCCTGCAGCCGGGGACAGACCCTCTGCTCGCTCCCGTGCATCGCCCACGGAATCCACGGACGGAGCGTGGGGGGAACGTCGCCGGGTGCGAGCGGCTGGGCCCCGGCGAAAGGAACGAGGGTGAGCAGCGAGAGCACGAGGATGAAACGCATGCGTGGACACCTCCGGCGGGGTGGAACGCATTCAGGACGGGTGGAGATCCAGGCCATCTCACGGAGCGCGATCGCGCGCTTTGCGCGGGGGAGCTGGACCTTTGGAAAAAACGATGGCATCGAGATCATGAATCCCTTTGTCGTGAAGCTCGCGAATTCTGGTGTTGGCGCTGCGCGTGATCGGGGCAGCCATGCCGGGCAGGCCGACGTCTTCGGCCCGAGTCGATTCTGACCTCCGCAATCCATTCACGTGGGGGTTTCGACGGGTGCAGGACCTGCGGTCCCTGTGCGGGCGTGTGTCGACTCTCTGATGGGAGTGGTGGCGCTCCTTACCTGCACGGCCCTTGCATACGTGCCTGCGTTGGCATTTCGGTCCGCTGAAGGGGGGGGAAGTCTTCTTTCGGGTCTCCCCGCAACGGCGTGGCTCGCGCCGCGAGCGAACAGTGCAGGCGCGAAGATGAGGAGGACACGATGTCCCGGCGCACGATCACTCGTCGCACGTTCCTTGGATTCAGCGGTGGCGCGCTGACTCTGTACGGCCTGAACAAGTTCGGAGTCGAGGAGGCGATCGCCGCGGCAATTCCAGGCGGGACGCTGCTGCCCAGCGCGATCCCGAAATTCGTCACACCGCTGGTGCAACCGCCGGCGATGCACACGGTGAACCCCAACGTGTACAGCATCGCCGTGCGCCAGTTCGCCCAGCAGATCCTCCCGGTTGGCTTGCCGGCGACGACCGTGTGGAGCTACGGGTCGACGACGCCAAACGGGGTTTTCCACTATCCTGCCTTCACCATCGAGGCCACACGAGGCACGGCGACGACCGTGACGTGGATCAATGGGCTCGTGGACCCGAGCGGCAACTTCCTTCCTCACCTGTTGCCGGTCGACCCCACGCTGCACGTGGCGAATCCGCCGGGCGGCGTGGGAGGGCGCGACTCGCGCCCGACGTTCACGACCACCCCGGGTCGGTACACGGGGCCGGTCCCGATCGTCACGCACGTCCACGGAATGGAGCGGGTCGAGGACTGGAGCGACGGCTATGCGGAGGCCTGGTTTCTCCCCGCCGATCCGAACATCCCCGCAGAGTTCGCCAGGGAAGGCACCTGGTACAACTTCTTCCGCACCAAGGCCTCGTCGGCCGGCGTGCCGCCCTGGGGTCCTGGCCAAGCCATCTTCAAGTATCCCAACAGCCAGCGACCCTCGACGGCCTGGTACCACGACCACACTCTCGGCATGACCCGTCTCAACGTCTATGCGGGGCCCGCCGGGTTCTACTTGATCCGCAGCAACGACCCCGCTGACAACCCGACGGTCGCTGGTACGGGCGGCGCCGCGGCGGTTCTTCCCGGCCCGGCGGCCAGCCAGGGTGGGCCTGGTCCGTTCTACGAGATCCCGGTCGCGATCCAGGACCGCTCGTTCAATACCAACGGGTCGCTGTTCTACCCCGACACCCGTGCGTTCTTCGACGGCTTCGTGGGCCCCTACATCCCCGACAGCGACGTGTCGCCAATCTGGAACCCCGAGTTCTTCGGCAACTGCATCGTGGCGAACGGCAAGACCTGGCCGTTCCTCGACGTCGAGCCGCGGCGCTACCGCTTCCGGTTGCTCAACGGGTGCCAGTCGCGGTTCCTGCTCCTCCGGTTCGACGATCCGAAGGTCGACGTGTGGCAGATCGGGGCCGAGGGGGGCTTCCTCCGCGCGCCGGTGAAGGTCAACGACATCCTGATGGGCCCCGCGGAGCGCGCTGACATCATCGTGGATTTCGGCACCGTGAAGTTCGGCAAGACCGTGATTCTGCGCAACATGGGGCCGGATTCGCCCTTCGCGGGTGGCGGGTTCCGTCCGGCCGACCCCCAGAGCACCGGACTCGTCATGCAGTTCCGGGTCAACCAGACACTCGCTTCGGCGGACACCACGACGCCGCCCGCAGCGCTCGTCATGCCCAACCTGCCGGCACTGCCTGGGGGGCCCGCACGGCCGCTCGCACTGCTCGAGCTGGAGTCGGCGGCGCTCCCCATCCCCATCGAGGCGCGCCTCGGCACGTTCGATACGACGGTCGGCCTTCCCGGCGGGATCCAGTTCCTCAAATGGGAGGATCCGGAGACGGAGACCCCAGCGGCGGGCAGCAGCGAGGTCTGGGAGCTGTACAACTTCACCGCCGATGCTCACCCGATCCACGTCCATGAGGTGCTCTTCGAGGTCGTGAACCGGCAGCGACTCGACAAGCAGACCGGCTTGCCCATCCAGGCACCGGTTCCGCCCGGACCGACGGAAGACGGCCGCAAGGACACGGTGATCGCCTATCCGGGCGAGGTCACCCGGGTCCGGATCACGTTCGGGCCAGGTGGCCAGTACGTGTGGCACTGCCACATCGTGGAGCACGAGGACAACGAGATGATGCGGCCCTACCGCATCGGGGGCCCGCAAGACGGCCAACCGGCATAGGCCCTCGGACTTCTCCGTGCAGTCCTGGGCGTCCATCGATGCCTGGACCGCCCCCTCGGCGGGCGGTCCAGGTGGGCCCGTTTCCAGGGCCTGAACTTGCGGCACCCCTCCGCCGTCTGCGAACCTCTTGGGGGTCCCTGGCGCGGCCCTCGAGGTCGGCGCCTCACCCCTCGAGGAGGCCTCAGCGGCGAGAGGATGGCGGTCGAGCGCGACAGGCCGGGCGGTCGGAGTCCCCTTCCAGCGGCGGCCCCCGAACAGCCGCTCGAGCCCACCACTCCCCTGCCCCAGTCCACCGCCGGCCTGCGGCCGGACCCCTCGACCCTCGAGGTCGGGGCGGTGGTGGCGGGTCGGTTCGCCATCGTGCGCTACATCGCCCGCGGCGGAATGGGCGCGGTCTACGAGGCCGAGGACACCACCCTCCGGACCCGGGTGGCGATGAAGACCATCCTCCCCGAGTTCGCCGCCGACCCGAACGCGATGGAGCGCTTCCGGCGGGAGGTGCTGCTCGCACGGCGGATCACCCACTTCAACGTCTGCCGGATCTTCGAGCTCTACGACACCTTCGACCCGAGCGGAGATCGCCTGTCGTTCCTCACCATGGAGCTGCTCCATGGCGAAACTCTCGCCGAGCGGCTGACCCGCACCGGGCCCATGGCGACCGCCGAGCTCTCGGTGCTGCTGCGCCAGCTGGCCGACGGACTGGAGGCGATGCACCTGCAGGACGTGGTGCACCGGGACTTCAAGCCGGCGAACGTCTTCCTCGTCCACCGCCACGACGCGGCCGGCCACGCCCCGCTCCGGGCGGTCATCACCGACTTCGGCATCGCCCGGGCGCTGCACCGGGTGGAGAAGGACGGGGACACGTCGATGACCGCCCGGGTCGGCTTCATCGGAACGCCGGCGTACATGGCGCCCGAGCAGCTCACCGGTGGCACGGTCTCCGCGGCCACCGACATCTACGCCCTCGGCATCGTCCTCTACGAGGCGCTGACCGGGCACACCCCGTTCGGTGGACAGACGCCGATGGAGGCGGCGCTCAAGCGGCTGCAGCAGGCCGCGAGTCCGCCCTCGCTGTACCTCCCCACGCTCGAGCCCCGCTGGGACGCGGCGATCCTCCGCTGTCTGGAGAAGGAGCCGCCGGCCCGCTTCCGCTCGGTGCGGGACCTGGTCCGGGCGCTCGATGCCAGCGTGCAGGACAACCGGAGCCCGGCGGCGGTGCTGGGGTTCCGGAACCTCTCCGGGCGTCCGGACGCCGGATGGATCTCCACCGCGCTGGCCGAGCTGGTCAGCCGCGAGCTGTCGGCCTCCTCGGACGTGCTGCGCCTCGTGCCGGCGGAGGAGGTCTTTCGGGCCCAGCGGGCGCTGAACCTGGCCGCCCAGGACAGCCTGCCCCGGGAGTCGCTGGAGAAGCTGCGCGACTCGGCCGGCGCGCGCTGGGTGGTGCTGGGGAGCTACCTCTGCGTGGGCCCGGGCTCGGCGAGCCCGCTCCGTGTGGCCATCCGCGTCCAGGACACCGACTCCGGCCGGGTGGTCACCAACTGGTCCGAACGGGGCACCGTCGGTGAGCTGGCGTCCATGGCCGCGCGCGCCGGGGCCGAGGTGCGGAAGACGCTGGTGGCCGCTGGCCGCCCCCCGCAGCCGGCCTGACCACCGGGTTAGAAGTCGGGCTGCGCGGCCAGGAAGCGCTCCCGCTCCGGACCCTCCGGGATCTCGGCGGCGAGCACGGAGAAGAGCTCCCAGGGCGTGTTGGCATTGCGCGCCGCCCGCTTTACCAGCGTGCGAGCCACCGGTCCCAGGCTGATCGACAGCGCCTGCTCGGCGCGGTGCAGGTCGTCTTCCACCAGCGCCCGGGCACGCGGCGGCTCCACCGCCGGGGTGGGACGGGAGGGCGAGCCCCGGGGAGGCGGCGAGGGGGGAGCCTGCACCGGCACCGGCCGTGAGGGAGTGCCGCGGGGCAACGGCGAATGCGGCTGCTCGGCGACGGGCGTCGGCCGGGACGGAGAGGCGCGGGGCATCGGCGAGGGGGGGTGCTCCGCGCCGGGCGTCGGTCGGGACGGCGATCCGCGCGCCGGAGCGGCCGGGGTACCCGGGCGCGCCTGGGTGGCGCCGGGACGGATCTGGGTGGCGGTCTTCCCCGATGCCCCCGCCTGCGCGCGGCCCCGGAGCTGGCCCGGGGCGGAGATGGTGCGGAGGAAGTCCTCCCGTGAGATGTGATCGGGGATGGAGCCGGAGAGCGTCTGGCACGCGGTGCCCCAGTCCGGTGCGTCGCGGGCGACCCGTTCCACCATCACGCGGGCGATGGGACCGAGGTGAGGAATGAGCGCGGCCTCGAGCACCGCGCGCTGCTCGGCGGTGAGGCCTCCCGCGACCCGGCCCGCCCCGGCCATGAACCGAGAGGGCGCGTGCTGCTGGGGCAACGGCGTGAGTGGAGCGCCGGGGGTGGGCGGCGCGCCCGGCGTGTACGGCGCACCGGGCGTGTACGGCGGACCCGGCGTGGCCGGCGTACCGCCCACCGCGCGGGAGCGGCGGATCCACGAGCGGGCGAAGTCCTCGAACTTCCGCCGGTCGTCACCGTTCTCGATCGACTCCGCGAGCTCCGCCACCAGGGCCCGCGGATCCTGACTGGCGCGGGCGGCTCGCCGGACCAGGGTGTGCGCGAGCGGACCGATGCTCCGCGCGAGCACGGAGCCCAGCTCCTCCAGCGCCCCGGCCACCCAGCCTCCGGTGACGATGACCGGTGCCGGCGCCGGCGCCGGCGCCGGTGGGGGAGCCGGCACAGCCGGAGGGGTCTCCACCGGGGTCACCAGGGGGATGGGCTGCATCCGGGGCGGCGCGGCGGCGGCGACCCCGGCCGGGGGGGTCCGGACGGTGGGCCAGGTGATCTCCACCTCTCGCTCGACGTGCGAGCCCAGCTCGTACACGTCGACCTCCTTGCCCTCCGCGGTGCGCCGCCGGCCGACCGGGTGCAGCAGCGCCTTGTGCTCCGCGCTGAGCGAGGAGACGACCTCGTAGAAGGAGCGGCTGGCGAGGATCTGGCCGGGCGTCGCCACCCCGGCGAGCTGAGCGCCGACCGTGGGCCCCTCACCCTGGGCGACGCCCTGGACGATCCGGATCGGCCCGAGGTGAATGGACATCCGCGCCCCGAAACCGTCGCGGCCGGCCGCCTCGTGCTCCAGCGCGTCCCGGAGACCCAGCGCGACGAAGAGCCCGTCCTCCGGATCTCCGGGGAAGACCAGCACCAGCCCGCGGGGGTGCGGGACGGAGACCACGTCCTCGGATCCGAGGTGGCCCACCGCGCGCGTCGCCGCCTCCCGCACGCACTCCAGGGCGTCAGGGCGAGGGTCGAGGACATCCAGGAACACCAGGGTCCCGACGAAGGTCCTGTGGCCGTGATCGCTCATTCCACTCCGGAGCCGGGCGACGGCCGCGAGTCTACTCCAACAGCTTCATCGCCTTCTCCAGGCTCCTCCTGAGGCGGTTGAACGACGTCGCCAGCACACCGATCTCGTCACGGCTCCCCACCGAGAACTCCGGGACGTCGAAGTTGCCAGTGCTCACCTCGTCGGCCGCCCTGGACATGCGGACGATCGGCCGGATGACGAGGAGTGAGAGGACGACGTTGAGGACGATGAACGCGAGGAGGAATACGCCCACCAGCGAGGTCATGAACGTGCGGAACGCCTGGTCGGCCTTCGCCAGCGGCACGGACATCGGGACCGAGATGATCTGCGCTCCCACCGTCTCCCCCAGCTTCCAGCCGAACCCGTTCGCCGTCCCGTAGTGCGCCACCATCGACTTCGGCGCGGTGTCTGGCGTGTCGTGGCAGGGCAGACATCCCGGATCGGAGATCTTCAGGGGCTTGGCCAGGTACAGCGCCCTCCCGGTGGGCGTGTCGCGCGTGCCCCGGATCTCGGTTCGGGCCGAGTCGTTCCGGAACTGCTGGACGATGTCCGCCTCCCACTCCACCGCGCGGTCCCGCGGATTGGTCGGGTTCAGCGTCGCTTCCTTGTAGGTGTACTCCGGGTGCTGCTGGCGGAGGGTGTTGAACATCTCCGTCGCCGCGTACGCCGGCACCGACTGTGGCAGGAAGGCCCGCATCAGCTGCAGCTCGAGCTGCGGCTTCACCTGCTTGGAGGTGTAGCCGCGGACCGCGAGCGCCGCGCCCATCATCAGCTCGGCGTTGCGCGTCACCTCCTCCTGCGCGTTGGCCTCCAGGATTCGCTTGGACACGTAGCCGGAGGCGACGAGCCCGAGGGCGAAGACCACGATGAGCACCAGGTTGAACTTGAGTCGCAGCCCCATGTGAGTGACGTCCCTCCCCTCAGCGACAGGTCGCCTGCATTTCGTCCCACGCCTTGGTGAAGCCGATGAGGCTCACCACGACGGAGTGGGTGCCGGTCTCTGGCCACGTTGGCCAGAACCGCAGGGTCACGTTGGCCTTCAGCCCGGCCTTGAACTGGGCGATGAGCATGGCCGCGGCGGGGCCCTTGAAGACCACCGCCTTCGCGCCGTCGAGCGCGTCCGCCTTCACCGCCTCCTGCTTGTCCACCTGGATCGACAGGTCGCCCTTGCTGTCGTCGAACGTCGACTCGCTCAGCACGCGCACCTCGGTGGGCGTGACCCGGACCTGAGAGGTGGTCTTCTGGTATCCGTCGCTCAGCGAGCCCTTCTCCGAGTCCAGCCGGCATCCGCCGCCCTGGACTTTGGTGAGCGTCCAGGCGTCCTTTTCCGCGGGCGCTGCACCCGCCAGGCCCACGGACAGCGCTGAAATCCACCACACCAAGGTCGAACGCATCCGTTCCTGCTCCCCCGGGAGCACCAGCGGACCGCCAACGGCAGACCCTGATGTCGGTCCAGGGCCCTGGTCCACGCCGGATTGGCGACGGACTCTAGGCGCGGGCCACGGGGGGCGTCCATGGCCCCGTACGCCCCGGCGAAGGCCGGGCCCCCCGGGGGAGTTTCGGCGCAACGATGAAGGCCGGCGGGGTCATCCTCACCCTGCCCTTCGCCCGCTACAGCCCGAGGAGCGCTCGGATGCGCCGGGCCACGGGTGGAAGGTCATCCGGGGCCTTCACCGGCTCGAACCGCGTGGTGGCAGCCTCCCCGCGCGGCACCTCGATGAACCTGACCGGAAGCAGCGGCGTGCCGTCCGGTCGGCGGAGGGCGGAGGCCTCGGGGGTCACCTGCTCGAACTGGATGACCGGGGCTCCGTCCACCGTCTTCTTCACCGCCCGGTAGGGCACCGGGATGGGCGCCTCGAGCAGCGGTGCGAGGCGGAAGGTGATGTTGTTGGTGGAGATCGTGGCGTGCGCAGCGGGGTCCACCTTCTCGACCAGCTGGAGCTGCCCCCCGACGCGGACCGGCGCCGCTCCCACGTCGAGCTTTCCCTCCGGCGCGCGCCGCGGGGTCACCTCCACGGTCATCGCCGCGCCCCCCTCGGCGTGCATCCCGAGCACCACCGGGTCGAGGGTGGCGGCGAGGTTGTCCACGTTGGAGAAATAGACGTGCTCCACGCCCAGCCCGTGGAGCCGCTGCCCCACGCCGCTCGCGCGCAGCGCGCGGAACACGTCGCCGTGGCCGCTGGGCGCCAGCGACGGCTCGCCGGAGGCCTCGCGGGCGATGGCTCCTTCCGGGGTGAGCCGCGGCAGGTGCGCCTGGAGGAATGGCAGCACCGGCACGCGCGGGGGCTGGGCGGCCAGGTGCTCGGCGATTCCCTCCTCGGTGAGGAACGAGACCATCAGCGCCACCGGGACCGGCCGCCCCACCCGCTCGGAGGTCCGCTCCACGTCGAGGAGCTTGAGGTCGAGGAAGGTCCAGTCCTCGACGACCGGGACCAGGGCCTTCACCGCCCCCCCGAACCGCGTCCCGGCGCCCCCGGCCACCACCAGCGCCGCCACCTTCCCCGACCGGAGCAGCTCCTCGCCCAGCGCACCGAGCCGGACGTGCTCGGCGCTTCCCCGGGGCGGGAGTGGCGTCACGTCCCCAGGACGGAGCGGCTCGAGCGTGCCGGGCGGCGGCGCCTCGACCACCTCCCCCCGCTTCCAGGCCTCCACCAGGCTCCCGAACACCGCCTCGTCGTACTGCGGGCTCATCTCGGGGAGACCTCCCAGCCCCATCCCGGCAGCCGCATCGCCGGGTCCGGACCCAGGTTCACGGTCACGGTGAGGCCGGGCCGTTCCAGGCGGTAGGCGCGCCCCTCGCGGCGGACCCGCGGCCACCCGGAGGCGATGCGGTGCCGGTACTGGCGGCGGATGGCGAGCATCTTCCGGTAGTGCTCACGCAGCCGGCCGTTCCCGGCCCTCGCCGGCCGCGAGTCGCGGAAGGTCTTCTCCGCCTGCGGGTCCGGAACCTCCGCCGCCTGGGAGATGAACTCCGCGCGGCGTCCCTCCGACACCGCCTTCGCCAGGTCCGGATCGGTGTGGCTGGTGAAGTAGAGGAAGGGCCTCGTCTCGCCGTGCTCCTCGCCCATGAAGAGGAGGGGGAGGCCCGGACCGAGGAGGAGCAGCGTGGCGAGCGGCTCGAGCGCCTCGGGGGGGACCAGGCTCGCCAGCCGCTCGCCGGTGGGCCGGTTGCCGACCTGGTCGTGGTTCTGGAGGCAGGTCACGAATTGCCGGGGCAGGAGCCCCGCGGTCTCGGTCCCGTGCGGCTTTCCACGAAAGGCGGACCGCTCGCCCTGGTAGACGAAGCCCTGCTCGAGGGCGGTCACCAGCTGCTGCGGGTCACCGAAGTCGGCGTAGAAGGCCCCGCGCTCGCCGGTGAGGAGGGCGTGGATGGCGTGGTGGAAGTCGTCCGCCCAGGCCGCGTCGCACCCCCACCCGGACGGGGGCGGGTCCACCACCTTGCGGTCGTTCAGGTCGCTCTCGGCGATCACCTTCGCCCGTCCCGGGGAGGCCTCGTGCACCTCGCGGACGATCGCCTGGACCAGGTGGTCCGCGCTGTCGTCGACGATGGCGTGGACCGCATCGAGCCGGAGCGCATCCACGTGGAAGTCCTCGACCCAGGACCGGGCCGCCTCGACCATGTACGCCCGGACCGGCGCCGAATCCGGCCCGTCGTAGTTCATGCCGTCGCCCCAGGGAGAGCGGTGCCGCGAGGTGGTGTACGGCCCGAACTCGCCCAGGTAATTCCCCTCCGGGCCGAGGTGGTTGTAGACCACGTCGAGACACACGCCCAGCCCGAGCGCGTGTGCCCGGTCCACGAACCGTTGCAGCGCCGCCGGGCCGCCGTAGGCGCCGTGCACCGCGTGGAGCAGGACCCCGTCGTAGCCCCAGTTGCGTGCCCCGGCGAAGGGCTGCAGCGGCATCAGCTCCACGCAGGTGACGCCCAGGTCCACCAGCTCCGGGAGCCGCTCGGCGGCGCCGTCCAGCGTACCGGCCTCGGTGAAGGTCCCCACGTGGAGCTCGTAGAAGACCAGCGCCTCGGCAGGGACGCCGGTCCACCCGCCATCGGTCCAGCGGAACTCGCCGGGGTCGAACAGGGCCGAGGGTCCATGCACGCCGGCAACCTGGGCCCGGGCCGCGGGGTCCGGCCGCTCGCGCCCGTCGGGGAAGACCAGGGCGTAGGGGGTGCCGGAGGGCAGCCGTGGCAGGTCCAGGGTCCACCAGCCGCCGGGGCCCGGCAGGAGCGGCTGGAGCCCTTCCCCGAGCCGCAGGTGGAGGCGCCCG
>Ga0105104_10001850_pt1 | contig 15751 bp, 28 predicted proteins | sample PPLLaktember2015_3_FD_87034 | JGI IMG/M metagenome (GOLD analysis project Ga0105104, IMG submission 87034) | Freshwater sediment microbial communities from Prairie Pothole Lake near Jamestown, North Dakota, USA - PPLs Lake P7 Core (6) Depth... | ecosystem: Environmental > Aquatic > Freshwater >... | reverse complement strand
CATGACGCGGACGCCGATTTCACCTTGCCATTCCATATAGATTCGTTGCTGTTGGTATTCGCCTGCTAGAGCCTGCTCCACGATCTTGTTGATGATGTCCAGCTTCTTGTTGCCCCCAAAGATTTTAAGGGCATTCATAGCAGTTTCCTGGACTAGGGCATCGCCTTTCCACTCGGTCAGAGTGTTCTCGTTGATGCCCAGCTTTTTACTAAAGTCTTTGAGGGTTTTCTCATTTTCTGCCCTAGCTGAAACTGGTAGGCCAAGCCACATGCCGTATTGAAGTTTAAGCTCGTCCACGACGGCATTCTTGAGGCGTCCTCCTTTGAAGATGTTGCTCTTGCCCGCACAGCCTTTGGTTTCAGGTAGAGGCTTAGGAGGGGCAGGAATAGTCTTCTCAGTCAGGTCTAGCATGGGCAGTTGTGCTTCGATTACCATGTTATTTTTCTCCTTGAGTTCATTCTCTTTCTGAGTTTGTCCTCGGATTTTTGATTACTATTTTACCTCTTAAGTATAACATAGGTGAAAGGTTTTGTCAAGTGGTTGGTGAAAAGTCATGGTAGGGCATGGCTTAGTTAGGTCGTAGCCCCTGTCAAAACAAATGAAATCTATAGGTGCCCTCTGTATCTAGATACCTACAGAGGGGCCCCTGTAGATTTAATTTAGGCTCGTTCGGCAACCATTTTTTATAACCATTTTACACCCCTTTTCCGAGAAATTTCAAATTTCGGGAAGTGGGAAAATTTCTTAGCCTCAAGATTTTTGGGCAAAAGTTAAATTTAGTGGGTTTTAGCGGGCTAGGAAGGTCTGGCAGGAAAGTCCTAGCCTGAGTTTGGGGGCATAGGAGGCAGGTTTTAAAAAACGCTTTATTAGTTTAGCTGATTTGGGGCATGTAGGATGCCCTTTTTTGGGCAGATTTCCCCCAAAATGACGACTTTTCAGGGGAGGGCATAGGCTAAATGAAAATAGGTTTCGTTTAGGGGGTAGGAATAGGAAAAGAAACCTGACTAAGTTGGTTAGGATTGTCAGGAATGGAAGGCCCCTGACCCCTGGACAAGGTATGGACAACCCCTGGACAGGCCTGGACAATCGGCTGGGTTGGCTGGATGGTTATGTTTTTTATAGCCTGCATTAGAGATAGAAGAAGGGGATTAGATTTAGGTGAAAAGTCCCGTTTGAGTGAGTTAAACCCACTGGGTAGGTCCTTCAAAGTCTTGTCAACCCTTCGTCTTGCAATTCTTAACCAGGTTAGGTTTAACTTTGTACTAGTTGTGCTAATACACCCAGTTGGGAAATGTCTAACTCTCACTTGTCTAACCTGGAACTACACAAACCATGTTTATAACTCCCCCTTGTCCCCCTCAGACTTGACATCCGGCCCAGCCTGTGCTATGATGATTTTGTGGCTGGGATGAGACGGCAGCAAGGCTGTCAAAATAACTCTCTCAAGCTACGAGGAGAATAACATGGCACAGGTTAAAATTACAAGCAGCGTAGTCACCCTATCCCCCCGTCAAACTAGAGGAGTTGCCGAGTTCAAAGAAGCCAAAGACTATGGCTTCTACGGTGGCTTTCTCTATGTCAACAAGAACATGGTTGGCAAGACTCTAACCATCACGATGGACGTTATGGACAAGATCGCTGAGAAGGAGAAGCCTGAAGACAAGAATGGCAAAGTCGAGATCATCAAGGCCGGTTCTAAGCCTGCTACTACCAAGGCTGAAACGAGCCTGGAAGACTTGCTAAGGCAAACCATAGCCTTACAACAGGCTGATCATGCCTTCCTAGAGAGCCTCAAAGCTAAACTCGGCAAATAGTCTCACTAAGCCTCAAGACGAGTGGGCAAGGTCTAGGCTTTGCCCATTCCCTTGAGTCCTAGTGGGCATGTTCTAGCCATCAGACTAGCATGCCAAGGAGGTTTTGAACCTATGCTGGATTGTCAAAACTGTTTCAACTATGCCTGCCCTAACCAAGGGCAATCTGGACACAAGTATGTACCAAGAGACATACAAGAGCAAGATGCTTGTCCACAAGAGAAGCTAGGTACTATCTTGGAGGAGGCTTATGACGATGACTAAAGACTTCTATGCTAAACTAGTTGACCTGCCCCAATCCAAGCTCAGAGCCATGCCCTTATGCTTAGTCGCATCCATGCCCTGCATAGGCAATCAATCTATGCCCGAACGTCCAGCCTATGCCCAAGCCTTGACCTTGCCCCAATCGTTCAAATACTGTTTTGAAGGATGGTTAAACTAACATGCAACACGAAGACATACACTTAATCAAAGTCGGAACACGTCTAAAATCCCATTTCCGCCGTCAAGATATAATCTGGACTGTCAAAGACACAGAATTCTATGCCCTAACTGCCAAGAATGGCCTAAAGTCTCACTTAACGCCTACTAACCTTTGGGCCTTTAGTCTAGTCGATCAACCAAGGCTTAATCCATATCGTAAATGTGGTATTTGCACAGCTGATTGTAAACCCTGTATCCTTAAACGAGTTCTAACCTGCCCTGAATATGCAACAACAGGTTGTTCTAATACTTGCCCATATAAAGAAACTTGCCAATATGAACGAAGACAAGCTAAACTTGAGCCTGCCCTGCCTGCTACTCTGCCCTTGACTGACCCTTCTCGCAAGCATTGGCTAGGCAAGGAGTTCTCAAAATGAAATATCAAAGTGCTTGGATGAAAGAGATTTACAAAGCGGCTAAATATGCTGGATTAAGACGATTTAATGTTCGTTTTGCTTATCACTATCTTATGCCATTTGAACAATGGAAAACCCTTGATCAAGAAATTTATGAGGGAGATAACCAATGACACGTCTAAATATAACTCAAATCTTTGGAGAGGACAATGCCCATCCAAGAATCAAAGGGCTTATCCCTAAGCCTTGGAAGTCTCAAGGAGCCTGGAGTCGGGCTCCTTATACAATAACTTGGGGCTGGAAAGACTCCGGTTGTTACCTAAAGCTAGCTAAAAACGGCGACATCCTTCAAAGCCTGTTCTTTGCAGGCGATCAAGTTGAGCTTCTCTCCAAGATAGAAGCCCTTAAGCAAGCCTTGAGCAATCCAGAATTTGACAGGGACGGGAATCTGTGCTACAATGAGATCAAACCTGCCCAGACTGGCCAAGAAGAAAATAAACAAGAGGAGGAATTCAATTTGGAAAACATTGACTTAGCCAAACTACATGCCCTATTCAATCCAATCCAAGAAAACAACTCCGAGGAAGAACCTAGCCAAATCCTAGAGGAAGCTGAGGAAGAAGAAATCCTTGAGGAAGACGAGGAAGAAGTGGTTGAGGCCAAGGAAATTCTCAAGCCTGCCCTAAGCGAACTTGACAATGCAGTAGCTCGTGACTTTGCCTTCGAGGAATTCACCCTAGCCGAAAAATCCCAATTCTGGGACAAAACACACAATATAATCAACTACAAGCACCTTGCTGAAACTCTCGGCATAGAGCCTGCCCTAATCCAAGACTACCACGTAGCCTATCTCAAGAAAGTTACCCTGCCCAAACCTGCGGGCTCTGCTCCTTCCACTCCTTCCAAACTATCCGAGTGGGCAAGCCAACAAGCGGCAAAAGTCATAGTCAAGGTGGTTGAACCTAAGCAAGTTGCGACTAAGACAATGCCTAAGCCTGCCCCAAAGATCACTCCAGTCAATGCCCAGGTTTTCAAAGACTTCGATCAAGCCTTAGTCCACCTTCAAGATGTCTACGAGAAACTCATTGACTACGTGCAATCCATTGAAGAAGACAACTTGGCTCTGGTCAACCAACTCAAGGAAGCCAACAAAAAGGAGGAAGTTAAGTAAATGCCCACAACATATTATACAGAAGAAGAATATAATTTTATGGCTTTTTTGACTAAAGCCTTCTGGGAAAGATGTCATCAAGGCTACGAAACACAACCTAACAAGGATTACTACCCTTGTATTCCTATGTCTCTTGAAATTGTCTCACAGCAGATAAAGTTTGTCAAAAAATATATTTTAGATACTACCAAGGATTATATTTATGACAAAACTTTCTTGGATGTTGGTTGTGGCCTAGGCCATATTCTCTTGGCCGCCGGTGTTGTCCAGTTCCAAACCTTCGGGATAGAAGTTAATCCCAAAGCTCTACCGGTTTGGGCAAGAACTAAAATAGACTTCTCCAAACTTGAAAAAGGATTTGATTTCCGTAATTATTCAAGGGAAGTCTTTTTCCTAGGTGATGCCCTAGACTTCCCCCTCTATTCCAAATTTGATGTAATCTACTTCTATATACCCATCCAAAATAACAAGCTCATGTTAAAACTCTCTGACAAGATCATCCATGACATGAAAGAAGGCTCTATCCTAATCGCCAACGGTTACTATCACGATCAAATGGAAAAATATCACCTAAAAGAATTAGCCAATCATATTTATCAAAAACCAAAGGAGGAAGGAAAATGAAGTCTTGTTCTAACTGCAAAATAAAATTCAATCGTCTAACCAAATCCAAGGGAGCTTTGCTTTGCCCTACCTGCCTACCTAAAGCTAAATAGCTAAATTCAAATCAAAAATAAAAAATTAAAGGAGAAACAAAATGTCATTTGAAGTTCCTAAAAATAAACTCTTAACTAAGCACGAAGCCGTCAAAGCCTCCATCCGAATATGGTCTGCCTTAACTACAACCGGCGGAGACAGTCCCGAAAAACAAAAATTAGCCAAATCTATAGCTCCTGAATATAGCTTAGATAATTTCAAAGCCTCCTGCCCTCTTTGTCAATACACCGGAAATAATTGTCTGTATTGCCCTCTTGCCCAAATCCTTGGAAAAAATTGTTTTGAAGAGCAAAGTCTTTACCGTATATGGCATAGCAAAGTCACTCCCAGACCTAAAAGTCAACAAGCCGCAAAAATTTTACAAGTCTTGCAAACCCTCGATGAAATCTTAAGCTAAAGGAGGCCAATCAATATGGAAACCAACAAACCTTGCCGAAGGTGTTATGAAGGAAGGCATAACAAAGAAATCTGCATAACCTGCCCTGTTCCAACCTCCCATCCAATCGACACGAGGCTTCTATCCGAAGAATCCCGCCGTGCTTTAAACCGAAGCCTAGTCGGGAATTCTTCTCAAGTCGAGGGCTTTACCTTCCAGGAGAATAAAGCATCCGGTTGGAAACTAGGCATGCCCAAACCTTCTGGCTTGCTCGTTGATAACGAGGAAAAAATAACCATGACCATCCTCGGCTACAAGCTAAAGCTAAGCCCACGTGAACTAAAGTTAGCCACAAATTCAGGTTAAGGAGGAAACATGGAATTTTTAAAGAAGGAACAAGTTAGCGGAATTGTCAAGGAAATTACTCCTGCCCAAATCCTCTTTGCTTCAACTTCTCAACCAGACTACTCTATGTCTCGTTGTTTTCTAATCCAGATAGACTACGGTGATTATATTGTCCTTGAAGGAGGGCATTGTAGCTGTTATGACTTTGATGAAGTGGAATGGTCTGGCACAAGCTACACTGGAGAAGAACTTAAAAAATTAGCCTCCTCCACTTGGCTTAATGATTACGCAGATACTAAAGAACTGGCTATTTTTGTTCAGCGTTACATAGGAAAATAATATGAACGAACAAGCTAGGGCATGGCTCAATCGGACTATCATCAAGAACAAGCTCTTTGTCCAAGGCTATGCCCACAACCAACACTGGCGGAACCTTGAACCATCCGATTGGCTTCGAGTTAAGCCATGCCCCTACGAACCTACCCTATACGACACAACATTCATCCTAGGAGGTTGGCGACAATGAAAAAGAAGCTCTTTCACGTAACCCTAGTGGCAGATTTCGTGGTCGAAGCAGTTGACTCTGCCCAACTTAGAGCCAAGCTAATCGAGATCATAACTCAAAAATCCTTCTCGGAGAAGAACTTCGAGTTAACCATTCAAGAAATCACCCAGGATAAGTCAAAGGAACTGGCAGCAAACAAGAAAGTATTGGAGGAAGTCAATGAATGTGAAACCTCTAAGCCATTACCTCATAGCCCTCGAAAGTTACAATCACGGCCTACACCAAGAAGCGGCAAAACACCTAGCCCTAAGCATCGGGTTAAGCGAACCTAACGAGTTTATCTTAACCAACCTGCCTATGTTTATGAACCTTTCCCAACCAAACAAAACCCACGTGTGCCTAATGATCCATGAAATGCTAAATCTATCTTGTCCTGACATCACTCAGGCTCAGATTTGACAGACTGGCAGGGAGGGTGTACGATGATGATGTGATGAGGACGCGGCACTCTCAGATAAATAAATTAAATAAATAAAAGGAGTAACAAGATGGCTTTTATAGTTTCAGATTATGAACCCAAGAAAGTTAAACTAACTAAACCTGCCCCAAAACATAAATTCCAAGTCGGGGACAAAGTCACAGTCACCGGAGGAAACTGGAACCTAGGGCAAATTGGCATCATCAAAGGTTGGTACAAAGGAAATATGTCTACCTTTAAAGGTTTGGCATCCGTAGAATTCAAAAAATTCAACTCCGGCGAGTCTCCTCATTCCTGCTATGGGGATATACCAAGTGGTAAAGGACTCTGGATTAACCCCGCCAACCTTGAGCTATGCCCTGAGACTAACCCATCCATCTATTTCTTCATCGCTGGTTGGGAGTGGACTCCCGACATAGCCAAAAATTTAGAATGTGATATGGACACCGCTATCCAACTTCTAAGCTAAATCTGGTTAAGCCTTGCGCTGGTCACGCAAGTTAACAAAATAAAGAAACAAAAATATTTTTGAAGGAGAAAACAAACATGAGTTTCAATGTCGCAGTAGAAAAAGGAATCAATACCCCCAATGGTGTGTACAAACCCGCCGGAGACATCCTCTTGACCGAGTGCGTGGCCGCCGCCAAGTATGCCGGAATGAAGAAATTCAACATCAAGATTGACGGTCATGTTTACACTTCCGCCGAAGAACTGCCAGTTGAAAAGCTCTCTGCCCTGATCCAGGCCGTCTCGGTTGTCGCGGTGGAAGCCAAAGATACCGCCGGATGCTAAACTAACTTACTTAACCAAACTCTCGATCAAGTAAATCTAATCCATGCCCCCATGCTGACCACGTGGGGGCTATTGGATTTTCAAGGAGGAAAAATTGACAACCTACTTTTCTCAAGAAGAACTTAACCGATCTGGACGACAATTCTTTGATTCAATCGGGCAGGAACTCAAGTTCGGCGATGTTGTCATAATCGACAGAGAACTATCTTCTTATATCAAACCTGGTATGCCTGCCACAATCCGAGCCTTCCAAACCGAAGATTATGTTGGCCTTGAACTTGACCATGATGATAACTCTTATGGCTGTAACCTGGAAGGAATCTTAACTGGGAGAAACAAACTACGAGGACTCTGGCTTCACGCCAAAGAAACTACTCGACCTTTCCCCGAAGAATCCCCTGAAACTGCCGAAGCCGAGCAGGCCGAATTAGACAAGCTTACGTCTAACTATGCTATGATCAACAACCAACTTTACAAAGTTTCCACAACTCCTTCCGAGTTAACCTCCATCTATGACAATCTCAAGAAAAAGTTTTCCGAGCGAAGCCTGTCTATCCGCAAGGAATATTCCCAACGGCTAAAACTCGAAAAGGAAAAGATAACCAAAATCAAAATCATACCAAGTTTATCTTGGTTAAACTCTCTAGAAAAAGGCTTCCAGATAGCTTTCTACGAAAACTATCCAACCATTCTCCTACCCTTCACCTATGCCCCCACAAAAATGGTTTGTAGCTCCGACACCCGCCTAATTCCTGAGAAGGAAAGAAAACTTCTTTTCAACGACACCCTTCAAATAGCCTTTCTTTTGAACTCCATCTGACAAATCGTCTATATCCAACTTCTTGACCCCCAAAATAAAACTTACTTCAAGCAATATCACACCGTGAGCCGCCTTTCCTGTTGTCTTGGCTCTTTTACCCTGCCCACCGAGTCTCTCTATCCAAACAACTTTGACATTCTCCCTCCCCTCCGAGACAAACTTCAAGAACTCCATGCCACGATCAACATGAATAGCCTAGCCATGAAAGAACCTAACTATGGAGTTTGGCCTACTTCCTCAGCTCTCTGGAGTCTCAGCAAACCCTCAAAAACCTCTGACTTCGACGTTTCCATGCGAACCTCAGCCAACCCAATTCTAGCCGGTGATCGAGTTCGTGTCATAGACTCTGCCCACGATTACTTCTCAGCCGTTGGAGAAGTTTATGGAGTTTCCGGCTCTGAAGTTGGCGTCAATTTCATGTTTTATTCAGGAGCCATCCTAAAAGTTCCCCAATTAGAACTGGTCGATCCTTCCACGCCTCGTACCAAGTCTAAACCAAAGAAAGTTTCTACTCCTGCCTCAACCGAATTTACCACTGAAGAAGTCTCTCCAACCACTGAAACTCCTGACTTCCAAGTTGGCGATGTCGTGACTTGGAATCCTTCTTTTACTTCCAACCCTGCTGGAAATGGAATAGACGACATGGAATATCTTCTCTCCGGCGCGGAATTAACCATCCAAGGCTTTACTCATCTTCATTCTAGTGGAGACTGTGCTAGTTTAAATTTCACAGGAGACTTTATTCCCAACGGATATTACGTTCCCTTACATTGCCTCCGTCTTGTAAGGAGGGCAGGCTAAATGACCGAAGAATTCTATTCCCGACAAGAGTCTCTTAACCTGAACATCAACCAGGAAATAATCATCGTTGGCTGTGGTGGAACCGGCTCATGGCTTGCCTTCTTTGCCTGTCTTTCAGGTGTCAAAACCATAACCCTCTTTGACTTCGACCACTTCGAGGCTTCCAATTTTGGCCGGATTCCTCTGCCCCCAACCTATGTAAACCAGAACAAAGCGCAGGCTGTCAAGCACTTTCTTGAAACCTACCGAGACGATCTCTTTGTCACGGCTATGGGCAGAGCCGACAGTTTCAGCCTAGATTCAGTTCTAGGTTCCATCATCTTCGATTGCACCGACAACTCAGCTATCCAAGATTTTCTTGTAGGTTATTGTCGAACCAAGGGCAAGACCTACATTCGCTGTGGCTACAACGGCGGGGAACATATAACACTAACCGACACTGGCAACGGCTTCTCCACCGATGAATCCGAAGTAGTCACTGGCTATGAGATCGTTCCCTCATGGGTTATTCCTGCTGCCCTTCCCTCTGCCTTAGCTATCTTCAAACTCCTACGCTGCCCAACCTTCCGCTTCTCCGGCACAATCTCTTCCATTGACCAAGGGTTGTCCAGCCCTGTCCACTCCCCAAGGAAGAGCCTATCTCTAAATGACTTAATAAATGCTCACGACTATCTTAATAGATTTGAAGACCCCCCTGAGTATCCCGAAGACCTGCCTGAAGACGAGGAAGAAGAAGACTTAGAAGAATTTGAAGAATTAGGCTCATCATCAACACGAGTAGATAATGTTTTGAGAGCAAATACGCGAATAACAGAAATTCAAGAAAGAGCAAATGAAATAATCCGATCTGGAATGACTTTCTTAGCATCAATACCTGGAGAAGAATTTAGAGCTTATCCTAGAGAAGGAGGGCAGGGAAATGGATCAAGCCAACCAGCCAAACCAAGCTAAAACTGAGTTTACCACCGACATTCCAACAATCAAAGCCTGCTCACGCTGTGGCGGAACGCCTCCTACCGTCACACTTCCTTGGGACATAGACGCTAAGATTCGGGCAATGTCTAGCAAGATGGGAGCCATCGAGTGGCTGGCCTATCTGGTTGGGGAACTAAGCGAAGATCAAAAAGACTTTTACATCACCGACCTGCTTGTCCCCAAGCAAACTGTTTCCTCCACATCCGTTGAAGTTGACGAACCTTTAAGCGCAGGAATCCTTGGCACTGTTCACTCACATCATAATATGGGGGCATTCCATTCCAACACCGACGACACCTACATAGGCGAGAATCACATTATAACCCTTGTCTATGGAAATGCCGCCGAGAAGCCTTACGTAGCCAAGATTCGCTTAACTACGCCTTGCGGGGGCTACTTCCTAGTTGATACAAAAGTCTTCGTTGAGAAGCCTGAGCCAGAAGGACTCCAAGAATTCATCGACTCATCCTTGCTTATGATCGAAGAAAGAGTCTATGTCCAACCATATGCAGGTGGATATTATAACCACTCAAATGCTTATGGAAGATGGGAAAATGGAGCATGGATTCGCAACGATCAGCCTACTCTGCCCAACCTAAATCAAAGTCAAGTTAGTCATGTTAATCCTAATCCAAACGAGTGGAAAGTCTGCCGAGTCTGCAACAAGCCCTTACTTCATAACATAGGCGTCCATGATCAAGAAGGGGCAAGACATTATACCTGCCCCGACCCTACCGACTTGGCTGGAATCTTAGCCCTGCCCCTAGGTAAACTCTCCGGCAAGAAACTTAAGAAGGGTTTAGATGTAGGCGAACTCTTTTGCGCGGGTTGCCATGAGGCTATCGCTAACGATGATCTAGTCAAGTGGGTAGGCGATCAAGCCCTGCACCTGGAATGTCAAGTCGGCATGGGAGCCCCATAGTCTGCCCATCCTACACCAGCAAAATCGGGGTGTAAAAACCCCTGCTGGACGAGCCTAGACAGTTCCTACACCCACCCCGCTGTAGTGAGTAGATACAGCGGTGGGCGTGGGAACGTCTGTCGAGATTTGTCATGCCTCGTTAAAATAGAATCTGATAAAAAATAAAATAGGAGGAAAAATAAAATGGCTTTCATCGTACCGGAAGAAAGCAAACCCAAAACGAAATTCAAAGTCGGTGACAAGATCACGGAAATTTCCAATCCTGAGTGGGGCATGGGCATAATCAAAGGATTCTGGGGAGAGAATCAAACTTCCTATGCCGTCCAATATACCAATCCTATGTGCGGTTCTAGCTCTGCCCAAGAACTTCTTCGCAAATGGGGCATCCCCCTCGACAAAGGCTGGACAACCAATGATGCTTATGTCAAAGCCTGGGAGGAACCCAAACCTAGATTAAAATTCAAGGTGGGAGATAAAATAACCCATCTAGAACATCCTGAGTGGGGGGCAGGAATAATCATCGCAGTTGGTTCATGTGATTACTATGTCCAATTCCCTCAATTTAATTGGGTTACTAACCCTGAAAATGCCCTTGCTATTCCCGAACCTATCCGAGAGATTGTCTGGACTGACAAGGAAGGCCGCGACTATACCATGCCCGAACTAGGGACTGCCCACTTAGTCAACATCATCGAGTATCTCAAGGAACAAACCGCCAAGAGAATCAAGCCCTTCCAGGCTGAGTTACTTCGGAGAGCCCAAGAAATTGACAAGCACCCTATTCATTGGGGTTAGGTTAGGCAAAGGCACAGCCTTCTTCCTACGTAGCAAGTTAAAATCTTGCAGGAGGAAACATGAAAACACTACGCTATATCGACGGAACCCTTTATTCTTGCCTTGACGTTGGCAACCTAGACCTACCTAGAGCAAGGCTCAACCGGAGGATTATTCGACAAAAAAGGTTTACAGCTTGGTGGGAACGGATGGAAAAAATCAGAGACTCAACTCGCTCAGATTCAACTTTCCCGCCGGATGTGCCTTTTGAAAATAGTCTTCCGGTTTATTATCGTATGGAAGACTAGCCTGCCCGACTTGACAACATGCCCCACCGAGCATATACTGAGTAGGCGAGGAGAAAAACATGCACCGACTAATAGTTGATCTTAGTAAAGTTACACGATGGGATAAAATACATTGCTTCTTTTTTGGTCATGCTTATTATTACCCTTTCGATAGACTACCTGATCCCGATTCCCTAGGCGTCTGTCTTAACTGTGGTAAAGTTGTTCCAAAAGTATCTTGGAAGAAGGTTTGAAATGAAAATCTATACTGATTCAGGTACTAAGGAATTCTGTTATGTTATCGAGCCGGATGTTGGCTTACCTATTGTCAAGGTTGAAGGATATAGACATCCGGTGACTTGCAACGCAGGCGAATACAAAGCTATCATCCAAGCTCTTGAGTTTGCCAACTCCCAAGGCGAGCATGGCTGGCATGACTTCGAGATTTTAACAGACTCCCAGCTAGTTGCCAACCAACTCAATGGAACGGCTAAGGTTAAATCGCCACATCTTATCCCTTACTATGCCCATGCCCTAGCCTTGAAAAATAAATTAAATGTCAAAGTAACTTGGCTAGAGAGAGAAAAAAATCTAGCAGGGAAGATATTAGAATGAAATACAAACAACAAGTTTACAGAAATCTACATCTTTGGTGTTATGCTATGCCCCAACCTTGTTCTGAGCCTTATAATTGTCATGTAAATGTCATTGGAACTTGTCAAGAAAGAGAAAGATTAGCTAATCTAAAAGTGGAAGAACTCTTGCCTAACTTAAAGATTCTTCCAAGGGAGGAAAGTTAAATGGATGTTGGATTTGATATAGTTATCTGTCAATGTTCCTGCAAAGATTTCTGTGAAAGAGCTTGCGCCTGGAAGGATAGACATGTTCATCCAATAGAAAGTGAATATACTAAACCAGGCTCAAAAACATGTTCTCATAAACCCAATGCTTATTGTAAACCAATAGGAGGGAGTCAATGAGTTATTATTCACCAGCAGAAACATTTATGATTATTTGTATGACAAGAGAAAGAACTTGTCAACCAAGGGATTGTTTAAAATGTGGTTGGGTTTTAGAAGAAACAAGAGAAGCCTTAATTAAAAGGCAAGAAGAATGGGAGAAAGCTAGAAAGGAAGAAGAGCAATGAAAAAGTTAATTTGTTTTTTCTTAGGCCATGCTTGGAGTTCTTGGAAGCCTAGCATTGACGCCAGGAAGGATACGAGGGCATGCCTAAGATGTTACGAAATTCAAGATCGGAGGGTCATATAGGAGGTGAAATATCGCAGATGGACTTTGGGTAATCGATGCTTTAACTGGTAAAGATATATGGATAACTTATAGCGAAATGGAAGATGGAATCCGCCAGCAGTTAATTAAACCTGTTGGCGGATTTATTTTTCCCGCCGATGATTTTATAGCCTGTGAGCAGTTCGGTGAAGTCCCTTTTTATATCAAGGATTGGCTTCCTCAGAGGGGGAAACTTCTTCTCTATGCCCCAGCTAAATCGGGCAAGAGCTATCTAGCCAATCAAATGGCACGGTGCATAGGCTCAGAGGAAGTTTTCTTAACTCAACCTACGGTTCGGGGCAGAGTTCTCTACCTCCAGTTTGAACTAGGCGAGTCTGTCCTACATGATCGTCTTCTCTCAACTGGCAAGGGATACCCTAACGTGTTTGTGGGGACTAGCTTCTCTATTAAAGTTGATACCAAGGTAGGGCAAGACCAGGTAATCCGAGCGATGGAAGCTGTCAAGCCTAACGTGTTAATCCTTGACCCACTCTATAAAGCCCTCAATGGCGACGAGAACGAAGCCTCGGATGTTCGGAAGGCTCTTGACTTTCTTGACAAGCTGATCGAGATGTACAACTGCTCCATCGTGATCATTCATCATGCGGGCAAGGACATCTCTAAGCGGGGCAGAGGTAGCTCAGTCCTTGAGGATTGGGTAGACAGCTTTATTCGGGTCACGTCCATTCCAGCCAAGGATAACATGCCCATGCGGATTAAAGTCCTGCCCCAATTCTTGAGACATGCCCCACTGCCTGAGGAGCCTCTTGAATTTCTCTTTGAGAACTATGAATTCCATCCGATGGGGGCAATGTTCACAGTCAAGGAGCAGGTTGGAATGATTATGAGAGAACTTGCCCGACCTGTCTCACCTAAAGAAATCTTCGATGCCAAGATTGGCTCGAACACTTCGGTTTATGAGTCTATTAAAGAATTGATTAAGGAGGGCAAGGTCACTAAAGTAGAGCGCGGTGAGTATAAGTGGATTAGCACCACTCCCTTGGTGAAGGTTGAAGCTAACACTAAAACTTGACAAGATAGTGTCACCTGTGTTATAATTAGATTGAAAGAGAAAGAAAATCTCGCTAGGTGGTGAACTGAAGGGTGCGACAGACGGCGTTAATGTCGTCGGTTGAAGTCGTTAAATGGACTAGGCTAACACCAGCCCTTCCTATCTTCCCCTAGCGGGATTTTTTATTCCCCTTTTTACAAAAAAGAATTAAACTTGGAGGATAAAAACATTGACTAAACTGATAGAAACGACAAAAGAAGCGGCGAAAGAAGGCTTCAAAAACATCAAGACAGTTAGAGGTTTGGTTGTCAATATTGACGTTCAGGATGCCCCCGCTAGCTGGAACACGACAACTCAGAACGTGGTGGTTAGCCTAGAGGAAGCAGCCATCCTTGAATATTTCGAGGAAGGCGATCAAATGGAACTCAAGGACAACAAGTTTTCCTTTAGCTACAAATACGCTGAACCTGGAAAGAAACCCAAAGCTGTCCTACCTTATATGAAATGTCTGGTTGCATCAGCTGAAAAGATGGGCAAGAAGCCCTCGGATTTCATCGGCAAAGTCGCTACGTTCTCAAAGATTCCTGTGGTTGGCTTCAAGAAAAAGAATGAAGAGACAGGCCAGATGGAAGATGTCGAATACAAGGATCATTTCAGCTTCGTGCCTGATGCCAACGCTGATTCCGGCGACACCATAGCCTACGTCAAGAAACTTGTAACCGGCCTGGGAATTCAACCTGCCCTAAGAGCCTTGATGATGGATGAACGTGCCAAGCAGTTCCCTGAATTCAAGGATGCTCTGAAAGCAGGCACTCTAGCCGAGAAGTTAGGCTTGAAGTTAGTTGAAGACAAATTCGTGGAGGTCTAGGCTTGAAGAAAAGCAACGTGGGAAAACTTCAACACATAACTTTCCAAGACTCTAGTTTCCCGATGAACATAGGCTGGACTTGCGCGGAAGATATAGATGAGATCACCGTAGTCGGCGAAATCGTCGGCTGGATTGTCAAAGAAACCTCTAGCCTGGTCACAGTTTGCTCAGCCAAAACTAATCGAGACTTCTATGCCCTGCCCTTCAACATTCCCAAATGCTCAATCTTAACAAGGAAGGACTTAATATGAAAATAAACCCTAGTCCTGAGTTCAAAGCCAAAATCATCGAGGATATTCAACTGCGTGAGTTCTCCAAGCGGGAGGGCATTCATTGTTCCGACCTCATCTACTGCCTAAACAAGCAGGTTCTTCGACGACTCATGCCCCTGCCCCCCGATGAACATACCATACTTCTCTATAGCCTAGGTTGGTCTACTCAACATGAACTTACAGGAAAGTTTGGGGACGAGCCAACTATAACCAAGGATGGAATTCAAGTTACTAAGGATGCCCTTTTTGATTCCAAACCGTGGGAATGTAAGGCCTCTTTTAAGTCTTCCGAGAGGGGCATTGAAGATGAAGATTCTTGGCTAAGCCAGATCATGGCCCAGTGTTATGTCTCAGGAACTACTGAGGCTTACCTAACCCGCATGGAGCTAGCGGGTAATTGGAAATCCATATTCGGAAAGAAGGAAGAAAAGTCTCTGCCTGAAAACCAGAAGCCAAGCCTCTCTGCATGGAAACTTGAGTTCACCCAAGAAGAACTCGACGACAACTGGGTTTGGTTACAACGAAGGGCTACTCTGTTCGGGGGATTGTTAGGGCAGACAGACTTAACTAAGATTCAACTCCTGCCCAAACCCAATGCCTTGCCAGCTAACCATGATTGGGAATGCACATTTTGCTCTAAGGAATACAAGGCTCTGTGTGAAGGATGCAAATAGGACATTGGATATTCATCGGGGTTAT
>Ga0105104_10001849_pt1 | contig 15751 bp, 8 predicted proteins | sample PPLLaktember2015_3_FD_87034 | JGI IMG/M metagenome (GOLD analysis project Ga0105104, IMG submission 87034) | Freshwater sediment microbial communities from Prairie Pothole Lake near Jamestown, North Dakota, USA - PPLs Lake P7 Core (6) Depth... | ecosystem: Environmental > Aquatic > Freshwater >... | reverse complement strand
TCTGCAAATCGGCAGCGCTGCGAGAATTTTGTATCTTCCAGATAGCTTGCGCCAGATTGCTGCAATCGCCCCAGAAACAAAACCATATCGGGCGGGAATCCGGCTTGTCGACAATGTTGACGATGGCGTTCGAAGCCTCGCTCTCCTTGTTAGCACCAATATTATTACTGACCGATTTGTCCCATGTGCCTGAGCGGCCCTGGAAGGTGACCGCGCGCAACGCGTCAGCAGTGGGGTACCGAGAGTTATGCTTCCGCAGGTTCTCATCCACGTGATCGTATAGGGCTATGATGTCCAGCATATTTTGTTTCTTCGCTATGTTGGCAAAGGTGCCTGACGAAGCAATCATCCCCTCGACGTCGAATTCATTGGCGTACATGAGAAAGCGGACCATCGACTGCACATCGTCCGGGTCGCTGGTATGATCCGACGCGCAGCCGCTCATACAGACATCCAGGGGTGGAAAGTCCGATGAGATGACCACCCGAGTCTGCGCAAGTAAAAATTCGCTCAACAAAAAACAACCGGGGAAAAAATAAAATATTATAAAGCGTTTTATTTTCTCTTTTTTTAAAAATAATGGAATATTTCGCATATAAAATTCCTTACAGTTTATTTCTGACAATCATATAAAGACAAACATTTTATCGAAACGATCGAAACAATGATCCGATTATTTGACGATAGCGCTGACATTCCCTTATCCATTCTTTTAAACAAAAAGAACGTAATCTTTTATTCCAACGACAGGAGCGATCACGTTGGATTACAACAGTAAACGAATCACTGAATCCGTATCGTCCGGTTCATTCTCAATATCGTAAAAATAATTGCCCCTTGTCTTTTATAATATAATGCGCGATGAAAGTGCGCAATGATTAATCCCAAATTATGCATTAGACTAAGGACAATCAAAATAACTCTTTGATTATCAATGTGCTTATGGAATTCTGAAGAAATCCATTTTCTAATGCATTGCATTAGAGACCAATTTCTGTAAGTTCCTTAGGAAAAAGGGCTTACAGCGTTTCAAAGTGGTGAGGAAATCTTTATCGCATAATTTGGGTTAATCAATGAGAAAGAATAAGAGAAAAGGGAATTCTCATATCATTTATGCTCAAAATTATTAAATAATCAAAATATCCCTGAATATATTTATTGAGCCATACACATAACGAAAAAGCCGAGCCACCGCCGAATTGCAACAGGAACCGAGGAGGAAAGACCGGAACGCGCAAACGGCGGTTGGCTCCAGCGACTTGCTAGGCATCATTTCATGATCTTACTTACTCTCAACAAATGTTCATTGGCTTTTGCATCGATACCTGCCCACCGTAGTGAATCTTCTCGATGTGCGAATTCGCGCAGATAAGTCGCGCGGTCATTGTGGAAAGTCCAGACGTCCGCTGGCCAGCTCTCACTCCACACTTTGCTGACTGTGCACCGAATCCCTGCACAAACTCGGATCACGATCTTTTCGCCAACATGGAGGAAGCACTCCGGTTCGAAGGCGCCTTCCTCCCAACCGTCGCATGATTGCCTGAGATAAGCCTTTAAGGCATCAAGCCCACGATACACACTTCCAATTGGATAATTCATAGGATTAATGTCAGGATCGAGTCTATGATGTCATGACTATATGCGGCGTATACGTCGCGAAGATTCTTGGTCGGTGATAATTTTATTGACGTCATCGGTGTGTAAGTGGTGAACAAAGTACCAGCGAAAAGCGCAAAACAAAATGTGTGAAACCGCACAAGGCACAAATGATGCCTCTCGATTAGTGAATAAGACACTGGTAATTTTATTACCATGGAACATCAACCGTATCGGAATTCAGCCGTGCGGTCGAACGACACCCAAGAGAAGCTGAAGGTGAATATTTACAACTCCGAATTGTAAGCCTGTATTTTCATGGAAATAGAAGGACAAATGTCCTTATTTTATCAGGACCATCTTCTTCATATCCGTGAAGTTGCCGCTGGATAATTTATAGAAGTATACTCCAGAATTATAATTCGCTGCATTGAACTGGACTTCGTGGATGCCTGATGCTGTAAAACCATTCACCAGGACCGCTATTTCACGCCCAATCACGTCAAAAACCTTCAAGCTCGTATTGGCAGACTGAGGCAAAGTGAAAGTAATTTTCGTACTCGGGTTGAACGGATTGGGGAAGTTTTGAGCAAGATGAAAATTATTTGGGAGAGCAGCATTATTCTCAACACCGGTAATACCGGTGGTTGCATTCGTAATCCTGATTTCGTCAACCATTAACCACCCCCAGCCGCCGGCAAAGGCATCCACGACCTCAATAATCACTTCCCGACCTGCAAAAGCCGAAAGATCGAGCTTGAACTCCTTCGGCGTGTTAACATTGGCACCTTCGGCTGCAACCAGCAGATTCGCCAGTAGCGAGCGATTTGCGGCGGACAGTAATGCTATGCCGCCGGAGCCCGAGGCGTATCCTTGTGTAGTATCCGTATCAAATACCGGTGCAATCCTTGTACCGGCCCAACTCTGAGTTGTATTGCCGACAGCCCAGACTGTCAACTCGGCTCCCTGTTCTAATAAAACCTTGGGAGAAGTGGCAATCTGATCATTCGTTTCAATATTGAGTCCGTCTCCCCATTCGTTCAGCTGGTAGGTACCGAGGTAACCGGATTGACCGCGGCCGTTCGTAAAGTTGAATGGTGGAGTGCCCACTGCGGCACCAAACGGATCGTTGCAAGAACCATAGAGGAGCTCACCAGTCTCAGCATGACAACCCTCAACAACCGGGGGGCCTTGACCGTCATACTTGTTGGGGGGTCCGATGGTCCACGCCACACCGGCATCCGGCAAGCCTTTTTGTCCGCCGAACCCTGTTATTGATTCATCACCAGCATAGTCGGGAAGATCGGCAGCGGGAGTCGCGGGTAATAAACTACGCAAGGTAAAGCCATGGTTTTTTTCGTTCTCAAAGTCCCAGGAAATTGAATCCTTAACGGCCGATGTGTAATAGACGAATACAGATTTATCCTGTGCATCAAGAATGATTGATGAAAAACAAAGAATCAAGAAAACAGCAACGCCCGAATATTTCATCTCAAGCTCCTTTCTTTTGCTTTATATTGGTCCATTAAACGGCACAGCGTTAATTATATTTGTAAATATTCCATCAAAATTTAACCGCTTCGGTAAACACGTCTCCAACCTTTTTATGTGCAAGAAGAAACGATTGAGACAGCTCAACTCTTCTTTTTTATTCAGTCTAAAAATAATCCAGTAACCAATGATATCCCTGAAAGGAGTGATCTGATTTCTGGATTGTATTATATGAATCTAGATGGTTCTAACATCCGAATTTATCGAGAAGTGTAATTCTTATAGGAGAATGATGATACTTCCCATTTTAAATTGCTCGATTTTAAAAAAAGGCATCCGAATCTTTCCCAACGCACCAAGCACTTAAAAAGAATCCTCATCAACGAAATTTGGTAAGGATTTTTTGTCAATGGGCAAATTATGATTTACATTTTTCATAATTTTATACCTCTTGACTCCCGCACTCCCGGGCCGGATAAGAAAATCGTGATCCGAATTGTACACCCTTCGCACTGAGAATGTTTTCAGAGATTATATTCGAATCTCATATTGATTCTTTCGTTCTAATTAATCGGATAACCCAAAGTCTGCTGCAAGAAAGAGTCCACGATCTTTCAATGGTTTGTCACCGAAGATGTCCAGGATGCTGATGTTGACCTTCATCGCTACCGGAGACGGCACCTCATCCCTGTGCCCGTGCACAGGGATGATCATGCCATGGAACTTAGAAACCGACCGCTAGTGACAACCGATTCACCCCGCCAAATAATTCCACTTTGGAATAAGAGAAATCCACTTCCAAATTCATGTCACTGATATTCTGGACAATCCCGGCACCGAGAGACCAAGAAAGAAGATCATGGTTCGATTCGTATCCAGCGCGAACAATGAACATTTTTGAAAAAGTGGCTTCCAATCCCGAATTAATTCGTGCAGAATGATTATTGGGATGTGAATATTCTGTTGAAAGCAGGACACTAGTATTCTCAGCTGAAGATGGAGCGAAAACCTCCATAACGTCCAAACCGAGTCCAATATTATAGACTATAGGAAGTGAGAAGCTTTGACTTTGGTACCGAACGAACGTAGAGAAGTTCCTCATCGTCATTGCAAAGCTCAAGGATTTCCATGGATAATATCGTAGCCCCAAATCAAAAGCAACTTTTCCCTGGTTGTTATCGATTGTTGAGCCATCGGTATTTGTTAATTGACCAAGCTGCTGGGCGACATATTTCACCGTTCCGCCCATTGCAAACTTAGGATTAATCTGTTTTGTATATGACAACCCAAGTGAGTATGCACCTACATTTTTTACGTCACCAGTGAGTATATAGTTCTCGGTACCAACATTGGGATCGGTAAGAGCAGCACCTTTAATTGAACCATAATCTACTGTCAAAAAATGTAACCCGAACACGCCATACTCCTCGGTATTCCAGGCAATAGCTCCCGCTAAGTACTTGATATCAGCAAACCATTGTGTGGATGAAACGAATGCTTCATACGTTGATGACATTTCCGATAATCCTGCCGGATTACCGAAAATACTTTGTGCACCTTTGCCAATTGCAGTATAGACATTGCCACGTCCAGCAATAGCAGGTGATGCGCCGATTTGCAAAAAATTCATGGATGTTTGTCCAGCACGGTCCATCGTACTACCCTGGCCATATTCATCCATACTTTGCGCAACAGCCATAGAGCATACTGCTGTTGCGAGCAACATTATCTTAATAATTTTTTTCATACACTCAATCTCCTGTATGTCTGAATTGTTTTAAATTCATGATTAACGCGCAACAACAAATTTCTGATATGAGAAACCACCGTCGGGAGTTTCATAAACGACAATGTAGACACCGCTCGCGATTGCTTGCCCTTTATCATTTACCATTTTCATCTTATATTCGCCGGTACCACTATTACTTACGCTTTTTACAAGATCGCCATATTCCGTATAAAGCTTAATAGTAACATCTTTCGGCAATTTAAAAAAAGTAACAGTAAGATTTTTGGGGTTTTGAAAAGAATACCTCGCCAACATCGGATCATTATAATTAAATGGATTGGGCGCTATCACGATTTGATCTAAACCATCTACACTTGGTGCCGTATTGGAACTGGTGCCTATTGAATTATATTTCCAGAATCGACTACTCCAAATTGTGTCCGTACCAGCAACTACTCCTGCTTGTGTGTAATAAAAATATTTTGGCGATGGGCGTACCTGCGTATCAAAAAATGAGGTATCGGTACCTTGATACACAATTTTATATAATACTGTGTCGTAGGTCGACATTTTCTTGAAAAGACGGTAACCCACGAAGCCAGGTTTACTCTTATCAGCAGAACTCAGCCATGAGATTTTAATTCCGCCGACAACTGGTTTCACAGCTGACCTAAGTGGCGGAGCCGTCGTAACAGGAGCATTATAACCACTCAAGAAATTCCATTTTGCACGGCTCACTGTTTCGTGAAGTTCTTTAATTCCCACGCTAATCCACCGATCTTTTATTTTATCTTTTGCGGTTGCATCAACCGGGAACACAAAATTGCTCGGGAAATATCCGGTTGTCGCATTCGGTAGACCTGGTGCTTCAGTGAGCGTGTTATTCATCCACTTTCTCCCAACTTCCATAGCGAGCTCACGACTTATACCAGCGAATCCTGATATTTTGACAATACGAATTCTCGTGCCAGGAGCGAACGTATACGGTCCATAGCTATAACACATATTACCCCAAGTAGTACTTGTAGGGTCCATGGCAGCTTCACCGCCTGGCGCTGCTTTGCCTAGTTCATCCTGGCTTTTGCGATGATGACCGGGTCGAGAACCGGGTAAATCATCGGAGGCTGTTGTCAATCCACTTGCCAAGTCATAATAACCCGGATCACTGGCCGGTGTATAAGCAGGCCCCCAGAGCGTCAGTGCAAGAACTGATTGCATGTTAGCGTAAGTCGTTACCCTAGGTTGATTGTCATCGTTGACATCATTTGCATCTTTGGCAGGGAATGCAGTTCCTGCCGGTACAAATGGTGCTTGAGAAGCATGTAACGTTGCTGCAAAGAAGTAGTCTTTTCTAAATAATCTTCCCTGCTGCTCAGTAAGCGGTTGTCCCATGTTAGAACCGACTCTTTCGGGATCATCCGCCATATACTCGTAAAATATTCTCAATGAATCAGTTGGGCGATCGCCATAATAATGGTACCATCTGCGATATCCAAGCGCCGTATTGACAAAATTATCAACAGCCGCAATTGTATTAACACTGCCATCGGCAGTTACATTGTAGTAGTCTCCTTCGTGCAAGAAAATATAGAAACCCTTCAATGTATCGTTGGTAGCCGGGTTATCGAACGTGAGGTCCGTAACCACATAATTATCATGTTTCTGTTGACCCCATGCAAGTATTCTGCGAGTCATGAGAACATTATTATAGAATTTGTTGGTCACTGTAATAGTTTGATCGGATGTGCCAACACAATTTGCAGGATTGACCACCGGAGAGGCTCCAAAATTCGGAGACGGCAATTTGCTTCCCGTTCCTTGATAAAAGACGCTGTCTGCAGGGCTTGCATAGCGCACATAATTTGTCATAGCCGTTACCACCGGAAGTCCATTAGGATTTCGATTAGATTGCGGCGGGAAAAATGCTTTGGGTCTCATAGTGACAATCCCACCAGTTGTATCTCTCCAATTTGTAGAGGCAAGCGCAATAAAACCGCCGAACATGCATTCATCGCCCATCAAACGAGCTCCAATTGCACCCTGATCTGCAAATAAATTTAGATCATTTGCTGAATAGGAAGACGAAGTATTAATCGCAAAATCATTTACCGTGCCCCAAAATTTATTCACTCGTACGATAGCAGTTTTTGCGGTTTGCGATGAGACATATGAAACGGCAAAGAGCAGTATTAATAACACTTTTGCTGCTATTACCGCTTTATTGTTGTTATAAAAAGTTTGTTGTTTCATTGTTGCTCCAAAGATTATGTTTTGGATAAAATGTTATTTTCAGAAATCGAGTTTCAATCCGAACCAAATAGACCGAGGATTGCCATACGTGAAAATGTCAACATTGGGATCGTTAATACCCGGTTTATCGCTTGACCGCATATCGCCAACCTTATCTTCACCGACTGTAGTTCCATCCATACGGACATAACCGGGATAAAGATATCTATCTTCTGTTCCAACGGTACCATTTACACCAGGTTTCCCTTTTTCCATACGAATCGGATCGTAATAGGCATCTTTGTATGCATTTAAATGGAGTGAGTTCATATAGTTCTGAAAATCCGTTGTTGGACTGGTTACACCACCTAGCCCTTGAGCAAAAGCATATTGGTATGTAAATACTTTGGTGTTGAGAAGATTTCGCACGTTAAAGGAAATCGTTGCATTGACGTATTTTAAGTCAAAGGTTTTACTCAACCCCATATTAACCAACAATAAGCTTGGCCAGCGGAATTCATTATTCACATCAAGATTACGCGGATTATAACGGAAAATTTGTCCTTGTCTCCAATCAGGCATTATACTCATCCGCAAACCGCCTAACAAGCTACCCCAAGAAGAGGGGCTTTTGAATGTTAGATTTGCAGAAGCTTGTGGAACTGGATCCGGACGTGTCGGATCTTGATAAAACATCGTCAATTCATCGTTCATATTTGATAAGGAATCCTGATACACGGTTGAGCGTCCACCAGAGCCACTGCTCACATAGACATATTGCGCTTTTATCCATCCAGTAAATATTTCACCAACAGATTTTGTAATTTGCATTTCAACACCTTCAATATCTCTATATGCATCGTTTGTTCGGTAGGAGTACGGTTCTGCTCCAGATCTAGGTCTCATGGTAATCGAACGTACTTCACCGGTAATATCCTTATAATAACCTGCAACATGGATGAGGTACTCGTCTAATAAATTATAATCCACACCTAATTCATATTGTATAGTGCGTGACGGTTCCAGGTTGGGATTGCCAAGATTGTATAACCCGCCTTTGGTACCATAACGATAATTATACATATACATTTCGCTGTATGCCGGCATCGCCCGGAAATGTCCGTAGTTAAAATAAAACTTAGCGCGATCAGTAATCGGAAACGCAATACCGAGGCGTGGGCTAAATGTTAATTGTGACTTCACCGGCTGTAATAACGGTGCTTGTCCGGCAGCAATATACGCTGCATCCAACGAATCCCAACGTGACCATGGTAACGACCATCCTTGATCAAGTTTTACTGCCCAATCAGCAGGAACTGGTGCATTATAACCAAAAGCTGCATTATCGAATGCCCTTCCAGTAGGCCATTTAAGCCCGCTTGATTCACCAAAGTAGTCCACACGCATACCTATATTGACAACCATTTCTTCGAATGAGATTTCATCTTGCAGATAAGCTGCAAATGTCATGGGTTTTACTTTGAAGTTGTATTCATATGTACTGCCAAAATCTTGCGCCCAATAACCAAAACGACGGTTATCCAAGTTCATGGAAAAGTATTCTACGCCGGCTTTTACAAAATTATTCTTGTTTATTTGTGTGGCAAAATTAACTTTTGCTCTTAACTGTTCTGTAGTTGATCGATCGAATAGTACACCACCTTTACCGCCGAAACGATGGCCGTTTAATCCAGGCACACTATAGAACTGATCGAATATCCACCCACCAACTGTATCAACAGTCTGTCCAATAGGAAGCATACGCTTGCCAACAGGCATTTCATTGAGCGGTAAAATTCCGCCTAAACGATAGAGAATCTCTGGATTTCTATTGTTTACAGGTTTAATTTCATCCTTCATGCTTTGATAGCTTACATTGACATCAAGATATGATTTTTCACTAAATGCATGCGTCACGTTGGCACTAACCATTTTATTCTTCTGTATCCAAGGGTCTAGATCAGATACATACCACCACATGGGGGGACCAAAGGCACCGCTCCAACCCTGATTAGTATAGATTGCGATGTTATCTTCCGGTAAAAACGATCCGCGATCAAGTCCGGAAGGAGTCCAGACACCGGAGCCAAATGTGAGACCTGATGCGAACATAAGGCTCGGTATTTCGCTATCACCGCCGTGCGTTGGTGAAAGTCCATCATGGTAGTTGTAAACACCTGTCAGTTTAAGAGTCGTATTATTATCGATATTGGACCTCAGGGTAAGCATCGTGGTCGTGTTAAAGTCGGAATCCTTCGCCTTCGGCTCAATGTAAGCGGTACGTGCGGTCACATTGGACACATAGAACGTCGCATCTCCAAGTGCCTTACTAAAAAACGGAATAGGTCCGCCGAATCCACCGTCGAAATTATAGTCGAACTCTTTTCCTTCTTTATTTCCATGGTTTTTAAATAGATCAATAAGACTCTGATCGGTCACTGGTTTCCCAACCGAATCGGCTGAAGTCAATGCACTGGCATTGAGTTTATTAATGACACCGTTGAGTTTATCAAAGTCCGGCACCACCTGATGTATCCATGCATCAAAAAGAAACAAATCTACTGGTGAAAGAGCTTTTTGTTGCTGGGCTGCTGTCGTATACCCCAAATTTGTAAGACTGGTCTTCCAGGTTGCTGGCAGGTTACTTCCAGTAAATTTTTTGAATCCTGTAAATGCGTTATCCCAAAAGAACTGCTGTACATCATACGCTGAAACAATTCCTTGAGCTTGTGCAGCAGCAACACCGATAAAAGCTATATCGGGATCCAGATGCGGACGCAATATAGTATTCATAGGGTCATACAACGACTTTCCAAAACGTTTCATTTGCGCTGTATTTTGCGTGTATGAGAAAGAACCGTGATATGCTTCTTTTGTTCCAGACTTTGTAGTTACGTCGATTATTCCAGAACGAAACTCACCATATTCAGCCGTCATACCGCCTGAACGTAATGATACTTGTTCAACGGAAGACGTAGGAATAAAAGATTGTGTCATCCCTTGTCGCGCATTGACAAAAGCAATACCATTAATGAGAGTGCCTGTTTCCTGAGGATTACCGCCACGGATATTCAGGTAATTAGTCGGCGAAGCTGTTCCAGCCATCGAACCAGTATTAGTAGTTGATGGTGTTATACCTGCTTGAGTTGACAAAAATTCCGATAAGGTATTTACACCTGCGGCTTCAGATATTTGTTGTGCTTCAATTACCGTTTGGCTGCTCGAGATTTCCTTATGCATAATATTCCGCTCTGCCACAATTGTAACAGCACCCGTCTCTACCACTGTTTCATCTAGCGTAAAATCCACTTGAGCTATTTGTCCTTGTGAAACGATAACTCCGGTTTTATTAACTTTCGTATAACCGATGTTACTTGCTTGCACGGCGTATGTTCCCACGGGGACGTTCACAATTGTAAAATCACCTTCTATGTCTGTTGCCGTGCCTAACGAGGTATTGAGGATCACAATATTCACACCAATGAGCGCCTCTCCTGTTTTCTTATCTTTCACATGACCAGCAATTTTCCCTTGTGCCAAGGATGCCTCTGAGAAGAGGAACAAACCCAGCACAGAAAGCGTCCATATAAAACAATATGGTTTTTTCATAGTGACCTCATAAGTTATTGTGGTGGATGATGTTTGTTTATTGCACACTCCGAATTAACAGACAATGATATATTTATTAAAAATCATACCTGCGATTGGATAGACCGACTTTGTAAATGAATCACTTTTTTAATAGATTATACTCAGCAATAAAAAAGGGAACACTCCGCAGAGCTATCAATACTTCTGTTAAGTGATTCGCTAGACCTTCTTCATTGCTGTTTCATGGAAGAAATCAGGTGGCTCTGATTTCTTCCTTTTTTTATCTGATTAAGCTTTTTTCATTTTTTACCTCCATTCACACAATAGTTTTTTCCTTTGGAAGCCGGAACAGAGTCTGTTGATCATGTTGTTCAGCAATTTCGAGATGCTGTATCATAGCCTCTCGTGCAGCATTTGCATCTCTCTGAAGTATTGCAGTCAGGATTTTTTCATGTCCTTCCACAGCTATTTGCTTCGCATTTGTAACCGTGGCATATACTGAAGATTTAATTGCTGGAGTAAGTCTCTGAATGGGTTCTAAGAGTAACGGAATGATAGAATTCTCTGAAGCTTTAGCAATATCCAAATGAAAGAGCATATCGAGCCTTGAAAGCTCTTCATAATCTCCTTCACTTTGTACTAAATCGTTCTGATCTTTTCTCAATATTTTAGCATCCTCTTTTGTGTAATGAAGCGCCGCCGACGCTGCAATAGGAGGTTCAATAATTTGTCGGGCATGCACCACATCAAGAACATAACTACGCTTATGCTGCATCTCCAGGTAAAGAGATATAGGATCAGTCACTGTTTCGGACGATATGTTTTGAACAAATATCCCTTTGCCCTTCATCGTTGTTATCAAACCCCGTGCACTTAATGAACGGAGTGCTTCACGAAGCGCTGTTCGGCTTACTCCAAATTGCTGGCAAAGCACCAATTCCGATGAAAGCTTTGTACCTGGCAATAACACCTTCGATCGAATAGCTTTTTCAATTTGAGATACGACGATGTTGCTTAAAAGGCCTTTATTTTCAATAGATCGAAACATCTTTTTGGTTGTCATAGAGATGATATATTACATCCTGAATATTTTATTAAATGAATTTATACGCTGTGGTATAAATGCCTTTGTTCTCCATTCCTCCAAGGACTTGTAGCACATATTCAATTCCTTTTACATTCTCTTTTGTTATGAAGTATATTTTATTCTATGTGATCATTTTCTAAAAATGCGTTGGTTGAATCCAGCAATCAGTTGTTCATGGCAACACTTCAAAATGATATACGCCGCTACCGATATCGAACACCGCGCAATTCTTCTCCACCCTCACAAATTTTACTCCGTTAGCTCGGGCAGCAGGTAATCCGCTTTCCTTAACTCTATCAGCATTCGCCGCTGGTAAGGAAATCGTCGCAGTCGTGTTCGGTGGAATCGAGATCCGCCATTCAAATTTTCCCGGATTATTCTGCCATTCGCTTGTAATTTCTCCATATATCGAATGATAAAAAGCGTGAATTCTTTTTAGATCTCCAACCAGATGGGGCTTCATTATAAGGTGTTTAAAGCCCGGCTGAACAGGATCAGATTTGATGCCGGCAAGATACTCATAAAGCCAAATGACGAAATCCCCGACAAGCATTACATGATTTCCTGAATTCATCCATGGATCCGCCGAGTCTCCATTCCATAACTCCCAAATAGTTGTTGCTCCCTTCGAAATCATATATCCGTATCCCGGATAATCGGCTTGTGTAGCGATGGTATATGCCAAATCTGTTCGTCCGTTGTCAGAAAGCACACGGTAAAGATATTGACTCCCGACAACTCCACAGCCAACATGACTGTGTGTTAACTCTGTAATGTTTTTTACCAGGTTATTGAATACCCGGGTACGCTGATCATCGGATACCATGCCAAATGCGAGTGGTAAAATGAAGGAAGTCTGCGTACCGTTATCGTATTGAGCAAGATCAGAGTTGTAATATTTTTTGTTGAATGCGTCCTTGAGCGTGTCGGCGAGTGCAGCGAAATACGTTGCGTCTTTTGAATAGCCAAGCATATTTGCGAAACGTTCCATCAGTCGAGCATCATGGTAATAATACGTTGTAGCTAAAATCCCTTTGCTCGTAATATGTTGAGGGTCAACAGAATGAATTAATGTCAAATCTTGCGGTGGGACACACCAATCACCCCACTTGTCCCTTGATATAATACCGTTCTTCAGGTATCTCCTCATGTAGTTCATCCATTTTTTTGCACATTCATAATTCCTAGCAATTATCTCAGTATCAGCATACTGTTCATAGAGTGCATTGGGAACGATTAAACTGCTGCTGGGCCATGAAACGTCGTCCGGATAACCAGGCCAATGGGCGGGAGCTATATCCGGTAAGCTGCCCTCATCTGTCTGAACATCGCGGATGTCCTGCATCCATTTCGAATAAAATGCTGCTATATCGAACATGTATGCTTCTCCGCGGCATTCCTCCGAGTGATCTCCCAACCAACCCTGGCGTTCATCGCGCTGTGGACAGTCCATGGGAATACTTTTATAATTACCCCGTAACCCCCATTTGATATTGCGATTGATATTATTGAGAAGAGGGTTCGAGGAGATAAATTCACCTGTCGGACGCATATCGTCATTGACCATCCGGCCTTCAATTGTCTGTAAATCGGGTTTCCCAGGAAAACCCCGGATTTCGACATATCGGAATCCATGTGTAGCAAAACGCGGTTCCCATGTTTCGATATCCTGTCCTTTCAACGTATAGGTATCTGTTACCTCTGCGCTGCGCATATTGGCAAGAGAGAGTGTACCATCGGGCAACAAAGTCTCTGCATGCCGTAAAGTCACAACCGTTCCTGCTGTACCGGATACCATCAACCGACACCAGCCTACAATATTTTGCCCCAGATCGAACACAAATCTTCCTGGTTTTGGTTCTGTCAGAGCGATCGGTTTGAGTGTTTCTGTTACACGGATAGGTTCGATCATCTGCGCAGTAAGTTTTCCTGACGGTGCTGGAACAATCTCGGCAGACTTCCATGCGGAATCATCATAGTGAGCATTTGACCAGTCACCTAATTCCTTGCGCGCATCGTATTTTTCGCCATCATAATCATTGTTCTCGACAATAGGCCCATCAGCAGTGACCTTCCATGTCTCGTCACTGACAACTGTGGAGACTGAGCCGTCTTTGTATTCGATGTGAAGACACAATTGCAGTTTGGGAAATCCGAATGTCGGCATTGATGCATACACGATACTGCGAGGGCTGTAAAATCTTCCATTGCCGAGTATTGCACCGATCGCATTGGGTCCTTCCCGTATACTCGAGGTAACATCGAATGCAACATAGAATACTCGCTTGGGATATTCTGTCATGCCCGGCGAGAGAACATGATCGCCGATTTTTTTACCATTGAGATAAATCTCCGACCAACCGAGACCGGAATAAAAAACTGTCGCCCGTTGAACAGTCCGGGGCACATTAAACTCTTTGCGCAGCCATCGTGCGGGCAACCGGCGATCTTCAGCTATTTTCACCTCTCCCCAGGGTTCCGGACCAACGGGGCCAAGATTTTTAGCTGCGATCCATAACGAATCGTTAAAACCGGGGTCATTCCATCCAGGAACTAATGTGTCGGCAACTTTCCATCGTTCATCAGTCGGAATAAGCATTGACTCGCCTTCCATGAATTCGATTTCGAGAAGACCGACGACTCCCCCAGATTTTACTGTGTTTCCGGGTGCAACACCAATGAGTGCTATGACATTTGTATCTGCGGTCAGCCGGAACGTAAGATCCTGATCCTTGATGCGGTGATGGTCGTTGCGCGAACCAAGTCCCCGTCCGTTTATCCAACCCGAGCAAGCATCGTCACCGGTATAAAGAAAGCGGCTGCGTTTTACTTCTCGGTTCGGTGGAAGCACCACGACGCGCCGATAATAACGCTGCACTGATTGTGTCGAAGGAATATTATGGTCGGGTGGAAAAACAATCCAATTGGTTCCGCGTAAATATTTTGGGATATTTTTTCCCTCCAGCCCTATCCATTTCCCGGTCCAGTCGCTCTCTTGCAAAAGACCCATCGTCCAGTTCGAAACCTCACTCCATGCTGAAACGATTCCATTATTATCCCAAACACGAACTTTCCAAAAAACTTTTTGAGTTGATGTCAACTTCAGACCTGCATAGCGAATATGCGCAGTGTTATTGGAAATGATTTTGGGACTTTTCCAAAGATCGGCTTTGCCCCTGTGAAGCAACTCGGGAGAAGAAGCGACAAATATTTGATAGGCGGATTGCTGTTGATTCCGACCGTTGCCTGTGAGCTCCCATGAAAGACGAGGAGAGGGGGCGTCTATTCCTATTGGATGAATGAGGTATTCACACCGTAAATTGAGAACCGTCATGCTTTCATTGGATTTCGCGGTCGACATCAACACAGTTATGCCAGCAAAAGCCGAAAGACAGACTAGAATTATGAATGAACCAAAATAATTTCTCATAACGATCGAATATCAGCTTTCAAAAAAACTTTAAAAGGCACCAATTCCCCTCGGCCTTGCCGGGGATTATTGATAAGCCTTTTGATGTTACAGTTATTTCTTCATTTCAGTAATTTGCAATGCTATGTACGGCTTCAGAGGAAGCCGTACCGTCTTAAAATCCTTATCATAGAACCGGTAATCGACTTCATTTGTAGTTTCAAATGTCTGTGGATATTCCTTTATCGTCATATTCCATGTATCAATAATTTCAACCTTGAATCTCGTTCCAGGTGTTACGCTTTGATATTTAACATTCCGAACAGGAAGATTAAACATCCATACATCCTGCATTTCTTTGGCAAAATAAACGATGTAGTAACCATCGCCAGCTGTCGAGGTATAGTTATCCTTGCTCACGTCTGATATTAACAGCGGATTTGGACATTCCTCCACAATTTTCCTTAAAAAAGCTATCCGCTTCCAGCTTGTTCCTTTAAACTCTCCTCCCTTTGCCCAGAAGATGGTATCCTTTTCGTTCTTGAACATAAAGGATTCTCCATGGGTCACATAGGTGCCGGCAATGACTCCCATCCACACCGCATACGTCATTTCTTCG
>Ga0105104_10001848_pt1 | contig 15765 bp, 16 predicted proteins | sample PPLLaktember2015_3_FD_87034 | JGI IMG/M metagenome (GOLD analysis project Ga0105104, IMG submission 87034) | Freshwater sediment microbial communities from Prairie Pothole Lake near Jamestown, North Dakota, USA - PPLs Lake P7 Core (6) Depth... | ecosystem: Environmental > Aquatic > Freshwater >... | reverse complement strand
GAGCGTTATACGCAAGGTCCCTCGTTGCTTGCTGAAAGCGATATTATACTGAATCCATTGAGTTTGTAAACGTTTCATAGCAACCTAGTTCTGCCACCATGAGCCTGCAAAGAGGCTGCATTCATCAATTTGCTGGCGTTTTGCTGGCGTTTTGCTGGCGTTTTGCTGGCGTTTTGCTGGCGTTCAGACTTGAGGAGATAGGCACCCTGGAGCCCTTGGTCTACTGAGTTTTCAAGATGTCCACAGCGAGGTCACAACCCTCGTCAGCCATAAATTCCCTGATGCTTAGTACAGCTCGTCGTGTTGGCGTTGGAAGATGCTGAACCACTGCTCCACCTGATTCATTCATGAGCAGTGGACAGGCGTGAAGTGTAAGACAAAGCGTGGATGTTTTACCCTGACTGAGCCTCGTCGGATTGGAAGTACCCAGCGACCAATAACAGGTTGATTTTCCCCCGGCGTGCCAGCCCTGCCGCAATGGTGGTCGACCGTTGCCACGGTTCCAAGGTCTGGTGCCTTTCCGGGGATAGGACAATGCGCCATGATGACTTACGGCCGCGTGCCCTAGCAATCTCCTCCCAGCAGTACGGTTGTGGCTGGGCCAGAGATACCGGCATGCGTCACCAGAGTCAAGGGAATGTGGATAGTTTTTCATGACGCAATGTTCTTAGCGAGCTGCTGTCGTACGTCTTGATTGGTGGTGGAGCGAGGTCAGAGCCACGGCCTCTGAGGAAGAGAGAGGATGGGATTGGCTGAGGGCAAGACGTACCGTTGAGACATCTATGCCGCAACGACCACTGAACAATCGATCTCAACGGCGATACTCCGCTGCAAGAGGTCAACCGACAGAACCACGATGCCCTTCTCCGGGCGGAGGTGCATGAGGATCCCCTCGGCTCCTGCCAAGGGACCACTCATGATGCGCACACGTTGCCCCTCCTTGAGATACGGATGGGGGAGAACCGGTAGGCGAGCCTGCAGGACCTTCTGTATCGCTCTGACGTCTGCATCGGGGACCACACCCAAGCGGTCCCACCGCTCCCCAAGGATGCGCACCAGCCCTCGGGCTTGACGCACCTCGAGATAGCTCACTTTGTCCATAGCATGGCGGAGAAAGAGGTAATTTGAAAACATCGGTACAGAGACGAGGTGTTGCTGACGGGCACGTCGCGACCATACCTCGATCTTGGGAAGAAACGCATGAAAGCCCTTGACTACGACTTGGCTGTAGACCAACTGCTCACAATGGCTCCGCGTGTAGAGAGCATACCAGTGTTCGAGAGGGGGTTCTTCGGGTTCCCCTTGAGCCTCGGCCTGATCGCCTGATCTCTCGCCTTTGCCTCTTGCTCTCATTGACAGGCTTCGCCCCCTTCGAAGGTAACTCCTTCTTTAAAATCAACACCTTAGAATACCCTGGATGAAATGGACTTCGCCCCCTTCGGCTCTAGCCCATTCTCCAGCACCTAAAAATCTTCGAGCCCAGATTTTTGAGGCCAGCTGTCAAACAGCCACTTCCTAAACGATCAAGCCTGGCTCCCTTGTCTTAAAGAGCTATGCTGTATCGTAGCAGCCCCATTTCTGTCGCACATGCTCTATGAAATAGGACCTACCTAGCACAGAGGCTCAATGAGTAGGGCCTCCCGTCAGGCACCCCTGCTCGCCACATCACCGCCGTCACTCAGAAGTGGCCCGTGCAGACTGGCGCCGAACATACATCTCTAGCTTCCGGTTGAAGCGCACGGCGTCCTCTAGAAAGGGAAAATGCCCGCTAGCATTCCAGATCTCCAATTCCACCTCAAAGAGTCCTGCGGCTACCTCGCGTGCCAGGTAGGGCGGCGTGAACAGATCATTCATCCCGGCGATCACCAGACTCGGCGCGCGGATGTCGCCAAGATCGCCGTCCACACCGGATGCCAGACATGCCGCCCAGGCGTAGGCTACCGTCTTGCTATCTTGGTCCATGACGATTGCCCGTAGGCGCTCGACCTCTGGGACATGTCTCTCCAGATAGGTAGGAGGAAATACATAGCGGAGAAACAAATCCGTATGAGCCGTCATATCTCCCGACTCAGCTAGACGAAATAGCCGATTGATGAGGCTTTTGGTATGTTCGCTGATACGCATCCAGGGACTGATGAGTATGAGACCTCGGACCAATGATGGCGCAATCAGTGCACACTGCATCGCTACGGCGGCCCCCATGGATACGCCGATCAGGAACGCCCGCCCCGGAACCACCTGCTCCAGCAACCGCTGCATATGGACGGCTGCCCGTCCAATCGACATCTCATCCAATGGCCACCCTTGTGCCCCATGGCCCAGAATGTCGACGGCCACCGTGAGGTACTGGCCTGCAAGCGGGGCAAGCTGATGCTGCCAAATCCTGCGGTCCGTGGCCACTTGGTGGATGAATACCAAGGGAACGCCCTTTCCTCTCGTATCATAAACTGTTGCATGCCCAGCCAACTCTATTGTCGCCACACTGTCACCGCCATGTCAGAGCCTTCATGGCAGATAGGTCTGCACTGTCGCCCCTTGCCGGGATGATGCACAACTTCACGTGCGCTTCTAAGAGAAGACTAACCGGTGGCTGGGCATATGGTCATCTCCGGTGATACGTTCCTATGAGGCCATCTCCTATCCGGAATACCACGCACAGTTCAATACTTGACATAAATATACGGATAGGATAGGCTTAAAAACACAACGGGGCCGGGAACGGCTGCTCCGTCGTAGATGGAGCGCGTCCAGATGCCAAAGTCTGGGACGCCGGAAGTGATCCCCCAGTGGGCCATTCCCCAAATGACTCCCACCAAGGGGTGCGGACCTCCGACCCCGTTGTTTTCACCGTTACCCTAGCTAATCCCTGTGCCTCAGTACAGAGTTCTTCAATTTATTCAACTACTTCGAGGAGAAGTATCGTAACACTGGCGACATAATTGCCCCTAATTTCGCCCCCGCTTTGATGCTCGTTACCTGCTAAGAGCATCTTGCCCGACGAGATATTCCCAGCCCAGCATCCGAAAACATCCGAGCCAAGACTCGATCGGGTACTTTTGACGTTGTCCCACTCTTTTTCACGAATCCCACGGCCTGCAGCATCCCAGCGGAGATGGAGGCATCATCCCACGCCCCGACGCACACTCCACGGAAACTTTCAGCTCTTCTTCAGAACGAAGGGAGGTTCCCTGTACATGGCTATCAGCCGCAAAGAATTCTGGAAGGAGGTCACTGGAGAGACCCTGATAGCTATATTGGACCACCCTCTCGAGAGCAATGAGACGCTGGTCCCTTGAAGCGGCATTTGACCTGAACAGCGCGAAATCGCTGTTGGCTGTGGGAGGGAAAACCGAACAGTAATCGACTGTGCTTCGAGGTGCGCGAGAGAAAATAAACCCTACCACATGGGCTAGATGGCCTACCCAAGCGAGTACCTCTAGTCCCGTTGCCTGCCCGACTTTTTGGCCCATCGTTATAAATGCGACCCCCAACGCCCTAGCAGGTGTCGACTGCGTCTTTTATGATCCACCAACCTGATGGTCAGCACACGAGCGGCCCTAAAGAATTCATATGTAAGATGTTCCGCTCGATATTCCTCAGATTAGCTGCACAGAGATCAATAGGCCTCTGGCAGCCACGACACTCACATTCCCACTTGAGCTGCCAAACTTGGCATGCTCAAAGTGTATCTTGCCTCTCCGCTACATCCTGGGCTGTTCTCTAAGACTGACTAGCAAGGATTCAGAAACATGACGCCTGCCAAATTAGGCGGTCTCACACGAGCTAGTATGTCCAAGCGGTACATGATGCATCTATCTCAGGGGGTAAAATCATCTATACTGTACTGTCATTTACCATACCGTGTCATAAGTGTCAACTAAAAAGCCTAAAAGTGAATCCCCAGATAGGCTCACCTCGAAAAGATAATTTATTGATATTATTAACTAAATAATCTATTTCGCTTTGCTCGGATCGCATCTGGGCTTATTTTTTTATGGACCCGACGATCATCATATGAGTGTATAGTAAAGCATATTGATAATACTATTTGATAATATATGATTATTTTATGATGTAAATAACAATTTACGGTCAATATGCTCATGAGATGAGAAATCATGTGGAGGCGGGCCTACTTTAGCCTCTTGAAGTTATAGCTGCCTGCCAGAGAGCAATGTCCTGATGAGGGGTGTCTATTACAGGTTTGCGATGTGGCCATCGAGTTCATGCCCACACCCTTCGGGAGAGGGTCAAGGTCGCAAGCAATGTTGACCCCTGTGTTGAACGCTGTTAAGCTATCAAGCACGCATCTTCAATGACAGAGCGCAAATGTTTGAAGATTCTCCGTGCCCCCGTAGCTCAGGCGGATAGAGCAAGGGATTCCTAATCCCTGTGCCGGGAGTTCAAGTCTCCCCGGGGGTACTTTACCAGCCTACATTCTTCACCGCGAACGTCCGTCTGCCGCAAGACTGTTCCACAGTTGTTTCCGGTCGACAACTCTTCCCATAAGATGGGCCATCGTCCCCGTCAGCCAGATGCGTGTAACCGAGCTATCCCATACGTGCGGCAAAGCGCCTATGGCGACCATCACTCACATGCCTCTACAGGATAACCTTCCCAGAGCTATAATATAGCATTCCACAAATTAATATGCTAATTTAGGAGGTTATCTGAAACAAGTGACGACGATGGTATTCTGTGAACGTGTAGGCTGGCCGACGACGAAGTCACACTGCTGCAGACCAGTTCTCCAGCGGGAGATATCGGATCGTGAGTGTCGCCACACGTGCCAAGCTGCCTCAGAGCTCTCCACGTCTGCATCCGTCGTCGCCAGCCCCAAAAATTTTTTGACATTCCTTGTCCTAACAGAGGAGCCCCCAAGGCGCTGTTCAGGGGGCAAGAGAGAGTGCACATGGCGATACGAATGATGCAGACCATCCTGACGCACTATAGCGACATGCGTCACCCTTCATTAGGGTGGGCCATGAAGACTGCACGGCACTCGTTCCCCCGCGCCGTGGCGCTGGCCATCGCCCCTCTCATGTTGGGAAGTTGCGCAGATCTGATAGAATTCCGAACGGACATCGGCCGCTTACGATCTGATCTGCACGCCAATACTCAAGTCCTGTCTCAGCTGTCGGCGCGGGTGGATGAGCTCGAGCGTCGTCAGGCCGATGCGGAGAGCGCCGCGCGGCAAACGCAGCAAAACCTGTCCCAGGCGATCGAGGTCCTCCTCAGAAAAGCGCTGATGACGGAAGACCGTCAGATCACCCGTGAATCGGGAAAGAGCCAGTCAAAAGATGCTGAACAGCCGGAGAGCCAGGCACGCCAACTTCCAGCTGCGGCGCAGGGGGCCTCGTCACGAGGGCGGAACTCTTATCCAGGGGGAAAACAGCTCAGCCTTGGCATGACCCAGGACGATGTCCGACGCATGCTCGGGGATCCCATCAGCATTGAGCCTGTTGGGTCATATGTGTTCTGGCACTACTCACCGATGAGTAACCAGCAATATGTCATCTTCGAGAAAATGAGCGGCCAGGTGTCGGGCTGGCGGGGTCCCTAACATCAGGGCAACCATTGCATGCTACCACGCTATTTGCGGCTTCTCGTCGCACTCTTGTGGGTTTCGGCAGTGCTAAAGGCGCACGTGAATGGCGTTCCCCTCGTGCACGCCGCACAGTCCGGGTCTCATCCAGAGAACGCCCGGACCCTATCCTCGGACTTCATTAAAAGCCTGCAACGCGAACTGAAACGCGCCGGCTACGATCCCGGCGTTGCGGATGGTAAAATGGGGCCCGCCACGCAACGGGCCTTGAGACGATTTCAAGAGGCGCACGGCCTATACCCTACCGGTGACCCCGACATTCCCACCCTCACCAAGTTGCTCAGACAGGGCCTACCACAATAACCGCCATGCTCCCCGTGAGCCACAGGGTAGCCGCGGAGCCAGGTGGAAGAGGCTATAGCGCAACGGCGTGCCGTCATCATCGATGAGGAGCACGCGGTGCTCAGGGGTGCAGCGGCCCAGCAGCGCCGCTTTGAGGTGACTCTATTGAGGCAAGAGCATCGACATGGCGCTCTCCGCGGATGCGGTCGAGCTCAGTGAAGATCGCCGCCAACCATTTGAAGATGTTGTGCTCGGAGACATGCTCCTGCAGCCGCGCCATGCGATGGGTCCGCTCCTCTGCCGACATTTCGATGGCCTGCTTCAGGGTATCCGCTACACTCTCCACGTCATAGGGATTGATCAACAGCGCGTTGTCGAGTTCCTCAGCGGCCCCGGCGAACTCGCTGCAGATCAACACCCCTTTGCGCTCGACTTGCGAAGCGACGAATTCTTTCGCCACCAGGTTCATACCATCGTGTAGGGAGCTCACCATGGCAAAGTCCGCCAGGCGGTAATAGACGACGAGCTCCGGTGGTTCCAGGTGCTCATAGCGATAATGAATGGGCTTATAAGTATCCGTCCCGAAGCGGCTGTTGAGACGCTCGACCAGGCTTTCGATCTGCTCTTTGACCTGGCGGTATTCATCGATTTGGGTCCGGCTGGGGACGGCAATCTGCACGAAACAGAAGCGGCCCTGATACTCAGGATATTTTTCGAGGAAGCGTTCGATGGCCTGAAACCGGCTGACGATCCCTTTAGTATAATCCAGCCGATCGACCCCGAGCCCAACGATCGGGAAGGCCAACTCAGATTTCGCACGGAGTTGCGCCAGGCGCCGGGGCATCCGGCGCTGGCGGGCGAGGCCAGTCCACCAGTCATAGTCGATGCTGATTGGATACGGGCGCACCCAGGTCTCTCGTCCTTCGTACTCAACGACGCCGGCTTTCAGGTCCACATTGGCTCCCAGCACGCGTTCGGTACACTGCAGAAAGTTCTGGCAGTGCTGGTCAAGGTGGAATCCAAGCAGATCGTTGCCGAGCAACCCTTCCAGGAGTTCCCGGCGCCAGGGACAGACGCGGTAGAGTTCCCAGGGGGGCCAGGGAATATGCCAGAAGTGCATGATGAAGAGGTCAGGCAGGCGACGCCGCAGGTATTGCGGACATAGCGCTAACTGATAATCCTGCACCCATACGGTTGCTGGATGGTCCTGGCATTCCTGCGCCACTGTCTCGGCGAACTGCTCATTGACCTCCTGGTAATGGCGCCAATGCAAAGGTTTGAACAAGGTCCGTTCGAGCTGCAGGTGGCACAGCGGCCACAGCGCGCTGTTGGCAAAGCCATAGTAAAATCCGCGGATTTGTGTCTCGCTTAACCAGACACGTCGTAAGGTATACTGGGGATTGTTTGGAGGGACCCGGACGCGATCGTTCGCATCAACGGTTTCATGGTCGGCGTTGCCACTTCCCCAGGCCACCCAAGTCCCATGGCAGGCTTGCATGACCGGGTCGAGCGCCGAGGTGAGCCCGCCGGCTGCATGCGTCCATCGGGTGCCTTCTCCGCTCCGAAGCAGATGCGACACCCTGGCGGCGAACCGTAGAGCCCAGTCAAAATTCCAGCGCACGGTCTCGGGAGCAGATGGATCTTTGCTGGCAGGATCGAGCAGCGCCTGACGATGCCAGCGGTGGATGTACGGTTCTCGATTCGACACCAGAATCAGACGGGTGCCATGGAGGAAAGTATGGATGTTGTCAGCGATGCTCGTAGCAGTCCATCTCGACATGCGGAGTCCTCCCTTGGCAATCATCGCGCTTGTCAAGGGGTGGGGCCGGCCAGCATAGATGTTCAGGCCCACCGCTTCACATGCGTGTACAGGCCCGCGGGAATCCCGAACAAGCCTCTGTCTTCATGTCCCTGTCTCGGTTCGCTTACCAGAGCCAACCTGTTCCAACGGCAAAAGCGCCGGTGGTGTCAACGCCATGACGATCTGCGCCACCTCGTCACCGACGTTTTCCAGCCCATGAGGCGCCGCACCATCCCAGAAAATGCTGTCTCCTTCGTCGAGGAGATAGCGCTCGCCGCCGTATGACGCTCGCACTTTGCCCTGCACCACCAAGTGGCATTCGTGTCCATCGTGGAACTGTCCCTTCGTCCACGGCACTCCACCCGGTGGGAGCTCTAACAGCACCAGCTCCAGCTGGCGTGAGGGGAGGGGAGACAGGATCGACGCTCGCGGCCCGCCATTGCCCGCGTGGATGACATGTCGTTCGTCCTTGCGGACGACCTGGGGTTTGATTTCGTCATCGAGGAGGAGGTGCGACAGCGGTACCTGGAGCGCAGCGGCCACCCGCTGCAGGGTCTGCAGTGAAGGATCGGTCTTGCTATGCTCGAGCTGGCTGATAAAGCCACTCGTGACCTGAACCCGTGCCGCCAGTTCCCCGGTCGCCAGCCCGCGTCGCCGCCGCAGGTCCTGAATGCGTTTCCCCAGGTTCATCAAGACTCCCCGACCAAGCTATACGATGATTTTAGAACCATTAAAAATAGTTAGCCGTAATATATCGCTCCTGTAATCAACTGTCAAATCGCCGAGCGTCCTTCTTGCTCCTACGATAAGGGGGTAGATTCTTTCGAAAGAGGCGGCGAAGCTCGCTGTGCGCTAGCACACGCCCGCACAAGAATATGGCTTGCAAACGCAGCCTATTTTCTGGTTCATTAGACTGGCAAGGATGACCGATGCAGCGCTTGCGCTGGCATCTCAAGCCGAAGAGTCGCTATGGGGAAGCACCGATGACGCATGCAAAGCTAAGCACTTCAAGGTGGGGATCCTCAACAGGACGGGGGAAGGAGCAACTCCAGTGGCTATTTACCTATCGATGCATATCATCGCGTGCATGACGCGCCAAGCATTAAACCAGTTGATCGCCACCATGCAGGCGGCGCAAGAGATACGATTTATCCGCGCCTGCGCCAGTCAGATGGCGGGGCGGTTGCTCTGCGAATTTGAAGCGCCGGACCAGGATACGCTGCTGCGGGTTCTGGACAAGCACCACATCGCCCATGATTGGATTATTCGGGCGGAATTGACCTGGGGAGAGCAGACGACCGCCAGTTCGCCGGCGACGGAGGCGAGTGGGTCGACGGGGCCTCAGGCATCGTCGACAGGGCAGGAAGCAGCGCGACAGAGCCAGACCCCGGACGCCGCTGAGGTCCACGGCGGGCCCTCTATCATCGAGGAACCGAGCCCTTCCACGGCAACGCCCAGCGAACCGAGCGAGGCGACCATTTTGCATATCCTGCGCACGCTCGGAGATGAATCGGCCTGGCAGACGATCAGGACCCAACACGACATGCAGCCGGTGGCAGTGCTCCTGATGCACGATGCCGTGCTTGCCCCGCCACCGCTAGACGTACCCATGTACGCCTGCGAAGCCGATGTCATGGCACGGGGGATCACCTCGCCACTCCCACGGCTCACCTACGACCAGATCGTCGACCTGATCTTCGCCTGTAAGCGGGTGATGGTGTGGTAAGTCAGGCAAGTGGCTCATACTCGCCTGTTACCTTCAACGGTTTCTGCACGCGTTCCAGGAAAGCGAGGATAGGGATTGCGGTTTTTCAGCGTCACCGACAGCGAGCTACTGACGGCGATCGTTCGGGCCGACAACGATTGGATTGCCGACTTTTACCAGGCTCATCCCAACCGGCTCAAGGGTATTACGCTAATCGGTGGCATCGCTTCAAGAACAACATGCTGCCGACCGATTTCTTCTACCACCATGTCTTTCTGGGTTTTCAGGAGGACCAGCTGGCCATCCGCGACCGCGCCTTCATGGGGATCGACGCCCTGATGTGGGGCTCGGATTATCCCCATACCGATCGGGCGCCCGGGGCGACCGGAGGAAGTGGCGGCGGTCGTGCTCTTTTTGGCGTCTGAGGCCGCGAGTTACATCTCCGGCGCCACGATCGAGGTCAACGGAGGACGATAGCAGGGGACGGGCTTGGTGCGAGTGGACGAGAATAGAACCAGACAAAGAGATCATAGAAAGGTAGGCGGCACATGCAGCAACTCTTGATCGGTGCAACCGTGATCGATGGGACGGGCACTCCCCCACAGCGCGATGCAGCCGTCCTCGTCAACGAGGCGCGGATTGAAGCCGTGGGGCCGCGTCACACCATTACCGGGCCGCCGAACGCCGCGGTCATCGATTGCTCGGGCATGACGCTGCTCCCAGGTCTGATCGACTGCCATGACCATCTGGCCAGCCATACATACAGCCTCGCCCATCGTTGGGGGCTTGACCAGCCGCAGAGCACCAGACACGTACGGACAGCGACGGTGCTACAGCAAACGCTTGCCATCGGCTATACCACTGTGCGCGAGGCCGCCGGATTAGATGCCGGATTCAAGCAGGCCATGGAGGAAGGGCTCATCCAGGGACCACGCTTGCTGTTGGCAATAAACATTATTTCGCCCATTGGCGGCATCGGCGATCGCGTCAGCCCATCGGGACATACCTGTTGCGTCCCCACGGACCCATCCCTGCCGGAGGGCGTTGCCAATGGCGTCGAAGGGGTACGCACGGTCGTGCGCACGTTGGTACGTGCTGGCGCCGATGTAATCAAATGCGCCACCACTGGAGGCGCCAGCTCACGACCCGGCCATGGTCCCAAAGATTCCGCCTTCAATTTGGATGAGATGAAAGCGCTTGTCGATGAAGCGCACGCGCTTGGCCGACGGGTGATGTGCCACGCCCTGGGGGGACCCGGCCTGCGGACGGCGATCGAGGCCGGTGTGGACTCCATCGAGCACGGCTGTTACCTGGACGAAGACCCCGAACTGATCACGATGATGGCGGAAAAGGGCATTTTCTTCGTTCCCACCTTCACTGTGTATATCTTTCACCGCGAGGTAAGCCCACCCCATGTGAGAGTCCGCGGTCGTGACCTGGAACCGCATCACATCGAAAGTTTGCATAGGGTCCTGGAAGCAGGCGTGAAAATCGGAGCCGGTACCGATGCCGGCGGGCATCAACATCACATCAATGCCCGCGAGCTGCAGTGCATGGTCGAAGCCGGGATGTCTCCCATGCAGGCACTGCAGGCCGCAACCGGATGGGCGGCGGAATGCCTGGGAATCGAGAGCGACGTCGGCACCATCCAACCGGGGAAGCTGGCCGACTTGGTGGTCGTCGACGGCAACCCACTGCAGGATATCGGCGTGCTGCAGGATCACCAGCGCATTAAACTGGTCTTCAAGGAGGGCCAGCTCTGTGTCGACCGTCGCGTCAGTCCGGCGGTGCTGCCACTTCCCCAGCCCGGTATGAGGGCGTGATCGTCAAAGGGTGAGTCCTAAACCCAACCATGTCGGACGGAGTTCGGCCATAGGGCTTGAGGATCAGGAAGCACAGAGCTGAATGCGCTCCCCGTTGAAGCGATCTTCCTCGACCCAGCGTGCGGAGGCGGCGCGTTACCCGGCCACGTGGACTGCCATCGCCAGGCAGGATTTGTCGCCGAGCGTGCGTGTGGTGTGACCACGACCAGTGGTATCCTCCACCAAGCGCGCATCACCGGGCCCAAATCGCCTGAACGTCCCATCGCCGAGGCCGATTTCCAGCTCTCCCGAGAGGATAATTACCCATTGCCGACGCGGGGCAGGATGCCAATCGATGAATTGCTTGGCCGCGAACTCTTGCAGCCGAATGCCAGATGTTGTTTGGATCTCCCGGAGCTCCGGATGGCCTTGTAGGTTCAGCTCGTCGATGTGGGATTCACCATCAGCACCGGTATACAGCCGATATACCCCCATAATCGCTCCTTCCAGCGCATGAATTGTCCCAATCACTTCACGTGTCAATTCTCCTACCTCGTTGCTCCCTCTCCTACTGGGAGAGGGCCGGGGTGAGGGAAGCCCTGTCTACGGCGTCGCCACCTTCCGATAGCTCTCATCCCGACTCACCATCACATCGATCACCGTCGGCACATTCGCCGTCTTGGCCTTCTCGATGGCGGGAGCGATGTCCTGCGGCTTCTCAACATGGATGCCCTGGCAGCCGAAGCCTTGCGCGATGGCGGCGAAATCGGTCTGGATGTACTCGGCGATCTCAGGCCGATCCAGTCGATCATCGCGCACCCATCCCAGGGCAGAGTCATTCATCACCACAAAGATGGTCGGCGCGTGGTATTGCAGGGCAGTCGACAGCACATGCAGGCTCATGGCGAAGCCGCCGTCGCTGCTAACGCTGACGCAGGTGCGATCAGGATTCAGGAGCTTCGCCCCCACCGCGGCGGCTGGAGCCCAACCCATGCCGGCGATGCCGCCGGGGACGATCATCGTGCCCACCTCACGCGGTTGATAGTGATGGATCATGAACAGGCGGTTTTTGCCGGCATCCATGGTCAAGATGGCGGAAGGATCGAGCGTCTCATTCATAATGCGGATGAGCCGCTGATGACGAATCGGCACATCATCGGTGGAGAGCTCAGGGGCCCGATGAAAACCAGCTGCCTGTTTGCGTTCCTGTAGGCGTTGCTGTCGTGATGCCGCCTGCGGCGGCTGTGGGGCATCGAGACCGCGGGCACGTTCGACCAGTTGGCGCAGTACGACCTTGGCGTCGCCGATCAAATTGACCGCAGTGGGGAAGATCCAACCGGCATTGCGGGGATCGATATCCACTTGGATGAGGCGCTGCCGCTTGGGGTCGATGAACTCTGGGTTTTCGCGACGCGTGGTGTTGGGAGAGAGATGGCAGCCGATGACGAGTATGACATCCGCTTCCGTGATCGCCTCATTGGCCGCTTTCTGACCGAATGTCCCCATCAATCCGACCGCCAGGGGGTGATCCTCCGGAATGGTGCTCTTGCCCTTCGCACTGGAGGCCACCGGCGCCCCCAGGAACTCGGCTAGCGAGCGTAGGTCGCCGTAGGCTTTCGCCATGTGCACGCCGTTGCCCGCGATGATGACCGGGCGTTCAGCTCGTAACAGCAGTTGCAGCGCTTGCTCCACATCCTCCTCTGCGGCTGGCTGAGGGGAGCCTTTGAGGTACCCCGCGGTGGGGAAGAGGACCGGTGGAGTATCCGCATCGACCTCGTCCAGGACCGCATTGCGGCGCAGTAACACACACGCTGGACCGGGGCGACCGGCGGTGGCGTGCTTGATGGCTAATTGCAGCCCCTGCACCGCCTCCTTAGGCGTGGTGGCGTAAGTGGTGTATTTGGTGATGGCCTTGAAGACGCCGAGGAGATCGACCGAGCCATGCTCGCCGGTGCCTCCCTGATAAGAGCCATGCTGGGCAAAGACGCCAGCCTCGCTGGTATCGGTCAGCGCGATCATAGGAGAGCTACTCATAAATGCTTCCATGATCCCGAATGCTCCAGTCGAGCCGATAAACACTCCTTGCCCGAGCAACACTCCCGGCTTGCCGGTCAGCCGGCCGTAGACATCGGCCATGATCGAGGCGGCCTGCTCATGCCGGGTGAGGATAAAGCGGATTTTGTCACGGTGGTCGTGGATGGCATTGAACAGGGGGCCAGTCCCGCCGCCGGGGATGCCGAAGACGTGATCGATCCCTGCTTCAATGAGCACTTCACACATTTGCTGGCAGGCCTGCATCGTTGTTTCCTCCGCTGGGCAACGTTCTCCCAAGTGATGGGTGGCTGATTTTCCAGTGTCGCCAATGCCTCAATCTCCTATCACAGGCGTGGGGCATGATCAAGCGGAAAAGTGTGCGCTCAAATTCGCCTCATGCCTCAGGGAGCTCAGCGATATCGTGTCTTCACGCCTTTTCTCTTCGAGGCTGCAGATCAGCTAGCCATGGTGTGGCATTCGTTCATGGACCAACGGCACGGAAGCTGCGATCATTCCTATTCGAGGTAGGAAAAGAACCCGAGAATGCTATGTGTCAATGAGTAGCGGTCGTAGCAGGTCGCAACGAGGGCCAAGAACCGATCGAGAGGAGGGAGGACGACGAAGAAGAAAAGGTCATAGCCGGGCGAGAAATCGAAAGGCCGCCAAATCTTCGCGACTGGCGGCCTTTATCATGTTCAGGGATTGTGACTTGGTAATGAGGGTACCTGACCTCCAGTGTGATAGCTACGCTGTGCGATCACACACAAGGTTTAGCCGTGGCGTGCGCGCAGGTGGTTACTTTCGCTCAGCCGCCCCCGCGCCCCCTGGGATCGGGTTCTGGTTGATCATGAGGTGCGCGTATGGGGTGTCGGCCCACATGATCCAGGTCCCGGTCTGGGACGGAGTCGTCGGCAGCCCCGTCGTTTTCGGCTCGAAGGGCCACATGATCATGTAGTGCGGTGGCGATTCGATGAACTTCTCGGTTTTCGTGGCCCAGGGATCGGTGGCACTGATGTCACTTCCCCCCTGTAGCATGTAGATCAGTCCCGGCTGGTCGTTCGCCGGCTTAGGCTCGCGCTTGACCCACGACATCACCCACTTCCAACCCTGAGGGTCAGCACACATGGGGTCCATCCCCGGTGTCTCAGGATGATCGGGGATGCAGGTGAAGCCATTACTGCCCTCGCGCAGCGTCTCCACCGAGCCATCCGGTTTGACCATGACCACCTTGGCCCCGCGCCCGATCTCGGGGGGCGCGGCCGCCACGGCGCTTTGGATCATTGTCTCCTTGTCGTGCGCCATCGCGCCGGCAGACGCCGTCCGCCCTGAGAGGCCCCATAGGGCGCTCAGGATGATCAGCCCAGCCGTCCCTCCAATTATAAACCATCGACGCATCGTTCGCCCTCCTCTGATGGAACCCTCGATGATGATCAGGAGCCTCGCTTGCGGGGACTCCCTGCAAGTCCGCTACATGCGCTATTATAGAACAAAAGCTGACGTGTCAATGCCAATGCTGCGCTGCCATTACTCCCTGGCCCCTTTGGGCCTGAGCACGACGATCTCCGTCGTTGTCGGGAGAGAAGCCTGGCTGACGGCCAACGTGTCACTGGTGAGATGCCGAGTGGTGAGCCCTCGCGCGAAGGCTTCGACAAGGACAAGGTTATCCCGGTAGTGCATAGGAATAGCGATCTTGGGCTTGAGTTGCTGCAGGACCTCACGGGCGATGTCAGGACCCATGGTATAGGTGCCGCCAATTGGGATCAATGCCACATCTACGCGTTGGATCTGGTGCAGCTGCTCGGGGGTGAGCGGATGGCTCAGGTCCCCCAGATGCACGATGCACAAGGGACCGAGGTCGAAGATGAAGGCAGCTCCCTTGAGGGCGCCCGCCACTCCGTTTTGGTATATCGGCATGTTGAAGATCAACACCTCTCGCACGTGGGTGCTGACCCGATTCCATTCGGCCCCGTGGTGTGTCAGGCCCCGCAGGATGAGCGGATGGCCTTGAGCCAACTGTACGTAGTTATGATTGGGGTGTTCCCTGCCGACCGTGACCACATGGGGGGTGAGGTAAGGTGTCGGGTACCGGCCTGGCGCCAACGGGTCGGTGACGATCTTGGTGCCTTGGTGCGTCGTGATTTGGAAAAAGTTGTGGCCGAAATACTGAATGACGGCGTCGGCCGAGTACGCGACGGGGGTGAGGCCTCGGGCTACATGCAAGTCTCGACAAGCGGCTTCACCACGAGCGGCCCCAAAGGAAATCAGGAAGAGGGCCAGAATATGCAACGGAAGATAGACATGGCGCAACATCCTACCCCTCCCCAGCATCCCAGCCAGCCGAAGAGCATACCTTCAGGATTGGAACCTTAGTCCACTCTTTATACCTATTCTCCGGTCGAGTCTGACCCACGCTTGGCATTCCTTGACGCCGCCTCTCTTCTGGACTATGATGCGCGCATGGTCCAGCAGTCGCCAGCAGTGGTCGATCCTCGCGAGACCTCAAGGGACCGCGCACCCATACGAGTGCGGCGTGCGG
>Ga0105104_10001847_pt1 | contig 15769 bp, 14 predicted proteins | sample PPLLaktember2015_3_FD_87034 | JGI IMG/M metagenome (GOLD analysis project Ga0105104, IMG submission 87034) | Freshwater sediment microbial communities from Prairie Pothole Lake near Jamestown, North Dakota, USA - PPLs Lake P7 Core (6) Depth... | ecosystem: Environmental > Aquatic > Freshwater >... | reverse complement strand
TAGAGTTAAAAAGTTCTGTCTCTCCGTTATGAGGAAGAGTAGCCCTTGAAAAAAATACATGATCGTATTAAGTATTCATCAAATATTGATGTATCAACTGAATAGCTGTCGATCCTTCTCCTACTCCTGCTGCTATCCTTTTGATCGAACCATGACGTACATCTCCAACAGCAAATACACCCGGAATACTAGTTTCGAGCAGAAAAGGTTGACGATCAAGCATCCAGCCTTGATTTTCAAGTTCGTCTTGCCGTAAGTCTGAGCCAGTCAAAATGAAGCCGTGTGCATCACGTTTGATCCAATCATAAAGCCAGTCCGTATGGGGTTCTGCGCCTATATATATAAATAATCCTGATGCTGGAACATCGTGCTGCTTTCCTGTTTTTGTATTGGTTAGTATGAGTCTCTCTAGTTTATATTCACCCTTAACCTCGGTAATTACGGAATTCAACCATACTCTAATGTTCTTCGTTTCATTTATCTGATGTATTAAATAGTGCGACATCTTCCTCTCTAAAGTATCACTACGTACAATAAGCGTTACCTGTTTTGCATATCTTGCAAAAAATACTGCTGCTTGTCCTGCAGAATTGGCTCCCCCGACTATGTAGATATCTTGTCCCTTGTAGTTTAGCGCCTCTACCATGGATGCTCCGTAATAAACCCCCGCGCCAGTAAACTTGTCTATCCCCTTTACATCATCAAGCATACGATATGTTACACCACAAGCAATAATCATTGTATGACATCTAATCTCTGTTCCGTCTCCTAATTTTGCGATTCTATACTGACCATCATTACGCAGCTCCACAACTTCCTGTGGTTCTAGAATCTCGGTACCAAACTTAACGGCTTGAGCAACGGCACGTCTGGCAAGGCTAGAACCCGACAAACCTGACGGAAAACCAAGATAGTTTTCTATGTTAGAACTAGCCCCTGCCTGACCTCCAGGTGCATGTCTCTCAACTAACAATGTGTGCAGTCCCTCTGATGAGCTATATACTGCTGCCGCCAATCCTGATGGACCTCCACCTATTACTATCAAATCGTAAAAGGCCATTTGTGCTCTAGTCTTTAGGCCAATTTTTTCTGCAAGCTGTAAATTAGTTGGTTCAGCCATATATGTGCCATCAGGAAAAACTACGAGCGGGAGGTGTAATAATGAGGCATCCAGGTAAGGTTCTGACATGGACATTGCAGCTGAGGAGGCAGTTTTGCTATTATTTTTATTAGAGGTATCATCGATTCTGGCGGAAGAAATCTCAGTGTTGAAATGCTTTTCGCCAGTAACATGAGACTGGCTTTTTGTGTTGATCATTGCCGAAGAAACTAGACGACGAGCTTCTTTAGAATCTTCGATGTCTAGCCATTGATAAGGTATGCCATTTCTGGCCAGAAACTCCTTGGTCTCATGAGATCGGGGCGACCACCTTAAACCAATGACCTTAATGCCCTCAAATGGAGGTCGAAATGAAATCCACCAGTCGTCCAACAGATCATTAAGATGAGGATAAAGATGAACCTCTGGGGGATGCCATGGTTTCATCAAATAATAATCGACGTTGACTTTGTTAATGGATTTCATGACAGCCTCGGTATCTCCATAATCAGTTAGTAGTACGCGCTTTGCATCAGGGAATATATCCATTGTCTTTCCTAGGAACTCAACTCCAGTCATTTGAGGCATCCTTTGATCAGCCAAAAATAGAGCTACTATGCCGTGGCTCAATTTCAATTGTTTTGTTATTTCGAAACCTTTCTGACCAGATCTTGCTTGAAGTACGCGAAACCTATTGCCATATCGCTTGGTCAAATCTCGTTTAAGTACTTTCAATACTTGTGGATCATCATCCACAATCAACAATACAGGTTTCGTACCTGCATCCGCCTCTTATTGTCAATATAAATAGTAGGATAAGAAGGTTTTGTGTGTACAGAAGGTCCTGTTAACAGAGATATTTCCACCTCCTTAGATCGTCAAGTTTAGTATCGGCTTTGATAACGATATTAAAGACAAACAAGCCCATTTGTGAACATATCTGAGATTACACAATCCAGATTGTTGATGCATTGATAGTAATCATCAAATCCTTCAGATCTATCCTTTAGATATTTTATCGTTCTTTCAACTGCGGCAATCCACAACCAAGCTTGATCGAAACCAATCTGTAGCATAGTTTCATCAATCAGAATGGGAGATACTTTGTTACAAGGGTAAACACTTCCGGGATTGAATCTCTGAATCCATTTCCATACTGCCATCCATACTGCCACATGACTTCTTCTTTCATCTTCTATGTATCGCTCTATATATTTCTGAAACTGAGACCTAGAAAATATAAGTACAATGCATACAGTATTGTCTCTGCAGACATTCTCTCACGTTCAAACAAGCTCACGGAATACAGGAGAATATCCGAAGCAATAGTTTTATCAAAGTTAACAGGACCGTACAGAACCTGCCCCTTATATAATTTTAGAGCAAAATTTGACTAACCAAAGATCGTCTTTGCTGTTTGTGAAAGGAGATCTTTATAAAGGAATTAAGATTTGCGCAAGTCCATTTTTTTATAAACATGGACATTATTAGTCTAAAGTAACAGATCAATCAAACTAACAAAATATTAGTGGGCTATCAGTAAATAATTTCTTATATCTTGACAATGGCAGGTCAATGTCTGTTAGAAATCCGGAACTTTATCTTACTAGTTATGAATGTGCTTTAAATTTTAATCAACAATTTTTTCGCAATACTAATACACTAGCTACCTTGATATAATTGCTTAAAGTTCCTAAGCATGTCGAAGGAATATTAATGTGATGACAGATTATATTAATACCTAATACAATGCAAGGACAACTAAGGAAAGGTTTAATTCGAACGATACGAGCTTATAATAATAATAATTTGACCTCAGGCAAATACTTCAACAAAGGAGTAAAAGCACTTGACGCTCCAGATTTGGGCCATGTGGTAAGAGAAACGCCTGACAAGATAGTTGTATTTGGAGATAAGAATGAAAGATATGATATTCCTATATCTGAAATTAAGCAAGTGGGTGCTAATGTCTTGATAGGACTTCCCTCTTCTGAAATTGAAAAAAAATACAAGGTTAGCCGTAAAGAACCATTGCCTACAAGTCGCAAAGATCCTTGGCCAGAAAAAGATCGTATGGTTAATCTGTCTACATACGAAGGAAAATATCCGAAATCCCTTTTCAATAAAGGAGTTAGAGCAAATAATGAAGATGATGTTGGATATATATTAAAAGAAACGGATGATAAGATAGTCGTATTTGGTTATTCAAATCAAAGATTTGATATACCAAAATCCCATATTATTGCAGTAGGGAGAAACGTGATATTGGACATAAACTTTCCCGAGATTTTTCGTTATCAGGTAGATAGAAATGCGCCATTACCTACTGGAGAGCCTATTGAAAAAGTAGTTGATGAACCCTACCCTGAAGATAACTAAATCAAGTATACAGATCATGTATAACTGACGTTACTAATCAACGATAATATTTGGGTGAAGAAAGCCGCCAGGTGGGACGACCAATCATGCAAATCCAAATTCTTGGTTTTTACTGCCTAACCTTAAGTACATTAGCAAACAGTGTTGCACATATCGAAATCCAATTATCTATTGCACAAATCTAAGGATTAAAAAATATCCCTTATTGTAATAAACCTTGGTATACTTCAGATCGTGTAAAAAGAAGATTTGGACTAACCTTCTGTATTGCAATACCCACAATCACAGGAGGTATCACCAAAGTTTTCACACGCCAAGAGACTTCTTTCTCTGCTTATTAATTCTGTTTTTGACTCATTTAATGTAATATTTACATCAGAGATTGAAATAATTTCATCAGCATGAGGTATTAGATTTCAAGATTGAACCTGAAACTTCAGTGTACTGGATTCCCAGTTTCAAATCGAATTATAGAAAGCATTAAGCACGTGTTTGTTATATTAGATAGTATATACCATATCCAGGTAAGCGTTGTCGACCTTACGGATGGCATTTAAGCCCTCTGTTTTCTTCTGTACAATGTCTACCGTACAGATGGCATATCTACGGTAGATATTATATAGGCGTTAACATTACCGTTCCAACGTGACTTTAGAAAGTACTGTTAGCCTGGCAAAAGCTGGAACGAATTCACTAAGAGCAACTCTACCTCAAGGAATAGTTTCTTATTTGAACTTAAAAGCTGGGGATAAACTAGAATGGACAATGAATGATAGAAATGGTGAAAGGTTCGTAATGGTTTCAAAGAAAAGGCAGATCTAAAGAAACCATTAGATGATGCTTTTCGGTTTGAGCATTTATCTGCATGATAGTAAAATAATGGGTAGATAGACTACTAAATTATTATGTAATACTATTCTGCTCTATGTTATTGCTAAGAAATAATTTGAAAACTAAAAATAGAAAAGGTTATATTGGTCGTTTGTGATAAACGACCAACACGATGGCTAAAATAGCAAGTTTTCCTCCGGTTCTATCCGTGGTAACGACTGTAACTATACTTTCAATTTTTCTTATGTCATTTGGAATAATCGATCAGTCATTCGCTACGATTCAAACTGATACTAATGCAGGTACCGACCAAGTTCCAAATATTAATGCGTCATCCGTCTTTGATACTCATCAAATGGTGCTTGGGAATAATTTTAAGAATCTTGTGATTTTGATACCAAATGAAGGCCACGAATCGCAAAATATTGGTGATGAGAGTGCAGACCAGAGGCTCATTAATCAACCATATATTCCACAAAGTACGACAGTGCCAAAAGGAACTACTGTTACATGGTTTAATGGCGATGTCGACCATGATCATAAAATCACTCTAACCGGACAAAATAACAACCCAGCATTCGATAGCGATGTTTTTGTTTATAATACCGCATCACAGCCAGTCGTGATGAATAATACGGGAACCTTCGGTTATTTTGAAGCAGACGTGAACAATGAAGATACAGACTATGTCATGAATGGAACAATAAATGTAGTAGATCAACCTGAAAACCCCAACAGCAGTACTTCTGCTGGTAATACCGGAAATCAATCTAGTGCGAATATAGATACAGTTGGAATATTAATGGTGCCAACAGAAGACCTTGCAACTTATACATCAGACTTGGAAAATGGGGGTCTTTCTGTTCTCAGCACTCATAACTTCAATGATATAAGAGGTGGGGATCCACAGACGCTGATTTCCTGGGGAACATCATCTGGTACAAACTCTATTGAAAATGTTATTTCCCAACTAGAGGGAATAACTTCTACACTGCCATATAGTTGACCCTATTACTTTCTCCCAGCAGAAGGGAATAAGATTTTAGTTAGAAGGAACAATAACAAGTAAGTGAACGTTTGAGAACTATAAGTGAACAGAGTTTACGATGGCGTAGCGATAAGGTTAGAGAGCTAGCTATCAAAGGTTATACTCAAAGGGATATGCCAGCATTCGTGGTCTATTGTTGTTATGATTGTTTTTAGTCCTTTCATTTTGTTGTAGGATATTTACTCATGGTTTGGATTCCTACACTTCAAAAGTCTCAGGCAATACCATAACACAGGATCCTAAAATCTATTCCTAGATGATGTTAATTTCAATATCAATACTTTACTACGTAATTTATATAACTGAATTGAAATTCATGGTTGGAAATGGCAAACTGCGATAGATATGGAGTTTCTAATGAAGCAGCACCTTTCGGGGGGGCTAGTGCATGTTGATAGGTACAATGGGGAAAAGGAGCGAGTACAGGCTGAGAAATAGTGCCTGAATTGTCTTCATGGTCACTAACCTCTTTTTTGTTCTAGTTAGAGGACAACAAAGTTTTGGGCGTGAATATATTAAAAAATAACTAATGACTAATGACTCATCAACCAAGTTAATAAAACTGATAAGCAAAACATTGCATAACTAGTCACTTACTGCTTGAAAGGAGTTGGATTTGATGTGTTTGATGAGCATGCAATACGCATATAGTTGATAGTTGATAGTGTGGGGGGGAGTAGCAGTCTGTCAATCATCCTGGCTGTCAAACGAGGCAGTTTCGAACTATGACTGAATCGTAAAACTGCATAAATTTGAATAGTAGTGGCGCTAACTAGGACTACGCCAAGCAGTACAATAGGCAGAAGTTGTAAGTAATTGATGAGGGACAGTTCTAACAGTCTGATCCATTGTTAGAATCTGACCATATAGGATGGTCGTCACATAATTGGTGAACAAAATGGTAGCTGTCATGGCATTTGATGTTGATGTCAATAATGCAGGATATGACTTAATGGGACCACATTATAACTAATCTCGTTTTTCTAGCGCTCGAACACTATCTCATTTAGCAAATTTGGCAAGCTGCATTGTTACTTCAACCATCTTCTTCATATCTCTTCCCACAGAAGAAAATAGATGACCAAATATTATGTGATCTGTACCCATTGCCTTAATTTGTTCAATATCACTTCCAATCTGTTCGATAGTACCAGTCATCGGTGTTCTTGTTTGATTAGACGATGAGGAAGCAGATTCTGATACATTTGGATATGAAACCATATAGATACTGACCTTCGAAGGATCCTTATCTGCCTTCCTCGCACTTTCTTTCAATCCATTTATCACCTGCTCAAGCTGTTCTAATGGTCCAAAACCAGCTACTCCTATCCATCCATTTGCATAGTTTACTATCCGTGAAAACGTCTTCGGACTAAATCCACCAAGTAGTATAGGGGGGTGTGGTTTTTGTACAGGTTTAGGTCCTATCTTTGAAGCAGGTATATTGTAAAATCGACCTTTAAATTCTACAACGTCATCAGTCCATATCTTTTTCAATACTTGAAGATATTCATCAGCTCTGGTTCCTCTATCTTTGTAAGGAATACCAGAGGCTTCAAATTCATCCTTTGACCAACCTATACCCAATCCAATAAGAGCTCTTCCATCTGAAAGGATATCAAGTGTCGTAACTCTTTTGCTTAATACTACTGGATTTTGAAAGAACATATCGATGACTGATGTACCTAAAGATATTCGTTCAGTAACGGCTGCAACGTATGTCAATGTAGTCAAAGGGTCAAGCACATTTTGATACACAACTGGAAGTGATCCATCAGGAGAGGCAACATATGGGGTCTGTGGTTTAATTGGCCACAGTAGTCGATCTAATACCCAAACAGAGTCGATGCCTTCTTTTTCTGCTTCTGTCGCTATATAGAGAATATTCTCCGCAGTAACATGCTCGCCAACGTGTGGTAGGAATAATCCGACCTTCATGTAAAATTCTATGAACTTGTACTATTAAAGGGGTTTCAAGCGAGTATCCAAGCGAAGTTTCTTGTCTCGCATGTCTTTTCAATGAATCACGGAAAATCTTCTATATAGAGGATTTTATAATGTAGAAGGCCTAAACGCACATTTTCAGTTTGTATTAACTGCTTGCCTGCTTTCTACACTTTGTATTTTGATACCATTATTAAGTTGAAATCACTTGAATTTGATTTGCTTGATGCGCATGCATACTTGTGTTGCTGATTTGTATACGGAGACGGATTCAGACAAACCCCATCGATGTATGTGTATATTTTAAGACCCGACCACTTGTCAAGCGAAACGATTGAGGGTATCGGCTTCCGCGATCTCTATAATGGGTTTCTTATTTCCATATTTTAGATCGAAAAGACTGTACAAGACACTCTTGAGAGTCTCAATTTCCTTGATTATAATATCTGACTCTCTAGGACTGTTTGATTCTTCTAGCTCTATCTCTAGCTCTTGAATTTTTTCATGCAGCATGTTTTCGAATTGTTAGTATCTTCTAACTCCAAACGCATTTTAGTTACACCAAGCTGTTGTCGTTTGTCGTTAGTTTGACCTAACACCCATTGGATAATTCTTATGGTCCATTGTAAAAACTCTACCTCATCTTTACGATCTACTATGTATAGCGCGTTCAGTTTCACATTGGTTACGTTCTCCACTTCTTTGGTGAGTAATCCAATTCTCTCTTCGATAATTTTTCGGAGTTCAATGAGTTTGTGTTTATGCATGAATCAATAATTTGTTAAATTGCAATATAATCAATGGATTACGACGAGCCGGGGGGGAGAGTGTATTATTGTGATTTGTTGTGATTTATTGTGATTTGTAGGTGCGTCATGACCTTATTAATGTCTTAAAGGTTGAAGTATAGTCTATAAGCTTGTTCAAACAGATAAAATGTTATAGCCTATAGTAGTTCCAGGTCTCTTAAACGATGAAAGAGACCAGCCCTACTTTACAAGTTTATCAAGCTGTCTTGTTACATCAATTATTCTGTCACTGCTATTGCCAATTGGTGATCGATTGTAATTGAGTATTGCAAGATCTACTCCAATTTCCCCGATTTGTCTCAAGTCGTCTGCTAATTGTTCCAAGTTTCCATTTAACAGGTGTCTGGAATTTTTCTTTTGTTGCTTTTGCCAACTACCCTTAAGCTCTGTCGGTTCAACATAGTCGTCGTCACTACTCAAATCTTCAATATTGGGATAGATAATCGCTGCAATTTCAATTTCATCAGGATCCCTATTCACCTTCAGACACTCCTTTTTTATCATTTCAATATTTGACTTCGTTTGTCTCAACGAATCGCGTATAGTACATATCCATCCGTCAGCATGATTTGCAATCCTTGCAAAAGTTTTCTCACTATAACCACCAAGATAGATTGGGATACGAGATTTCTGAAGTGGTTTAGGGCCAATCTTTGACGGAGGGACTCTATGATACTTTCCTTCAAATTCTACAATATCATTTGTCCATATCTTTTTTAATACTTGCAAGTATTCGTCTGCTCTATCACCTCGATTCCTAAAAGGAATTCCTGAGGCTTGATATTCATCTCTAGCCCAGCCGATTCCTAAACCCGCAATAACTCTTCCATCAGATAAAATATCGAGCGTAGCAAACCTTTTTGATAATATTAGAGGATTGTGAAACAGCATATCAACGACCGACGTCCCTAGCTTAATCCTTTTGGTTTTTGATGCCACAAACGTAAGCGTTTCAATTGGATCAAATATGTACTGCCAGTCATGAGGGAATTTGCCATCTTTACTTCCAGGGTATGGATTCTGTGGATTAATAGGCCATATCAGCCTCTCTAAGACCCATAAAGAATGAAATCCTGCAATATCAGACTTTTCTGCAACTTGTATGATATTTTCTTTCTTGGCATGATTTATTCCAGTTTGTGGTAGTCGTAATCCTAGTTGCATAATTTTACTTGTGATTCATATTATAAAACATGCTACGAGAATTGGTTAAGCAAACGGCAATTCGTTTGATTGACAAACAGTTGATTGAATTACCTACTTGTATTGCAGCCCGGCGCCTAGTATCATGATCTACAATATCAATCTAGTGGCTAAATTTACGATACTGTGCTATAGTATTGTTGCAAATCCGGCATTTGTATTCTCCTTTTTCAACCAAAATAACATTTTCAGCCATCTCTTCATTAGGAACTTCATAAATGAGTAATGGCCAGCCATCGTGTTCCTTTCCACACTTGTTACAATAATATCTCAAAAATCTATCTTCAGCTAGTCTTCCAATATTTGCCAAGAATAAATGCGGCACTCCAAGATTTGCTTTCATTTCTTCATTCTCAGTCAGTTTGGCGATCGCATAGCCGCCTGAGCCTAACAATTTCTTTTCCTCCAGATCTTCATCGTTTTGATTCATTTCTATTTCGTGATCACATTTTCTTCCTTCTCTTCTTTGCCCAACTTGATCTTTTATCATTTAGAGACTCAAAGTTTTCGTAAATGTACGGTCTCTTTTTTCTCATTCCCTTAACTATTGGTTCGGCCTTTTGCCAGAATGGTGAAGGATTAAACATATCAAAATAGATGTTCAGATCTATCAACTTATATTTTACAATAATACCTGACAATTCAAAAAAACCACAAACAGCAATGAATTGCGATCGTTCATTTGAAGAACCTGGATATTTCTGCAGGTACTCCTGATAACTATTGGCGTCGAGGTCTTCTAAAAACCAGAGTATCGAATGCCTATGTTCGTCATAAAGCTTGTATAATCTAAGCAATGCGTCTATATTCTTATTATCGTTATCCTTCATCATGTTTTCCTACTAACTCATAAAGTTAAAACATTTCTGTTTGTATACAGTGCCAACATGACAGATACCCAAAAGGCCCTATGACTATCACGACTTGGAAGGGACTTACTACTCCATTCTTAGTGATTGCGTTAAGAACTGCTATAAGATGTTATAGTATATTCATTATCGTGGTCGTTTTTTGTTCGATCACAGCCTTATTATCCACTAATGTCTCCTCTATCTGAGATTAGAAATATTCTATTGTAAACTAATATAGACAGGCAAGGATTGGGATTAAGAGAAAAATCAGAGCAAACATATCCATATCAGAGCTTTTTAGACGTTTTAGATAGTAGGTCACCTAAAACTAAGAGCTGCTATTTAGATTTCGGCAACTATTATCTTAATTCACTAAAGGAATATTTCAAAACGCATACTTTTTGGAACAAGGGTTAACGGTTGGCCGCCTGGTGAGTGTTGAAGAACATACATACAAATGATACCTGTATTGATCTCAATTTTGTATGGACGGCCTTTAGCAAAACAATCAATAAAGAGTGGTAAACTATCTGTAAAGTTAGGGGAATGTTGTATTGTATATCATGATAATGGTGGGAAAGTTGACAAAATCCCACGATAGACGATAGCCAAGAATTTAGTATTAACACAATTTCAGGTCTGGAACTAGCAAAACATGTTTTGGTGAAACTTATAAATGCTCAAGAGAGCATTGAGGAAATAGCAGAGAGTTTTGATAATGATAAAGGATTGATTTCACAGGTGGTTGAGTATCTCAATAATATGCGTTGGATTAGACAGGAGGAAAATGGGACTTATAAAATTACAACCAAAGGCAAAAATAATATGATAGCGCGTCAAAAACCATTGATCAATTTGGGCAGGTAAGGTAGGCGGCTATCAAAGAATTAAGCGCCAGGCAAGAATTGACAGCTGTACCGTAGTAAATGGTACTACTACTACTACAAAAAAAGCAATATTCTATAAAAAAGGTTCAGAGTTATGAATGAAGATTGGGCAGTAGTTTTTTCTCTAAATCGGCTTCTTCCTCTACCAGAGTTATATTTTCCCAACCATGAACATGCTGTCCGCCCTCCTCCTCTTTCGCACTTGTCGCGATTAAATCCATAAAGGATTCTCCTTCCAGCACTTTAGAACACCACAGGCATTTCCACTTACCCATGTTCCTTTCTAATACCTTAACAGCACCATACTTTATTAACTTATACGTAAAACATAATAATACAAGGCAGATAGCCTAGAAAGATGCGAAAGATAGACTGGCCGCCACAAGATCTTGACATTTACATCGTGTTATGAATAAAATGCAATATTATATGATAGGATTAGAGTAAAAGAAGCGACAAGTCAGTAATGAAGCCTATAAGCAAGAACTTGACCACCAGCCACCAAGAATGTACTATTAATATTGACACCAGGTAATAAAAATGTTAAGAGGAAATAGGACGGCTAGTTGTTGAGTGTGAATAGCCGTCCTACATATTCAATCATGTGTCTCATGCAGATTGCGTCAATAACTTTTATTGTTATGACACATATCTACATAACCAGTCGTAGTATTAAAGAAATCATGACGTTTGTTTCTGAACAATAATGGAACATACGCAGGTAGAAGGCCAGAAATTGAGACTTGGCCAAACAGAGAACTGAAATTTGTCACAATACCATGTAGTTAAAGTGTGTCAAATATACATAATATTGTATGAAAAAGCCCAAAATCAATACAGTAGTATGCCAGGAGTTAAGCCATAGCCGAATGAACGTCCAACCTGCCTGCTCCAATAGCTATAACAACGGCAAGATTCTACACGAGGCGACTGGACTAACAAAGCCCCCACTCGCTTGTATCACTAGTGATAATCTGCGGGAGTCTGCTCACAATACATATACAACTATTTCTTCTTCACTATTTGTATATCAATATTGATTGATGCTTTCAAGACAAAGAAGGTAATTTACTCTATATTCTTCTTTCTTTTGGCGGGTCTGTGCGAAATTGGTGGTGGTTACTTAGTTTGGTTATGGCTTAGAGCAGATATGAGTTGGATGTTAGGTGCCATAGGTGGTTTTATATTATTTTTGTACGGCATAATTCCAACGTTCCAGCCTACGTATTTCCATAGAATTTATGCGACTTATGGAGGTATCTTTATAGTCATGGCTTTGTTCTGGGGTTTTTTCTTTGAAAGAGAGGTCCCCGATAAATTTGACATAGTTGGCGCTGTCGTTGCGATAGCTGGGATAATAATAATATTCTATGCTCCTAGGAAGGGAGAAGAATCGCTGTGGTCGAAACAGCATTGATATTGTCTGAGCTGAATACATCCTTTGTAGTACTTACAAGTATTACGTTATTTTTTGTTGCAGCTGTTGCTGAAATAGTCGGAGGTTATATGATATGGAAATGGCTACGAGAGAGAAAAGGAGTACTATGTGGTATACTAGGAGGAATAGTTTTGTTTATCTATGGAGTAATTCCGACTTTCCAACCTGCCCAATTTGGAAGAGTGTATGCAGCATATGGGGGAATATTTATTGTATCTGCAATTATATGGGGAATTTTTGTGGACAAGAAGAAGCCAGACAGGTATGAAGTCATAGGTTCATTGACTGCTATTCTAGGTGCAATCATTATATTCTATGCTCCACGATAGCCCGCGTTCAGTCTGTTATTAGTTCATCGCTTGGGCTTTGGCAGTTGTTCATTTTTATGATAAGGTTACTCTCGTCCAAATTCGCTCATCCGGCAGAGTTTCGACGCTGGGCCTTAGAACAACTACCAGGACATTATCGCTGGGGTTGTTATTGTAAACCAGAGGCTTCGCATGGCGATATCCTGCTTGAATGGATAAAGGAACAACTGCAGGTTCATCATCTGTAGAAATATATCTGGTTTACTGATTAAAATGCGTTTCAGCATATGGAGCCAAGCTGCTCAAGATCGACAAATAATATTTGGACATGGAAATGATCGATTTGATATATCAAACTCTCAAAGCATTGGAGTAGGCATGAATGTAATTATCAAAACAAATTTTCTTGAATTATTTTGAATATGTGAATTCATCTTGGCCTGGAGGCGTACTTCTTGAGAAGATAAATGAAGAGCCATACCCACATTCCAATACCAGATGCAACTAATTATTATTCTTACTTTTTCTTCAAAGGTTATTTTATGAGGGATATAGACAAATACTCGGACGCAGGTATTTCTAGGGCGTAAAGTCGACCTTTAAGGAATCATTTTTAGCGAGCATTCGCTTCCCCTTCAATCCTAGTAAGGTCGATCAAAATATATGATGGATCCTGAAACTTGTCAGTACCTAAGACATTGTCATATACCTGGCTCAGATAATCCAGATAGATTTGATAGACTGATAACTGCATTAAGAACTGCCGTGGATGATGACGGCACATTAGACAAAGAGTCAACATCATAGAACGATATATTTGATGCTTTTAGGTTAGCATTGAAGTTCTATCATTTTAGAGACAGCAGCATTTGAGCTAATTCATCTCGAAATATTCATCATCAACAGTCAGAATTACTGGTTTCATACTATTACTATGTATTATGATAATAACAACAACTTATTTACACTTATGTGCTGAGAGTGTTTAGTTGACTTATCTACAGAATTTATGAACTACTGGATTGGATGTGGTGAACCTAAATATGGAAACACTGTAGACAAATCTTGATGGCGCCATACTTTGTCCGTTGTTACTCGACCATTGGTTAATACAGTTAGTTGGATGTCTGTAATGTCGTCAGTTAGCTTCCGCCCATTGGGATAGCCTTCGGAACTTGAGTAGTCATAGTCTAGAATATCTGGCAGAAGAGTGAGAGCTGTCTTTTGAGCACTCTCAGGATTATGTCCAAATGATTCTAATACACTTACAAGCTTTTCGGTAAATAGTTCTCGGTCGCGTATCGGTTCTATACGGTTAAACGTATTCTTATCCTCTTCCTTAGTGAAAACTGGATTGATAAACGGGCGGCCCATTCGATCAATTTGGAAAAATGGGTTACCATCTTTAGGAATCAAAACCCGATACCAAATGCCCACTTTAGAACTGCTACCCAGAGCGCTGTTAGGTATTTCCATGACTATACTAAATACATTCTTGTCCAGAAATGTATCAGCTCCAGTGAATTGCATGTTGTTTTTCATACCCTCTAGATCAAAGAAAAAGGGATCGCTTCGTATTCCGGCGAAGAGGCGGTATTCGCCTGCATCAGCTGTATTAACTTTGTCTCCAAATGAAACAGTTACATCCTTGAAAATAACTTCGCCATCATTGCCATTGCCTTTAGCCTGTTCACCACTGGCGCGTAGGACTGTCACTTTTTGCACTCCATCTTCCTTTGGGGAGAATGTAAAGCGATATGCGATATCTGCAACTGAATCTCCATTGGTATCAACTTTCAGTTCATACACAGCTTCTGATGCAAACGAATCAGCATACGTTGGCGCAACAGGATTAACATCGAGCACAAGAACAGACTTATTGACATCTTTAGGTTTCTGGAACGCATAAATATCACAAATATCTATGCGGGCATCCATATTCGGCGACTTCAAACCAGGCGCATCCCAATGATCTGCCATGGTTATCTCCTTTTCCAGTAAGTATTATTAGCACCAGGTGTGCTAGGCCCATTAGTACCCATAGTGCATTTCCTCATCCCTCTGGCTTCATGTGCCATACCAAGTAATGCATATATCCACGATTGATTTAACTCTTCTGGTGTAATAGATAAAGATGCTGTCGTAAACTTTTCTTATGCCTTAAACCCGATGTCGAGACAGTGAAGTATAGAGACCTAATAAGATGCCCCCGATCCCTCTTACTCTCGGCGGAGGGTTATTACTTTATTCTCCTTATACCCAGAAAGAGTCTTCGAGATTAGTGAGTAATTCCTTGATTGATTTTGGAATTACTTGCTATCTCTGCAGATTGTTTACTTTACTATAAGATGGTATGTCACGTCTTGTATATATGGAGCGGTGTTGCCTTGTCCGGGGGGAATACTCGGGTCACTCCTAGAATCTTTGTAGCCTGTAGTATAATGCAATGTATGTTCTCCTGGAGGGAGAGGCTTAAGCATTATCCACCAACCTTGGGTAATAGCTTTTATCTGGTCCTGGTGGTTCTCCCCAGATATTATCCTCAGGTAGAGTTAGATTAAAAAGCGAAAAGATGTAAAAAACATGATTTCGAATATAGAGGTCTCTGTATCGACGATCCGGAGGATCCATTTGATGTTTTCATTTGCAAATATTGTGGAAAAATGGTAGCCGAAGAATAGGACAATCTGGCTAAGATCCATGACACTAAATTCAACTGATTTCGTTTCCTTTTCTTTGTTTCTACTACCGGACGATTTTTAAAATTTAGAATACATACAGCATAATGACAATCTAAGCGCAATCGAGTTGCAAAGGGCAACATCAACATCAGCACAACCGCCACTAACTGGGGAATCATGTGAAGATTGTTTTGATTCCCTTACTGCTGCACAAGTATCGGAGTTTGAGACCCGCCTCCCAGAAAGTTTTAGCTCATCTGTAACTACAATCGAACAACTATGTGATTTCCT
>Ga0105104_10001846_pt1 | contig 15773 bp, 15 predicted proteins | sample PPLLaktember2015_3_FD_87034 | JGI IMG/M metagenome (GOLD analysis project Ga0105104, IMG submission 87034) | Freshwater sediment microbial communities from Prairie Pothole Lake near Jamestown, North Dakota, USA - PPLs Lake P7 Core (6) Depth... | ecosystem: Environmental > Aquatic > Freshwater >... | reverse complement strand
GTTCAGCCCGATCAGGAACGTGGGGTAAGTGGCTTCCGTTTCGAAGAATGGATTCCCCGAGCTTTCACTGATCGCGACGTGACAGCCGTCGCAGCTGGTGTACGTAACCGAGTGGCAGACCTGGCAGGAAAGGTCCGCGCCATGGACCGTGTGCATCTCGATGTTGTCCTTACCCAGAATGGTGTTCGGATGGCAGGACTCGCAGGTTGGCGACTGCAAACCAGCGTAGCGATGATCGGCCGGCTTCATCGTCATATCCTCGGGAGCGGTGTGGCATTCCGTACATTCGGAGGGCTGACCGTGCATTTCATGGTTGCTGTGGCAATCCACGCAATTCATGCGTCCTTCGCGGAAATGCACATCGCACGGATAACCTTCGTTCTTGCCCAGGTACTCGTTGCCCACGCGGCTGCCGTGACAGGCCGTGCAGGAGCGGGTCATCGGCGGGGTGCGTGAGAACACGTGTCCTTCGAAGAAACCGCCTCCGACGCTGGCCGGCTGGGCTACGTGACAATCGCCGCAGGAAGTGTGGCAGCGCTCACAGTGATTGTTGAACATCTCCTGCAGTGGGGGATGATTTTCCGGGGTGCTGCGAGCATCCAGCTGGGTCCAATAGCCCTGCAGGGTGGCATGCAGGCTGTTCGGAAAGACCGCGGCCACGTCGACGTGACACTCGCTGCAGGCGCTCGATTCGCCCTCGCTGGGACGCGCGATCAGACCTTCGTGGGCAGCTTCCTTCTCGGAAGATTGCGCGCCCTCATGACAATCCGTGCAGGCGATATGTCCATGGACAGTGGCTGGAAATTTATCCGGATCGACAAAGACTTTCTCCCAGGGCTCCAACGGAGCCACCTCGCCCCCTCAGCCAACGCCTTTGGATTCCGTTTCTGCCGGAGGTTCCGGATCAGCAGTTTCGACCAATTGCTCTTGATCCGAATGGCATTTCAGGCATTCATTGTTCTCTTGAGAGGGGGAGTCGATCAGGACGCCGGCGACAGGGATTTCCCCGCCTGATGTCTGGCGATCCACGCTCAGCGATTGAGCGGACTGGCAGCTTGAGATCAGCAATGTGAATGTTGCAAGCAGATAAAGCGGTCGTCGATTAGGTTGCATGGTGCCTGCCTATACCCTCACCACAGAGAACACGGAATCCACAGAGATTTTTAAAGGGTTGTCTCCGTGTTCTCAGTGTGCTCCGTGGTGAGACTGCGTAAGGTGAGTCAAATAACTTGTACAACATTTCACAATTATTATATAATAAGAACCAATCGAAACAAGGGTTTTGGATAGCCTTTACTTATAGGTCTTACCTATCACTATCCATAGGCATAAACTATTGTGAAAGCTCCCCAAACCCTTGAGAGACTTATATATGTTGTGCTAATATTCACAAAGAGAGGATCGGTCATGTTAGACATCCATCAACTCAATGTATTCCTGGTCGCAGCAGAGACTCTCAACTTTACGCAGACAGCTCAGCAGCTCCACATGACACAGCCCAGCGTCAGCCAGCATATCCAGTACCTGGAACGCCACTTTGACATCGAGCTGTTCATACGGAATGGCCGCAACCTGGAGCTGACGGACGCCGGGATGGCGCTGCTCCCGCTGGCGCGCGAAGCGGTGTCGCTTTCGATCCGCACGGATGAAACCATGGTCTCCCTCAAGGGAAGCATCTACGGGCATTTGATCGTTTGCTGCAGCACCACCCCTGGAAAATACATCCTGCCGAATCTGCTGGCCCGTTTTCACCGGCAGCATCCGGAAGTGCGGGTGACCTGTCAGGTGACGTCGCAGGCCGACGCTTTGCAGAATCTGGTAGAGGGCGAGGCCCACTTTGGGCTTTTCAGTGTGGATCACACACCCTATCCGGATATCGAAGCCATCTCGTTTATTTGCGATCCCATTGTCCTGATCGCTCCGCTGGGTCATCCCTGGGCCAAACGCGGAGAGATCGATCCGGCTGAGCTGCGGGAGGGTGAATTCATCATGCGTGAGTCTACTTCCGGGACGTTCAGCGCGGTGAGCGAGGCGTTGAGCCGCGAAAACATTTCAATCAATGATTTGAAGATCCTGATTACATTGGGAAATGCCGAGGCGATCGCCCTGGCCGTTCAGGAGGGGATCGGGGTGGGCTTTGTTTCCCAGATGGTGATCGAACGACTATGCAAAGGCAATGTCGCGGAGGTGCGGATTCGCGGCATGGAGATTTGCCGCCAGATTTACGTTGGCCATAACAGCCGCCGGCCGGCCACCAATGCCCAGACGGCATTCTGGAATTTTTTGACGCCTGACAAGAAAAAGCTGGTCCGTCCGCCTGGTTGATATTCGCACCCTATCCGGCAGGGACCCCGGATCATTTCCATTCGCTGATAGAGGCATGAACTATGGATAACCGCAGCACATCGAAAGTCATCGGAGTAATCCTGGCCGGATTGTTGATCGGCATCCTGAGCCTCGTTTGGATGGTTGGCGCGGCCAAAGCAGAATCGGGCCCCCGATCACCTGCCCCGGGCCTGGCTGCTTCACAAGTGGAGGGAACTCCGTCGGCTGAACCTGTTGAAATAAAAGAATGCATCGAATGTCATCCGGATAAAAAGGATGCCTGGACGGCCAGTCCGCATGCGCTGGCATTCGAGAGCCGCGACTTCCAGGAAGGATGGAAGACCATGCATCAGGCAGGTGAGTGTCTTCTTTGTCACACAACGAATTACCAGGAAGCCACGGGTGAGTACTCCCACGCCGGTGTCGCGTGTGAAGCCTGTCATGGGGCCGCGAACCCCGAGCACCCGGCTGTCGATTATCCCGTCCGCTCGGATAAGGAGTATTGCGGGACCTGCCATCCGGCGACCCTGGGAGAGGCCCAGCTCTCCGGTCATACCGGCACGGCCGAAGTGGGATGCATGGACTGTCACGATCCGCACAGTCAGGGGATCCTGTTCGAGAATCCCGACGACATGTGCAAGGAGTGTCATGAGGAAGACCTGGCCGCGATGGATGAAGTGCTGGCCAGCCTGCATTTGCGTGAAAATATCACCTGCGCTGGCTGCCATACCCTGGATGTTCCCCACACGTTCCTCCGCAATTTGATGCAGGAAAATATGACAGTCTTTATGGCCGGTCGTGATTGCGGTTCTGAAATTTCCGATCATCTTGCTTCTCACACTCAATCGGAAAGCAGTGTCCAGGTGGCCCTGCAGACGAAAATGAATTGGCCGGTCGTTCACCGGGTATCCCGCGCCAAATCAGCCCTGGAGTGCACCGATTGTCATGAAATGGACGAGAACACACGTGCAGATTTCAGGGCGCTTGGTTATACCGACGCGGACCTCGACCAGCTGAGCTGGAATAACGAGGATGCTCCCAAAATTACGGACCGGGATCTGAGCCGGCTGGTGTCCAGGCCGGCCTCTGGCTGGAGCTGGATATTCTGGCTGCTGGGAATCGTCCTGGTCTTCGCCCTCTTTGAAGTCTTTGTCACTCGCAAGTTGAGAAAAACAAGTCAGGCAGTCGAGGAAGAATAAAATGGCCACACAAAACGGCAAGAGGCTTTCACGTCGCGATTTCCTAAAGCTTGCGGGTACGGGGGCGAGCGGGCTCATGCTGGCGGGTGCTGCCCCGGACACGGTTCACGCTTCGTCAGAAGGGCAGCTGCCCCTTGCAGAGCACAAGGCGCTGCTGTATGACGCCACCCGTTGCCTTGGGTGCCGGGTCTGTGAGGATGCGTGCCGACATTACAATAACCTGCCCCATGAGCAGGCGGATGATCTCTCGGGAAGTAATTTCACCGTTGTAAAGCGCTATGAGTCTGAGGATGGAACGCTGGTTTCCTACCGCAAGTACCAGTGCATGCATTGCGTCGATCCGGCCTGTGCCTCGGCCTGCCCGGTCGGCGCGCTGCACAAGCTGGAGGATGGACCGGTCGTTTATGACGGCGATAAATGCATCGGCTGCCGTTATTGCATGCAGGCCTGTGCCTTCGGGGTTCCGCGCTACGACTGGTCGCTGGCCTATCCGCTGATCCGCAAATGTGAGTTGTGCTACCAGCGCGAGGCTGGCGCGGCCTGTGCCGAGGCCTGCCCCAGGCAGGTATTGCTTTTTGGAAAGCGCGGCGAATTGCTCGAAATCGCCAAAGGCCGCATCGCGGCCGAGCCGGGGAAATACTTTGAGGACCGTGTCTACGGCGAATATGAAGCGGGCGGCACTTCTGTGCTGATCCTTTCCGGAGTGCCCTTCGAAGCGATTGGGCTGCCGTCCCTGGATGAGGAGCCGATCCCGGACCGGACGCAGTGGGCGCTCAACATCGTTCCGCTGATCTTTTTTGGCGTCGGAGGGGGGATGGCGGCAGTCTACAGGCGCACGAAAAAGCGCAGCGAAGGTCAGGAAGAGGCAGAATCATGACAACGATCTCCATTCCCTTGCTCAAGAGGCGTCTGCCGGTTGGAACGGTTGTTTTGGTAATCCTTTTCGGATTGGGAATCATGGCGGCGCTCTTCCGCTGGGTCGACGGCTTCCAGAGGATGGCCAACATCAGTGACTCGCGTCCGTGGGGCATCTGGATCAGCTTCGACCTTCTGGTCGGCGTGGCGATTTCAGCCGGAGCATTCCTGCTGGCTGCCACCGTTCATATCTTCCACATCGAAAAATACCGTCCGATCCTGCGGCCGGCTTTGTTGACAGGCTTCCTGGGTTATGTGCTCGTGATCATTGCCCTGCTTGTGGATATCGGGCAGCCGCAGCGCATCTGGCACATGCTGATCTACCAGAACCTGCATTCGCCCTTGTTCGAAGTGGGCATGTGCGTGATGACCTATACCCTGGTATTGTTTATTGAATTCAGCCCCTCCGTTTTGGAGAGGTTGAAGTGGCATGGCGTCCTGAAAATCATTGAAAAGATTTCCATCCCGGTGGTCATCCTGGGTATTACCCTATCGACCATGCACCAATCTTCACTGGGTTCCCTGTTTCTCATCGTGCCGTACAAAATGCACCCGCTCTGGTACACCGCCTGGCTGCCCCTGATCTTTCTGGTATCCGCAATTGCCGTCGGGTTCGGCATGGTCATCTTTGAATCGGTATTCTCGAGCTGGATCTATGGAGAGCAACCCCGCCTGGATATTGTGCGCGGCCTATCCCGAGGCCTGCTGATCACGTTGATCGTTCTTTTTGCAGTCAAGACGCTCGAACTGCTGATCGCAGGCGAGATCGGGTTGGTCTTCCAGGGCAGCCTGCAAAGTAACATGTTCATTCTGGAGACTTTGGTGGGTATTCTTTTGCCGGTCGGGATCCTGCTCACCCGCAAATATCGTGAAGACCTGACGTGGATCTTTCGGGCCAGCCTGCTGAGCATTTTGGGATTGATTCTCAACCGTCTGGATATCGGTCTGGTCAGTATGGCCGGTGAACCTTATATGCCCCATATCCTGGAAGTGGCCGTCACCGTTGGGCTTTTCTCGGGTGGAATTCTGGTCTTTGGATTGGCAAAGAGAAACCTGCCCCTTGAGGTCGCGGACTGAATCCATTGTTCATGTACTGGGAATGCTGTAACATTTCCCCTCTGTTTTGGAGTTACTGGCTTACTTCATCCACCCTGCTGATTTCATCAACATAGTTGATCGCGCCCTGACAGGCCGGATCCAGGTGCAGGGCGACATTTTCCCAGATCAACTCTTCGTCCGCTCCATAGGTCCTGTCCAGCGCTTCACCCAGGCAGCCGGGACCCGCATTATAGTTGACCAGGGTGAACCTCCATAGATCTTCGTAGGAGGCTGCATTGCCTGCCGTGTCTCCGGTGACGTTCTCCACGATCTGGCCGGCCTGTTCACAGTTTGCAAGCATCGTATGAGCGAAAACACCGATGCTGAAGTTGGCCCGTTCCAGGTCGATCTGCAATGGACAGGTCTCGCAGGTCGCATTCACGGCGTCGATCAGGGCCAGCCGGACGTATTCCTGCTGCTCCTCATCCAGATGTAAATATCCCTTGCTGCATTCCGCCGAATCCATCACCAGGGGGCAGAATTGATGGAAGAACGGAGGATTCCACAGCAGGGTCGTGTCCGCGCCTTTTTCGGTGAGCTGTCCCAGCCCGATGTCATCGCGCAGGCTTCTCCCGGGCCAGAACTGGCTTTCCTTTGCAAAAAGATTTTTTAGCAGATGCGCCGGGACGCCGGTATCCTTCCCAATATTCAGGATGATGCTGTCGAACTGATTTTGCCAGGCGGTCACGGCTTCACGGGCGGCTTCCAGCCCGCAGGTGGACGCGGCCCCGTCGGGCATCAGACCGCCATCCGGGCACGCGCTGACGTCGACCGCGCCGGCCTGGATCAACTGCGCAGAGAGATAATTATAGGATACATCCGTACCCAGCGTTTCGCTCTGTGGGGGAGTGCTCAGCCACTCAGGCGGTCCTCCCACGGGAGGCAGCGTCCCCCAGGCTTCCACGCAGCTGGCCACAGGCACCCCGGCCCACTGGCTGCTCAGCACATCGGCGTACCAGAACAGCCGGTCAGGGTCGCCGGCGTCGGTTAAGGCCACACGCACCAGCGCGTCGAACATCTCGCTGCTGTCCCCATAACTCGAATTGGCCCAAAATTGAATGACGAAACCGTCATCATCTGTTATGGGCAGCTGCAGCCGGCAGATGGCATCGCAGATGAAGGGTTGTCCTTCGTACAAGCCTTCGATGCTGATGATTTCATAGCCGGGTACCGGTTCGAGGCCTGTTAAAAGCAGGATGGGTTCAGAGTCACAAATGCTGGTGGAAGACGTGTAGACCGGGTCGCAGTTTTCCAGGGTGACCTGCACCGTCGGGGCAGGCAGTTTTGTGGAGATCTCTTTTTGAGCGGGCTTGGTATCTGCCAGATAAAGGTAAAAGCCCTTGCATAAGGACACATCTGTTTCCTGACAGGGTTTTTGTTTTATCCACTTTTCATAAACATCTTCGCCGCAATCTACGTAAATGTCCCCGGGTGTTGGTAATCCCTCATGGTCCGTCTCAACATGACATGCAACATCAGTCTCGCCCCAGCGGATCAGCCACCAAAAATACCTGGTGTAATCAACCACTGTGACGGAGTATCGGTCGGGCCCGGGAGGCTGAGGGGGAGGTGCGGCAAAGGCCTGCGGGACCGACGCAAATACGCTTCCCGCGAAGAACAGAAACAGGCTCAAGATCAAAAGCCTGTTCAGTCGCCCGGTCCGAGTCTCCCTTTGAAATCTCATGTAAAAAGTCCGCTTCTATTATAGCGGACTCCTTCGTATATGTGCCTAGTATTTTTTTCGGGTCTTCCGGGCTGCAGCTTTTGTCGATTTTTTGCCTCCGGATTTTGGCGTTCTCTTTTGCGGCTGTCTGGCAGCGGTCTGGGCAGGTGGGACAGGTTTATCCAGTTCCTGCAGCATGGACATATCCTGGTCGAGGTTGCGGCGGCGCAGATAGATGCTGGCGACATACAGCGCCATGACGATGAAGGCGACCGCGAAGCCTGCGATCATATAGCCGGACGTATCGGGGGTGGGTTCCTGAAAAAACATGTCGATCTCCCTTTACATGCTAACTTTTAGCTTGAGCTGTTCGACCCTGTCCTGCAGATCGCCGAGCCGAATGCGATTCCAGAACAGATCGATGAAGATAATGGTGAACGCGAACAAGGCAAAGAAAAATGCCACGCGCATATCGGCCGTCATGCTGAAGCCGCCGTCGGCTTCGGGGTTGGTTCCCCCAATCACCACCGGATGGATGGTCCGGAACAGGCGGATGGCGAAGAAGGTGATCGGCGCGCTGAGTCCGCCGACCAGCGCGTAGACCGCGCCGAAGCGGGCCCGCCGGTCGGGGTCGTCGATGCCCTGCCGGAGCATGAAGTAGGCGACGTAGATCAATTCCGTGACGGCGGCCGTCGTCAGGCGCGGGTCCCAGGTCCACCAGGTGTTCCAGGCTGGTCGGGCCCAGATGGACCCCAGCACAATGGTGATCAGGAAGAACACCAGGCTGACTTCGATCGCCGCGACCTGGAGCCGGTCCCACTTCAAATCCTTTTTGATGAGATAGACCACACTGAATATTGCCGCCAGGATGAAGCCGAGCAGGGCCGTCCAGGCTGTGCCGATGTGGAAATAAAACACACGCTGGACGTCGCCCATCACCAGTTCGGTGGGCGCAAAGACCAGGGCCAGATAGGTTGAAATGCCCAGTACGATGAGGGAAACAAGGTCAAGAATTTTGAGTGCTGCAGGTTTGGGTTGCATAAAGGCTCCTCAGGAGTTAGTCTTTTCCATGCTCCGGACGCCGGGCCCGGCACGCAGAGCAGGTTATTCCTCAACTACATTATCAAAAACCATAAACGCCAGGGCGATAAAAATCACGTCGTAGGCCACCAGCAGTCCGATCGGAAACAGGATCTCGGACAGTTCCACTCCGGCCAGCAAGCCGTTGCTTGCAATGATGGCCGGGAGCAATACCGGCAGGACGACCGGGAAGAGCAGAATGGAAAGCAGGATATCGCGCGTGCGCGTTTGCACCGACATGGTGGCCAGCAGGGTTCCCACACCCACATATCCAATCGATCCCAAAAGAATGATCATCAACAGCCCCGGCTGGAAGAGATTCCGGCCATACAGCACGCTGTACACCGGAAGGACAACAGCTTCCACGACAAGCATGAATATCAGGTTGCTGATGGCCTTGCCGAAATAGATGGCGGAGCGGTCGACCGGGGCCAGCAGCAAACCATCCAGGCAGCCGCGATCCTTCTCGATCGCCATCGAGCGGTTGAGACCCAGGGTGCCGGCGAAAGCGAAGGTTGTCCAGAGCACGCCTGCTGCCACGATCTGGCGAACCTTCGGCTCAACGTCGAGGGCATAGTTAAAGATGATGATGACGAGCAGGGAAAATACCAGCATCGCGGAGACCAGCTCGAGCGTGCGGTATTCCGCCTGGATATCCTTCCACACGATGGCAAACACCGCCCGCGGAAAGGATGGCTTGGCAGCGTAATCTTTTTTGACGGGCTGGATGCCGGACAGGGTCTTGTTCATGTTAAGCCGCCAAAGCTTCCTTGTAGAATGTGAGCAGGTTGCTCTTTTTCAGCTGCCTGCGCGTTGCGGTGGCAGCGATCACGCCCCGCGACAGGATGTCGAAGCGGGTGGCCAGGTCTTCGGCGCGCGCCAGGTCATGCGAGGTCATCACAACGGTGCGGCCCTGGGCCGCGACCGTTTTCAGCACCTCATCCAGCATGGAGGAGGCATCCTGATCCAGTCCCGTGTAGGGCTCATCGAAGAGCATCACGTCGGGGTCGTGCAGCACGGCCCGCCCGATGGCCAGCCGCTGCTGCATGCCGCGCGAAAACGTTCGAACGAGGTCGCTGCGTCTGGCCTCGAGCCCGACCATCTCCAGGACCTCTGTAATTCGCAATTCATAGTTGGGGATGTTGTACATCCGCGCGTAGAAACGCAGGTTTTCCTCGGCCGAGAGATCCCCGTAAAGCAAAGGCAAATGCGAGACGACGCCCAGGCGCGCCCGCACCTCCGCCGCCTCGGCCGGGAGCTTGTACCCGGCAATGTTCACCTCGCCCAGCGACGGCCGCGACAGCGAGGCCAGGATGCGCAGGAATGTCGTCTTGCCCGCGCCGTTCGGCCCGAGCAGCGCGACGAACTCGCCCGGCTGGACCTCGAAGTCCACGCCGCGCAGGACGGTCTTCAACCCGAATCGTTTGACGAGCTTTTTGACGGTGATCATCATCGTTGGGGCACGATGTATCGTGCCCCTACATCTTTCCCTTCAAAATTTCCTTCAGCTCTGCCCGGCGTTTCTGGTAGGCTCCCTCGGAGATCTTCCGGTCGCGGTGCAGGTCGTCGAGCGCAATGATCGCATCCATCACGTCCTCGGCCGATTCGAATTCATCCGACTCTTCCTCAGCCTCTGCCTCTTCCCCGCGGCTGCGGTCGCGCAGATACATCCATCCGCCTGCCAGGATCAGCGCCAGGCCCAAAGCACCCACACCGATCAGAAGGTTCTGTCTTGAGTCGGCGGCAGTATCCGGGTTCGCGGCCGCTTCCTTGGGCGTGCCTGAAACCTTAAAGGTGACCTTCTCTCCCGCCGCGACGCTATCCAGCTCGTAGATTTGGAAATTGAAATTCTGAATTGGCTGCATGCCCAGGTCGGCCATTTTGGCGTTTTCGGCTTTGACCCCTTCAGGCAGGAAGAGCGTCACGGTGGTAATGGGCAGCACATATTCCTGCGAAAGCTCAAACTCTTCCGCCTTCGGCACGGAGGCAAACGCAATCATCCCGTACGAGTTCTCGCTGGGCGGAACGGCAAAACCATTTTCGATCTGCAGAAAGCTCTGGCTGTCCTGCATGGGTTCATAGCCAAAGCCGGAGGCGTCCTCAGGCGGTTTGATGAAGGGAATCTCGCTCTTTTCATTCAGGGTGACCAGGACGATCTCGTCGCTCGGGTTGCGGAAGGTATACACATTGAAGATCTGGACATTCTCCGTTCCGTACTCGAGGAAGATACGTGACTCGTCGATCACCAGTTTGGATGCATCCTCGGTCTTCTTATAGAGTGTTATGGGCGGCAGGCTGACGCTCGTATCCCCTTCCTTGACAATGGCAAACTCGGACTCCAGATCCAAACCGGCAAAGGTCAGTTCTGCGATGAAGATGCGGTTGAGCGGGATTTCAATATTCTCGAAGACGAACGATCCGTCAGAGTTGACCGTAGCCTCCTGGGAGAATACTTCCTCCGGGCCCGTGCTGGTGTCCGCGCCATGCTGGTAGCCGCGCAGAGTCACCTTCAGATCAGAGGGGAGCTCCTGGCCGGTTTTGTTCTCGACGGAACCGCTGACGTTTCCAAAGCCCTCCTGGACGACCGCGGTCGGCTCGCTCGTCGCCGGAACCTGTTCCGTCCCTTCGACGGTGCTCAGGGCAGGCACGATGGGCGTTTCCTCGGCTGAGGGTGTTCCCTCGCCGGCGGGCGGGAGAGTCTCGGTCGCGGTGACCGCCTCCGGCGTCGACGTGGCCGCGGGCGCCGCGACGATGGGAGTCGTATCGAAGGCCAGTGTCCGCAGATAAGCGGCCACGGTCCAAACTTCGTCATCGCTCAACGCGGCTCCGAACGGCGGGATCTGATCATTCCCCTCCCTGACGAGGCGGGCCAGCTCCACTTCACTGAGCTCTGCCATCTTGGCCTGATCCTTGAAAAAGTCCGTGGAGCAGTTCGCACAGTTCGCTTCAAAGAGCTCTTTGCCCTTTGTAATCTCTTCTTCTGACATGTGCAGTGTCATCGCATACGCCGCGACGTCCCAGCGCTCCTGGTCGCTCAGGCTGGCAAAGGGCGGCATGAAACGTTCGATGTTGCCGCGCGTCACGGTGGTATACCATTGGGCCAGCGAAGCCGGACGGGCGACCTCGGGCAATCCGAAGGCCGGGACGGGCACACCCAGCTGGATGCCCTGTTCGCCATCGCCGAGACCGGTGTCGCCGTGACAGGCCGCGCATTTTTCGGCGTAGATCAGCGCGCCGTTGTCGGTGCCGGGGGCCTGGGCGGGGAAGAGCGGTCCCAGCGTGGGCCCGGGCGTGGGCGGGATATAGTTCGGTGGGGGGGTAACGTCTTCGGCCAGGCTGAAGTTACAGGCCGCGAGCAGGGATGTCAGAAGGACGATAAATGCAAAACGAAATTTCATTAAGTTCCTCGAACTCTGTCACTCTGAGCGGCGCCTCGCGCCACGAAGAGTCCCCGCCGCAAAGCGGCGGGATTCTTCGCTTCCCGCCAAGCGGGTCGCTCAGAATGACATTTCTATGTTAATGACTTTCCACAGGATGGACAGAAACGATCGGTGACCATCACGGGCTTGCCGCATTTTGGGCAGAAGCCAGCAGATTTATTTTTGCGGCCCTTGCGCCGTGAAGCGATCAGCGATTCCAGATCGTCCTCGGTAACTCTGACGTCGGCGGCGGAAGCGTCCGCGCGCCGTGCGGCAATGGCCTGTTCCAGGCGCGTGTCCGTGTCCGGCCCGTCGGGCCCGCTTCTTCTTCCGAATGGAGAGGCGGGCGCGAGGGCGTCGATGCGGCGCAGAATATCCGCGCCCTTTTGCAGAAGACTTGTCCGCTGGGCGGGATAATCCTCTTCAGGAATCTTGCCCAGTTTGAAATCAAAATCGAGCTCCTGCAGGGAATTGACGACCCGGTCGCGTTCTGCCATGAGGGCAGAGAGCTCGTGTTCCTCCTCGGTGACGCGCCGCGCCCGCCGTTCCATAAAGGGCGCATACAGATACATGCCAACCAGAATCAACACGGCCAGCGAAAAGAAAATTGCGGTAAGTTCCATTTGCCCTCTATTCGAGCAGCGGATCGATTTGAGCGCGGATCTGCTCGATGTTGTTGAACGGACCGACCTGCACGTATTGCAGGACGCCGTCCTGATCGATGAAGTATGTTTCAGGTACGCCCTTGGTGCGGAAGTATTGTGAAATCTGTGTGGCAAGATCGGGCCCATTGGGATAGGTGACACCGAATTTTTTGAGGTAGACGCGCGCCTCAGGCTCTGTATCCACGTAATCCACGCCCAGGAAGATAACCTGCCCGGTGGGTTCATATTCAGCCCAGGCCTGCTGCAGTTCGGCGGCTTCCTGCTCGCAGGGCTTGCACCAGGAGGCCCAAAAATTGATGACGACTACTTTGCCGCGCAGATCCTCGAAATGGATTTCGCTTTGGCCGTCGAGTTCATACCCGCTGTACAAAGGCAGTGTGAAATCATCGATGACCTGGCCGGGCTGAACGGTGCCCTGTTGGGCGCGCCTGAGCCCAAGAGCGACGATGACCAGCAAACCGGCCAAAAATACCCAGATGATGATCTGTGCCCAGATCGGCACACCGCGGCGCGGGGCAGGGACTGATGATTCTGTCATGACTTCTCCCATATGCAGGACGGGCGGCCGCCCATCCCTGCATGTTATTTTCGCTTCTTCAGTTCTTCTTCCAGCCTGGCAACATACGGATCCTGACTGGGCTGTGCTTCCTCCAGATCTGCCTCCGTCACGGAGGGTTTCATCCACATCTGAAAGCCGCGGAAGAGCATGAACGCGCCCAGCAGGATCGCAACGGCCGGGACAAGATAGGTGGCCAGTCGATTTGGCGGCTCGGCTAGCACGCGGGCGCCATACTGCGTCACAAAATATTGCTCGATCTCCGCCTCGCTCTTGCCCTCCGCCAGCATCGTGCGGATCAGGTCGCGCCACTGGCGGCAGGCTTCCGTCGGGCAGACGTCCAGCGGGGTGCTCTCACAGACCGGGCAATAGAGCTGCTTGGCGATCCGGTTGACTTCGTCGTCGGTGGGGGTGGGTCCCTGCGCAGAAGCAGAACCGGCCCACAACCCGGCCAGGACGAGTGTTACAAGTAATGAGTAAAAAGCAATGCGTGATGATCCCATTTTGTTTCCCTGGTTACATTCTACACCACTAGTCTGCCGCGCTGGTCTGCTGAACAGGCTTTTTGACAGGAACGGCGACACGTTCCCTTTCCTTATCCGGCCAGGCCGCAATGATCACACCGGCCAGGAACAACAGACTTCCGAGCCATAGCCAGTTGACCAATGGATTAACGTAGACCTTGAAGGTTGCGCCCGTGGCAGCAACGGGTTCCCAATCCACCAGCAGAACATAGAGATCATCTCTCATGGTCGAGCGCTGGCCGGGAATGGTCATATTCTGCTGTGAGTCGTAGTAGTAATCGATACGCGGGGCCAGTTGACCCAGATATTCATCACCCTCGTATACATCTAGGACTGCCCGGCGGTAGTTCACGCCGCTTGGCAGGTCATCCCATTGCGCGATCTCTCTATATCTCAGTTCATAGTTTGACAGGGAAAGTGTTTCGCCTTGTTTTAATGTTCCCTGGGTCTCCATCTGGAAGATTTCGATGCCCAGGATGCCGATCGCCATCAGCATCATGCTGACATGGATAATATATCCGCCATAGCGGCGGCGATTCCGTCCGGTCAGATTCCAGAGCGCGGTGAGAATATTCTCTCCCTGACTGCGCTGGCGGGCATATCCGCCGCGCCAGTATTCGTATACGGTGACGAGGATGACAAGAGCCACGAGGAAGAAGCCGATCAACGCGCCCACATTGCGCGTGTAGGTCGCCAATAGCGCGGCAGTGATGAGCACTGCGCCAACGATGGGCTTCCAGATTGCGCGTCCAAGCGTCCTGATGGTGGAATGTCCCCATGCCGAAAGAGGCGCGATACCCATCAACAGCATCAAAGCCGCAAAGAGCGGAGAGGTGGCGCGTTCATAGAAGGGAGGCCCGACGGTCACTTTCTGGCCGGTGAACAATTCCGAGATCAGGGGGAAGATCACGCCCCAGAAACAGACCACCAGGATGCTCATGAACAAAAGGTTGTTCAGCAGAAAAAGTGCTTCACGTGAGAGCAGGGATGTCATCTGCATCTCTGACTTCAAATTGTCCCAGCGATAGATGATCAATCCGACCGACGTGATCAGGGTGAACCCGATGAAAGCGAAGAACAGGGGACCGATGGCGCTTTGCGCAAACGAGTGTACGGATGAAAGCACACCCGAACGCGTCAGGAATGTGCCGAAGATGACCAGATCATACGTCAGGATGATCAACAGCATGTTCCATTGCTTGAACATGCCGCGCTTTTCCTGGATCATGACGGAATGCAGGAACGCCGTGCCCGTCAGCCAGGGCATGAAAGCCGCGATCTCGACCGGGTCCCAGCCCCAGTAGCCGCCCCAGCCAAGCACGTCGTAGGCCCAGCGGCCACCGAGCACCAGACCAAACGAGAGGAACAGCCAGGCCCAGAGAGTCCAGCGGCGGGTCAGGCGGATCCAGCGGTCGTCGGTGCGGCCGGTGACCAGGGCCGCGATCGCGAAGGCGTACGGGATGACGAAGGAGACGAAGCCAAGAGAAAGCATCGGGGGATGGATGATCATGCCCGGGTGGCGCAGGAGCGGATTCAAGCCGCGCCCATCCTCCGGGGTGAAGAGAATACTGTCCGCCGGCCGCAGGGTGTGCGCGGCGACCCCGTCGAAGGTCTGGTACAGCTGCGCGAACGGATTCTCGAAGAAGACATTCATCCCGATGAAGAAGGCCATCGTGACGCAGGCAACGACGATCACCCAGGGCAGGAACTCGCGGTCGCGGTCCCATTTGCGCAGGGTCACCAGCGACGCGAACGCCGACATCAGCCAGGACCAGAAGAGCAGTGAGCCGGCCTGTCCGCCCCACCAGGCCGTGACCTTGAGATAGGTCGGCATCGAACGGCTGGTCACTTCATAAACGAACTGGACTTCATAGTGGTTATTGACCAACAAATAAATAAGTACAAGAGAAGCCAGCGTGAGCAGGGGCCAGGTGAGCAGCATGGCACGCCGCGCACTTTCCACCATGGCCGGGATCTGTTTGCGCTCCCCATAGATGGCCGCAAAGACGCTATACAGCGTCACCATAAACGATATGACTAAAACACCATAGCCAAAGTTAGCGATCATCAAATCTCCTTAATGTCTGCCGTCGGCGGCAGGAGCAGCTTGCTTCCATTAAAAACCCTAAAGGTCCTTGAACCTTTAGGGTTCCTTATTTACAGGTCGGCCTGCTCCGGCAAGGCCTCTTCGTATCGGGTTGGGCATTTGAGCAGGAGCTCGTCCGCGTAGAAGACGCCATCCTCCCCGAGATGGCCGGTCATGATCGCCTGGGCTTCATTGCGCAGAAGATCGGGCTTCACGCCCTCATAAACAACCTTCAGGCGGGAG
>Ga0105104_10001845_pt1 | contig 15783 bp, 17 predicted proteins | sample PPLLaktember2015_3_FD_87034 | JGI IMG/M metagenome (GOLD analysis project Ga0105104, IMG submission 87034) | Freshwater sediment microbial communities from Prairie Pothole Lake near Jamestown, North Dakota, USA - PPLs Lake P7 Core (6) Depth... | ecosystem: Environmental > Aquatic > Freshwater >... | reverse complement strand
TTATTACCGGTGCTATCGTCTTTGCTGCCGAAAAATCTAGACAGGCCGGACTTTTTTGTGCCGGTAATTTTCTTCAACGAGTCTTTATCTGTAATAATAACGTCTTCTTTTTTGGTATCATCAGCGGCTTTCTTACCTGATGGATCTTCAAAACTCAAACGCTTTTTATCCCCTTCCGCCGGAGGCGGGACAGGTTTCTTAAAGCCGGTCCAACCGGAAACGCGGTACTGTAAGATAATCCTGAAAATGCTGGAGGATACCCAATATAAAGCCAACCCGCTGGGGAAGGAAATAGCCATGAAAGTAAAGAGAAGCGGCATCATCCACAACATCATCTGGTTCTGCTGCGCCTGGCGCGGGTCAGGATTGGGAGGAGTCGACATTTTTTGCTGGAGCCACATGGTGACGCCGACAAGGATGGCCAAAATATAATCCGGCTGCGTTAATGTCAGCCAAAGGAAATGATTACTAACCGGTAAGGAAGAATACACAACTTCCCAGGGGTAAAGGAATTTGGAAAGCTGCAACAAGCCTTCAGGGGCAGCAGCCAATGCCAGCATGATGCTTTGATATAAGGCGATCCAGACCGGCATTTGTATGAACATGCCGAAGATACAACCGACGGGTTTAATGCCGGCCGTCTTATAGAGATTCATTTGCTCCTGGGCAAGCTTCTGTTTATCTTTGGCGTATTTCTTTTGCAGTTCAGCGAGTTTGGGCTGCAAGTCCTGCATCTTCTTTGACGAGCGTATCTGACTCATAGTCATAGGAAGCAGCGCCAGGTTGACGATGATAGTCAGAACGATGATAGCAAGCCCAAATTGACCGCCCAAATAATGAGAAATTACGATAAGGACGTTAGTTAACGGCTGTTGTATTATAAGTTCCCAGATATTCAAATTCTTTTATCCTATCATCAACTTTATGAAGTCATTAACTTTGTAAAGAAATAGCCGGCAATTGCGCCCCGGTTACAGGATTCACCCGTTCCAGCAGAATACCCTGGGGATGAATGTAAACGATGCCATCATGGGCGGTGAGCGGGCCGTCTACTTCTATATTTAGTTCAATCACCACCGAGATTTCCTGTGTAGTTGAATCGATCTTATAGATAACGCCATCCCGTGAGGCAAAGACGATCAAATTATCAACGATGGCGGGGGCCGATGCCACCGCACTCTTAAGATCATAAGCATCATGGACGGCGGCGCCGGTGGTGGGGTCAAGAGCATAAACAAAATGATCCAGGCAGGCGGCATATAAAACACCGTTTAAAATTTCCGGCTTCGCCCAGAACCAGTTACCCCCGCTGAATTTCCATGCCAGAGTGCCATCAGTTATTTTTACAGCATAGAGATTTTTGTCAAAAGAACCGAAATAGACAAGTCCGTTATTCACGAGGGGGGTAGAGATGATGGAACCGGTGGTGGTATAAGACCATTTAAGAGTCAGGTCATCTGTATTTAGAGCATATAACTTCTTATCATAGGAACCGATAAATAAAGTTTTACTGGCGGCATCTACGGTCGGAGTTCCCCAGATGCGGTCGCCGGTTTTAAATTTTTTCAGTAAGGCGCCGGTTTGCGTATCTAAAGCATAAACACTGTCATCAGAACCACCGATGAACAGTTTATTATCAAACACAACCGCACCACCGACAAACGGCTGTAAGTAAGTGGTACCCGAGGGGTAAATCCAGCGCTGGGCAAGATTATCCGAGCGGTAAGCGGCGATCTGGCCATTATAACCGGCAACATAAACTGTATCTCCGGATATCACAGGGGTACCGTAAATAGGCACAGAGGTGGGGCCGCTGTTACAGCCTAGAGAACACCCCAGTAGGCCGCCTTGAGCCTGAATTCTAAAAGGCTCAGCCCGTAAAATACTATTATCGGACAAATTGATGGAAGTCAGACGCCCCTGATTGGAGCCTATATACAAGAAACCGTTTGCTACTGCTCCGCCGGACCAGCCGACCGGCGTTATGCCGCCGGCACACCCTGCTAATACGCCCAGCGTGATAGTAATAACAACCAGCAGAGAAACCAATAAGACCAGTTTTTTACCCTTAAATTTCACTCTGTTCTCCCCGGTTACTAACATTAATGTGTCTACTTATTTTTCAGGTACCGGGTCATATCCGCCCGGGTTTAGGGGATGGCACCTGGAAATCCTTTTGATTCCTAAATAAATGCCTTTTAATATACCAAATTTTTGTATCGCTTCATAAGTATACTGGGAACAGGTTGGTGTAAAACGGCATGACGGCGGTGTTACGCGTGACCATGTCTCTTGATAAATTTTAATCATCCCCAACGCAATAGATTTCATTTTTCCCCACCCAAACCAGCCTTTGCTATAAGCGCCCTGGACGATACGCCCAGGCTTTTAAATGCGGCAGAGGCAGCAGCAGTACGGGCGATAAAGATGATATCCCAACCCGGTTTAACCGGTATTTGCCTTGTTATTTCACGCAGTAGTCTTTTTACGCGGTTCCTTACCACCGCATTGCCGATACGCCGGCTGACAACAAATCCGAATCTAGAAGTTTCTAGTGTATTCGGCATAGCCCGGAGGACGATTTCTCTGCCCACCCACGAGCCGCCTTTAGCATAGACCAGGTCAAACCGGATTTTACCGTTTGATATACTCACACCCCTCACCGCAGAACCACCTGCCCTATTATGCGCCATCCGAAAGCGTCAAATGGCGGCGTTAGACGACAGTTAATTTTGCCCGCCCCTTGGCCCTCCTGGCTTTAAGGACATCCCGGCCACCACGCGTGCTCATTCTTTTTAAGAAACCGTGTTCACGTTTTCTGGGAATACTTTTGGGTTGATAGGTTCTCTTAGGCACTTTAACTCCCTGCTATTCAATGAAATAATATACTATTTTGACTATTTATCCCAAGGCTTCTATACTGTCCCGGTTTTGCGCATATGAGCCGAGACAAATGGAAGCAATGCAAGATGACGAGCCCTCTTAATGGAGGTAGAAAGCGCACGCTGATGCTTAGCGCAGGCGCCGCTCTTGCGGCGCGGGGAAATCTTGCCGCGGTCAGAAATGTAAGGTCGTAATTTGGCCGGGTCTTTATAATCAATAACCGTTACTTTATCCCGGCAAAAGAAACAAACCTTGCGCTTGGGGATATATTTACCCCGGGCGGGTCTCCTGGGTCTGGAATCTCTATTCTGTGTTGTCATCATTTCCTCTATCTGTAATGTTGTACTTTATCATTTAAAAAGGCAGATCTTCCGGTTCCATATCTCCGCCGCCGCCGGCATCTTCCAGCTTTTCATCAGGAGAAGCTGTACCTTTCCTATCAAGGAAAATGACACGATTGGCGACGACTTCCATCCGGGAATGACTTTGCCCATCCTGCCCTTCCCAGCTCCTGGTGTGTATCCTACCTTCTACATATACCAGTTTGCCCTTGGCAAGAAACTGATTACATTGTTCAGCCAGGCGGTTCCAGGCTACGACACTGAACCATTCCGTTTCCTGGCGGCGTTCACCTTCCGGTGAAGTATAAACCCAGTTAGTGGCTACCGAGAAGGAAGTAACCGGCTTGCCGTTAGGAGTAAAGCGCATTTCCGGTTCATTGCCAACATTCCCGATAATGGTTACTTTGTTAAGACTCGGCATGTCCACTACCTCCCCGGTAAAACTCGTGCTTAGTTACTTACCCTTATTAAAAGATGCCTGACGACATCTTCCGATATCCGCAGGCTTGCTTCGAGTTCTTTACAACGCGCCGGGCTCATCTTGAATCTGGCTAAAACATAATTACCTTCAAGGAAGTGTTTGATAGGATAAGCGAGTTTTTTCTTGCCCCATTTATCCATGGCACCGATAACGCCTTCCCTGGTAGTGATAAACTCGGATATGCCATTGACCCTGGTTTCCAGAGCTTCATCCGTCATTTCCGGACTAAGGATATATACCAGTTCATAATCCTGTAATCTGCTATCTTTTACCTGTTGTTCTTTTTTTCTTTTAACCACGTCCAATTCCTTAGCTAATTTTGAGTTATTATACCATAAATGCAATATGGAGACAACATAATGAATACAAACAACAACTTGCCAATATATAGAATAACATGATTGCAAGTAAGTTAAAAGTGTCAGTCATCTTCTTTATTTAGAGATTGGTTTCCTCAACCCCTTAGTCCCCTTCAGCTATGAACTCTCTTTATGAGACGAAGTTTTTTGAATATGGAAGAATGGTCATGATTAAGCGAATGTAAATAATTTCCACTACCTTGACAGCCAAAGCCGCCTTTGATAGACTTTTAAAGTACGGAAAGGTACTTACCTGTAAACCGTATTTTTCTTTAAGGCCCCGTGGTGTAGCGGTCTAACATGCCACCCTGTCACGGTGGAGATCGGGGGTTCAAATCCCCCCGGGGTCGCCAAATAGCTTCAAAAACCCCAGTTTCTCCGGTTGAAAGTCCCCCCATAACGGTCTAAAGTCCGTGGTTTTAAAGTCCCTTGCGTCATTTGTTGATGATAATAGAAAAAAGCATCCAAAGCGTAGACTTTCAATCTATGCTGGATTTTTTAGAGACCATTGGCGAGTAAATGGGTGTAGCTTTAGAAAGTTAAAGGATCAACCTTTTACTTTACGATTCCGTTGAGGAAGCAGCCTGGCTTTCATCCTGATGTTCAGTCTTCTTTGTTTCCAGAATCTCCCGGATTTTCCTTATAAGTTCATTCGGTTTAAACGGTTTGGAAATAAACCCGTTGGCGCCTTCTTTGATGGCTGTCTTGCCAATATCATTTCTTGCAGTGAAAACGATGACCGGCAACTTTGAGAACGTGCGTAATTCCATCAGGATATCAAACCCGGTTATCGGCGTCATGAAAACATCGAGAAGCACGATATCCGGTTTTTTGGATTGGATTAGCGGCAAGGCTTCTTCCCCGCTCGTTGTGGCAATGACTTCAAACCCGGCAAGAGCCAGATTTATTTTAACGAACCGGATTACCCCCGGCTCATCGTCAACTACCAGAACGCGTTGCTTGTTCGCCATAATAGTTATTTTACAATATGTGTCAAGAGCGCTCAAGCTAATATTGTTCTGGTTTTAGGGTATAAGTTCATTTTGGCGAAGTATTGATTGCATTAACCCGATTGACTCCGATGATAAAGGGGTATAGGATAAGGCTAGATTGGATTTCCACACGGGATACATTCACTTATAGTACTTTTTTAGCAACGTTAGTCATGTATACGACCATTTCTGAAGGAAAAGAGGCCCGGATAAGAGACTTCACAGCATTTAAAAAGCTGATATGACGGTTTCCTAAAGTTTACACTCTATCAAAACGGTAACTCTGCTGGAGATTGAGAATGGGTAAAGCAACAACTACACAAAATAAAGTGGATAAACTACGTCAGCAGGCTGAAAATCTGCTTGAGAAAAAAATGGGTAAACAGGTCATGTCAACCGATGAAATGTTTAAGGTTTCACATGAACTTGCGGTACATCAAATAGAACTTGAAATGCAGGCTGAAGAACTCCGGCGAGCACAAATAGATCTTGAGAAATCGCGTGATAAGTATATCGAGTTATTTGATTTCGCCCCATTGGGGTATTTCATGCTTAATAAAGACAACATTATCATCGAAGCAAATCTGACCGCCGCCAGCCTGCTAAATACTGAAAGGCGCAACCTTATCAAGTCAAAATTTAACAGGTTTATTGCTCCGGAATCAAAGGACATCTTCTATTCAGTCTTCCACCAGGATTTTGAAACAGGGGGAAAAAGAAGTTGTGAGCTTTATATGCGCCGCAGGGATGGCAATTACTTCGCCGCCTCTCTGGAAGGTGCCGCCAGGCCTGACGAGGAAGGGCACTTAACACGGCGCCTGATAGTTTTAACGGACATCTCGGAACGTAAGATAATCGAGGATTCCTTATTCCAAAGTGAAGAACAATTCAGGAACATTTTTGAAAACTCGCCTATCGGGATTGAACTTTTTGATGCTGATGGCATATTAGTTACATGTAACAAAGCCTGCCTGAAAATTCTTAGTGTCGCCGGTATTAATAAATTGAAGGGTTTGCAGCTTTTCAAAAACCCGAATATACCTGAAGATGTAAAAACCATTTTACGCCGGAGGGAAACAGTAAAATATGAGTCTCAATATGATTTTAACAAAGTTAAACAATCAATGTATTATAAAACAGAAAAATCCGGCATTATACATCTTTATGTAGTTATTGATCCGTTATTTGCCTCAGGACATGAATTTACCGGGTATCTAATGCAGGTCCAGGATATAACCGAGCGCATAGAGGCACAAGATTATGTTTTAAGGGCAAAGGACGAACTGGAAGTCCAGGTAAAGCAACGTACAGCCGAGCTGTTGCGTTCAAATAAAGAATTAAGACTACTGGCTTCACATTTGACGCTAGCCGAGGAGCGCGAACGGCGAAGAATCGCTCGTATATTCCACGATGGAATCGGCCAGAGCCTTTCTCTATGCAGTATCCAATTAGGCAGACTAATACGCGTTTCCAACTCCGATGCTCTTACCGAACGCTTGAAGGAAATCCAGAATAATGTAAAAGGTATTTTGAATGAAACCCGCACTCTTATTTTTGAAGTCAGCCCTGCCGTGCTGTATGATTTTGGGCTTGAGGTAGCCCTGGAAAGACTCTCCGCGGTTCTTGCCCAAAAAAACAATATTGTTATTAATTATAAAAATGACAGTAAGTCAAAATATCTTGACGAAGATATTCGTGTCATGCTTTTTCAGATGACCCGTGAATTGTTGGCTAACGTTATTAAGCACGCAAAAGCTAAAAAAATAGAGGTAATAACAATAAAACGGGGCAATACGATACGCATTACCGTTCAAGATGACGGGTCTGGATTTGATACCAAAAACTTAAAACCCAACAGCTCCGGGGGAGTAGGCCTCTTCAGTATTAACGAGCGGCTTTTACAAATAGGCGGTTCATCAGAAATAAGGTCTAAAATCGGTCTGGGTACTAAAATCATCATCACCGCTCCACTAAAAAAGGAATCAGAAAAAAAGCCTGTTACTCCGATAGCAGATCTCGAACTCTGATGGAGCGATCACCTGTCTCATCGTGTATTAACCGTAACGAAGAAACCCTGACACTATTTTATTGTTGAGTGAACGGGGTTTCATTAGGAATAATACCGCGGCGTTGAGCAAAGCGGATCAAATCAGCGCGGGAATGCAGGCTAAGTTTGTGCATTAGTTTGGAACGGTGAGCATCTACCGTCCTTGAACTGATATAGAGTTTCTTTGAAATATCATTACTGGTCATGCCCTGTGCAACCATTTGCAGCACTTCTCTCTCACGGGCGCTAAGAGTATCGAACGGGTCTTGAATACCATTGGTAGTCTTTTGGGAATACATTTCAATAGCTCTTTCGGAAAGAGAAGAACCCAGATAATGTTTTCCTTTAATTACTTCTGTAATAGCATGCATGAGATCTTCAGCGGAAGAATCTTTGAGAACATAGGCTTTAGCACCGGCGCGCAGCGCTTCAATTACGTAACTCTCATCCGAATACATGGAAAGAATTATGATACCGACTTTAGGATACTGCTTGCTAACCCGGCGTGCTACTTCAAGGCCGTTCATGTTACCCATCATCAGGTCACATAACAGGACATCCGGCTTTATTTTTTCAACCAGTTGAATCGTTTCCAAACCGTCAGAAGCTTCTCCAACAACTTTAAACCCGAGCTCTTCTAATGTTAACCGGAGGCCGTGCCTAACAACAACATGGTCATCCGCTAATACGATGTTAGTCATTCTCCCTCCTTCTATTGGCAATGGTCATGAAACACGCCAATCCTTTATGTTAAATAACCTCTTGATAGTAATATTCTACCGCTTTCAACGTCCGGTAACAAGCCTGACGATAGTATTAACAATATATTTTGCGTATTACCAAATACACATACCAATAAACTGACATCAGTAATTGCGTATTATTTTCTTACGCTATTAGGTATGGCTGCGAATATGAGTTTAACGGCAGGTGCGCGAAAATAGTATTAGAACGTCATAAAGATGCTATTCAATTACTTCACAGTGCCTGATGCTATATGAATTAACTATTATTAGAGGGAAAATAAATGGAAACTGCGACTCCCGGATTCTGGGGAAATAAAAGATGCCTGGTTACCGGCGGCTACGGCTTTGGTGGTTCACATCTATGCGAACAATTGTTGAATAGAGGGGCGAGAGTTTATGTTCTCGACCGTGAAACTCCAACTAATTCATATTTAGTGCTATCCGGGAGTGCCAGCCGCATAAACTATATTAACGGGGATATCAGGGATCTGGAACTCCTTAAGTTGAGCCTGGAACGTTTTGAGATCGATACTGTGTTTCACCTTGCTGCTCAACCGGTCGTGCCATTTTTCAACTCTTTCCCTTACGAATCACTTTCTATAAACGTGATGGGGACATACTCCGTTTTAGAGGCAGTAAGAAATTCCACATGTGCTAAAACCTTAATCTTTGCCTCCAGCGGGGCTTTCTACGGCGCCACCACGGAAAGCGAGCCGATAACGGAGGAGCATACCTCTCTGGTAGCCGGAAACATTTATGCTCCTTCAAAAGTTGCCGGTGATATTGCTGTCCGCTGTTACGCCAAAACTTACGGCATGAAAGCCGCGGTATGCCGTTTTATCAATACCTACGGGCCGGGCAATACCAATTTCAGCACTATCGTTCCTAAAACTATTTCAAACCTCATTCGCGGCCTTCCTTTTGATTTTGGGGCGCGGGATGACGGTTTTTCAACTTGTGATTACCTCAACATCCGCGATATGACAAGAGGTTATCTGGCAATGGCGGAAAATATCAACCTTACATCCGGTGAAGCTTTCAATTTTGGCGGTGGAACCCCCATATCCGTTAGAGATTTAGTTAAGTTGATCAGTCGACTTTATGACGGACAGGATAGAGAGCCGGTTTTTCACGGTTCTTTAAAGGCTACCCCATCATATAAATGCCTGGACGCCGGTAAGGCAAAAAAGATCCTCGGATGGCAGCCGTCCATCTCACTGGAAGATGGGTTGAGAGAAACTATCGATTGGTACAAATTTTATTGGCCAAGGCTGTAAAGAAACTAAGACGAACCGGGATGATGAGTTTCTTCATAAACCTGTAATAATCCGGCATATTCTTCCAACCAAGCCGGGATAGACGTATAGCCGGAGTCAGTGATATAACAGTAAACCAATCCCTGCTGCCAGGCTTTGACGGTGAGGTTAAAAGCGTCCTGTGCCGTACCTCCGGGCTTTGACCCGGCAACGCTAATCCAGTTGCCCCAGTCACGCTGTACGGGGCTTAGACTCTGTCCGTTCCAGTCTTCGTTGGATTGCATCAAGTCAAAACCGCCTTTGGTAAAGAACCAGGTATCGAATCGGGCCTCACCGACATTGCCCCAGGCTAGGAGACCATAGCCATGAGCAAGATCAGTCAGTGTTTTCAGGTAAGCCTGTGAATCTTTGCCGGGGAATGAACTGCACTCATCAATGAAGACTCCGTCTACGTGGTCAATTTCAGCCATTTTTTTTATAAGCGTCCGATTCATTCCCAGCGTGTACCATTTACGGTCAACACTGCCATTACTTCCGGATCCCTCATATCCGGCAGTAATATAGCCGATGATTTTAATGCCGGCAGTTTTGTAAGCAGCCATTTTTGGGAAAATATTAGTGCCGGATATTTCTCCCCAAAGGCCATGAGGAGAATTAATAATCACATATTGAGGCCGTATATTTATGATACGGGCATCAATTTCCGGAGTATGGGTACCATAAAATATCAAGTTAATCCGCAACATTGCCCTACTCATTATTAACGTGGTCTAACGAACTTAATTATCTCATATTATGACATAACGATAGATTTTAGTCTCTTCCATAGCACAGGAATAGGTAATATTTTTATAAGTATTTGCGTAATTCTACTAATATCATTTTCTACCGAATTAAACGATGATTAAATGGATAAAATTTACGTTGAGAGGTGACTATGAAAGTGCTAGTAACCGGAGGAGCGGGATTTATAGGCTCTCATGTTGTGGATGCACTTGTTAAGAAAGGCGACCAGGTTGTTATAATAGATAATTTTAGCACTGGATTCAAGAAAAACATCAATCCTGCTGCAGTACTTTATCCTTTAAGTATTTGTAGTACGGCGATTGAAAAAGTATTTGAACGGGAAAAACCGCAAGTAGTAATCCATCTGGCAGCTCAAACATCAGTCATGCAATCAATAACTAACCCGGCATATGATGCTGCGGTGAATATTTTAGGCAGCTTGAATGTCATTTCAAATTGTGTAAAATCCGGCGTACGTAAAATAGTGTATGCCTCGTCATGTGCTTTATATGGAACGCCTGATTATCTGCCGATAGATGAAAAGCACCCCGTTAAGTCCCTATCGCCTTATGGAGTGTCCAAGCACACGGTGGAACACTATTTGTCCCAATACCACAGCGCTTACGGATTACCTTACATTGCATTAAGATATGCGAACGTATACGGCCCGAGACAAAATATTCATGGAGAGGGCGGAGTGGTGGCAATATTTGCCGGTAAAATGCTGGGCGGCGAGACCCCAACCATTTATGGCCAGGGTGATAAATCCAGGGATTATGTTTATGTTGAAGACATTGTTAGAGCTAACTTAATAGCCGCCGAGTCAGATGAAACCGGAATCTATAACATCGGCACCAGCGAAGAAATTTTAGATCAGATGGTTTACGAACTTATAAGTCAAGAATGTAATTACAACGGGTTTCCTTTGTATGCAGCAGAACGCCCCGGTGAGATCAAACGAATATGTCTCGATAACAGCCGTGCCGTAAAAATATTAAAGTGGAACCCCCAGGTTCATGTTAGAGAAGGCTTTACGAGGACGGTAGCTTATTACAAGAAGGCCCTGACTAAAGTGGCAGCATAGGATTTATTAAGTTTAATTTTATACCAGATCAAAGAACAAAAGCGAAGCCGGCTAGCGGACTAGCCGGCTTTTCTGTATTATATGCCAGAATAAACGCACTAACTCACCGGTCAGGGTTTAACTTTTATTGACCCCACAGGCTCTTTACATTCGATCATTTCTTCAAAACCTGCAATAGTATTTATCTCATCAGGAGTCCGCATTCTTTCCACCATTCGCTCTCCCAGCCTCAAACCTACGTACTTTACTTTAGTCTTGTCATTACCATAGAGCTTTAGCGCCTTTTCAGCAAATTCCTTCAAAACTATCGGCTCTCCTTGAGGCGTGAAATACAGCTTGCCATTCTCTCCACGGTCCAGCACGGCGAGGTATAGTTTTACCACCCCCTCGATTGACGTGTAGAACCGCAGCATATCGAGGTTGGTTACCGTTATTTCATTGTGTTTTTCTATCTGGCTTTTCCATATATCCAGGACGCTGCCGGTAGACCCCATGATGTTCCCCGATCGTATAATCATGAACCTGCGTCCATCAGCCGCCTTTTTGGACTGCTGGATTACCATTCTCTCACCAACGAGTTTTGTGGCGCCGTAGCAGTTACACGGTTCAACAGCTTTATCGGTTGACATCATGATAAACGTATTCCCCTGGAACGCGTCCAGCACATTCATGGTTCCAACAACGTTAATACCGGCTGCTTCATGGCATTCTGATTCGCAAAGGTCTACACGCTTCATGGCCGCCAGATGAATCACAGTGTCCTTGTGCCTCAACGCCTGGTTTACCGCTTTGGCATCTCTAAGGTCGGCTATCGCGATACTTAACCTTTTGTCCGGACACTCCATTAACAATTGCGAGATTACCCCTTCACTTCTGGACAATGAAGTTACCTCAATATCTGGATAGTGGTTAAGCAGTTCCCTAATAAGACTGCGCCCTACAAAACCGCTACCTCCAGTGACTAATACCTTTTTCATAATTTTACCCTCCTAATAACTATTTTTTGGCTTAAGCAACAAAGCAAACATGTTGTATTCGTAATTTGAGAACAGCCGGTTGATGGGCGAGAAGCTCATCAAAAAACCCGTGAAACTTCCGGCTAAAAACCCGAGCGCGCAATACCAAACGTTTACCGATACGAATGGAATTGTCATGAGTTCGAAGATAATTACCATTAGTACAGAATACGTTGAAGTACTGGTTTTTCCGAATATTGCCAGCACACCGGAGTTAAATATTATCAGTACAAAAAACATAGAACCTGAAGAAACGGTTAACAATACCCGCATCACCTGGGAATCATTGATAAAGATGTAAGTTAACAATACAACGACGGCAGTGAGTCCTAACGTTATTAACGATATAGCCGTGACGCTAGACCGGTATATGCGTTTGTATTCTTCAATTCTTTTTTGAATTTCACTATATGTGCCACTGTACCGGTCATCAACAAGTATTTTTGTACGCCTGGCGAAATAGGCTACGACAGCAATACTTAACATAGGAATCAGGCCCAGGAAAGCCCCTTCCGTATATGGGCCCGCGACCGATAGCCCCTGCCCTGCTGTTATCCCTTGAGATACCCAGACGATTATTTTATCAAGGAAAATAGCCAGCACATAAAAAATATTAAACATGACAGCGGTTGAGCTTTGAGAAATTAGTGTTGTCAACCTGAAAATATCATCCGAAAATTTGTGGATAGAATCAGGTTTCCGGAATATCATTGCCGAAGCAACAAGGAAAACCAGGAACAAAACAGCCGTTCCAACAGTGTACCCTATAATAGCGTATGCATGATTTATCTGGTATGCGAAATAGGTTAAAGCAAATATTACAATGTATGACAAAGTGAAAATGGCCGCCGTATGTCCATATTTTTCAGTGGCCCAAAAAGCAGAAACGAGAATCCACGTTGATGAATACAAGAATAAAAGGGCAGCAAAGTAGATAAAATCTGTAAATGCAAAATGTAAAACGTTAAAAAAATACGGTGATACTATGGCAGCCATCACTACAGAGAAAATAATACTGTACGCCATCCCGATCATGATGCTCCTAGACGCGGCGCCATCCGCATAATCATTACGGGATTCTACGATGCGATAAATGAGCACTTGCATGCCAGCCATCCCTACCAGGCTCAAGATGATAGCAGCGATGATAGTTATGGAAATAATATTTTGTTGCGGTTGTGTGAATGAAGTAATTTGGGAAAACAAAATCATTGAAACAACTGTTATGACTATCGAAGGTAAAATAAACAGTATTCCCCGGTTTATATTGGCATTTCTGGGCCCGGTTTGGCCGATTTCTTTCATATCAAATCCGGTTCCGCTCATTTTAGCAACCCCTTGTAAAGATTAAGGACATTTTCCGCCTCTTCCCCTATCGTATATTTTTCACGGGCCACTTTCGTGCCTCGGAGCCCCATCTCAATTCTTAGTTCTTTGTTCTCTAATAGTTCATAAATTGCATTTGCCAGGCTTTCCGGCTGGCCGGGGGGAACGACATAACCTAAACCATCTGCGAGTATCTCCGATATACCGCCTACATCGGTACAAACACATGGCAATCCTCAACTCATCGCTTCCAGCAAGGCATACGGCACGCCTTCCGAGTTTGAAGATAAAGTAAAAATGTCCACTTTTTTATACCACTCTGCGGCATTGGCATGGCCAATGAATTTGAAGCGGCTTGTTAAACCTAATTTCTCAACCATTTTTTGGCACTCGTTGTAATATTCTTTGTCTTGGACCTCACCGACAACAACAAAATCGGCCGGAAATTTATCACAAACAATTTTCGCCGCTTTTATGAGAGTGGTAATCCCTTTGATGGGAACTACCCTGGCAAAGCAACCGATCAATAGTTTGTGCCCATTTTTACTAGGTCCAGGCATGAACCGGTCTGTTTCTATACCATTTTTTATCATGAATATCTTATCCGGGTCCGCCCCTAATTGTGTTTCAATCTTCATATGGCTGTGGCATGGCGGCACGATCTTATCGGCATATTTATATGAAGTTTTTACCAGGGATTCCGAAAACCTGATCAATTGCGTACGGTACCATTCAGAAACGTCTTGCCGTGACAATTCATCACGGCGTTCCACGAGGTAAAGACCTTGCTCCGAGATGACCAGGGGGCTATGGTGCACCGTTTTTGCTATTGACCCGGCAAAACCGGCAAAGCCGCTACTCAATGAATGATAGATGTCTGCCTTTGGAATATCCCGAACAAATTGCATACTATCCAGCAGAATTGAGTTTAGCCCGTTAAATGTCCAGAAATATTCTGAAAAAGAACCTTTCGGGTAGTTCTTCTTATACGTACTAATTACAAAATCCCAATAGTCCTTTGAGGCCAGCCACCCTTTACCAACCGCGGTTACGCCAATCTCCAATACAATTTTCTTGAAATCTGCGGGTACACCATCAGCGGCATTCTCTAAAAGCTTAGCTAGCGCCAGGGATAATTGTTTTGTCACAATTCCAGTGTCTTTCAAAGTTTTAGTCCTTATCAGGGGCTTAATTATGATCCGGTCCACGTTAGGAAATTTCTCATATACCGGCTTCCATTTGTTTTCAGCGGTGGGGGTGATACAATAAACATCAAATTTGACGTCTTTTAGAGCTTTAATAAGCATATGCGCCCACTCACTTAGCCCACCCCGGATAATGGGATAAGAGCCTTCAGCTATAATACAAACTCTCATTTACTATTCATATTTTCTCTATTTATAATCTGTTCCTATTTCATCTTATGGCTACGTGAATAATAAGTATATTCGTATTGATGCTAAGTCCACACTTAATATATCGCTTAGTTTATTAGACTAAATACGTATGAACTTTTAATGGAAACCCGGTGACGGATTGGTTGAAATAAAGCCGCTAACGGTGAAATCCGGCCAAACGACCCGCTTATTCGCCGAGCGATATACCGAGAAATTCAGACCATTGTTCCATCGCGCTTACTTATATAAGCAACACTATCATCCGGCTTCCCCCGTGTTGCAGGCCACTATCAGCCATGTTCAGGTTTCCTTTAAAAAACGATGAAAGTCTTCTTGTTTCTCTTTCATAACAGATAACCCACCTGGAATTGCTATCGTTTTCCGGGGGAAAGCTCAACTCAATTACCTGCTTAAGGCTTTATTTAATTACGTACCTCCTTATATACAGGCCGCAATACAGGCTCTATAATACGCATTGAGTACATAGGTATAAATCCAAATATATACGCATATGCCTAGTATTTTCCTGCGATGAGGAATAAATAAGGAACCAAATAGAAAAGGAGAAAGAATATGTTAAAGGCATTCTTATTGAAAATACGCGCCAATAAAATACTTAGAGTTATTGCTATTGCTACTGTGGTATTCGCAACACTTGGAATATTCAACTTTGCTTCAAACGGCAGGGTCAGTGCTGCCTCTAACCCGGTATCCATTAACTTAATTTATTATGGAACAAATAGTAATACGACTGACCAAAACATCATCAATGCCAACCCTGAATATCTAGTTAATAACAGCCCGGCAGGCCCATGGAGAGGCAATGCCGATATCAGCAAATTTACATCTGCAGGAATCAAATACTTTGATTATATCGATGGCGGATATGAAGGAACCGTGGCCATGGCCATACCCAATGATTTACAGTCCAACCTTAACTACATCGATGCTATTGCCGCAGCCAGGGCGTATGGCGTATTTGTGGATGAAGTATCTTCCCAACCCTCAACGGCGGCACTGGACTATCTGAAGCAGTTGTCTGACAGGGCGCATTCATTAGGACTAAAGG
>Ga0105104_10001844_pt1 | contig 15783 bp, 18 predicted proteins | sample PPLLaktember2015_3_FD_87034 | JGI IMG/M metagenome (GOLD analysis project Ga0105104, IMG submission 87034) | Freshwater sediment microbial communities from Prairie Pothole Lake near Jamestown, North Dakota, USA - PPLs Lake P7 Core (6) Depth... | ecosystem: Environmental > Aquatic > Freshwater >... | reverse complement strand
TTTGCACCCCAAGCACTCACTGAAGCATCACGTATTTATATGAAGATAAATCAAAATGATACAGCATTAAAGATTTTGCGACAGATTCGCGACGATTATCGTGAATCCACGGCTGCGGCGCAAGCCCAAAAACAGATTGACGCTTTGGAGTAGTTCATGCGCTAATTTGCTTTTTGTTAGTCTTTTATGTATATTGTATACTTGAAGAGTGGGCACCGCCCACTTTTTATTTAGCCCTACCCTGAACCTGCTCTGCCTATGGCTTTGCCTGCTAATCGCCTGGAAGCCGAGATTAAACAACTTCTCGATGACGAAGGCGTAATCTTACTCGAGTTCAACGCATCCGGCCATGCCGGACGTTTGGCATTGAGGGTGTTAGCTGACCGCAGGCAGGACGCGTTGACGATTGACGATTGCGTTCATTTGTCGCGGCAGATTCAACACCTGATTCGCGAAAAAAATCTGTTGAACGACGATTACCGGCTCGAAGTCGGATCTCCGGGAATGGACTATCAGCTGCGTGAGATGTGGCAGTATGCGAAGAACATCAATCGCCTGCTGAAGCTTCGAATCCCCGGCGAAAAGGGACCCAAAGAGATCAGCGGTCGGCTGATGGTTGTGGATGATGAGGGTATCGTTTTGATATCCGATAAGACGGAGTGGAAGCTGCGATTCGGCGATATTCTTCGAGCGCACGTGCTTCCCGAATTAAAACCACCACGTATGGAGTAAAAACGATGAATGCTCCCATCGTTGAAGCGGTCAGCCAGATCCTTCGCGACAAGAACATTGATCGGGACGTGTTTCAGGAGATCATCGAAAGTGTCTTCCTGTCCATGATCAAGAAGAAGTACGGCAGCGCCGATAACTTCGACGTTATTTTTAATCTGGAAAAGGGCGATATCGAAATCTTCTGCGAAAAGGCCGTGGTGGATGACGATGACGTCACGGATCCCGTGACGCAGATTCCCTTGTCGCGCGCGACGCGAATTGATGAGGATTTGGACATCGGCGATACGTACGCGGAACTGGTTCCGGTCAACGATTTCGGCCGCCGCCTGGTGACGTCGGCCCGCCAGAATCTCACGCAGAAAATCAAGGAAATCGAAAAGGAAAACATCTACAAGGAGTTTTCCACCAGAATCGGCGAAGTGGTTTCGGGCGAGATTCACCAGATCAACCGCCGCGAAATCCGCATCAATCTCGACCGCCATGACGCTATTCTGCCGAAGGCGGAACAGATTTACAACGAAAAATACATGCGCGGCAAGTCCATCCGGGCGATGATCAAGGAAGTCAACCGCACGACGAAAGAACCGGAAATCGTTCTGTCCGCGCCGACGGCAATTTCGTTCGACGTCTTTTTGAGTTGGAAGTCCCCGAAATCTTCGATAATATCATCGAGATCAAGGGCATTGCGCGCGAACCCGGAGATCGTACCAAAATCGCCGTGCTCAGTCACGACAAGCGGATTGATCCGGTCGGAGCCTGCGTGGGGATGAAGGGTGTCCGCATTCAGGCGGTCGTGCGCGAACTCAATAACGAGAAAATTGACATCGTGCACTGGAGTCCTGACGCGGAAATATACATTAAACGCGCGATGGCTCCCGTCACTCCGCTGCTGGTCATGGTGGATGAGGAAGCGAAGACGGCCACCGCCGTCGTGCCCGACGATCAAATTCAATTTGCCATCGGCCGACGCGGACAGAACATCCGGCTGGCTTCGCAGCTCGCCGGCTACCAGATCGAGCCGATCAAGGAATCCGAATATCTTGCTCCGGAAGAACTTTCGATTTCCGAAGTAGATGAATTGGATGAGAATGTAAGAAATCTGCTCATCGAAGCCGGATATGAATCCGCCGAGTCCGTATTGGACGCGGGGGAGGAGAAGCTGCTGCAGATCGAAGGTCTGGACGAGGAGACAGTCCGGCGGATTCTGGAAGTCGTAAGTACTTACTACGAAGAAACCGACGCGCCTGAAGGGGAGAAAACCGATCATGAGGCCAGTGGTGAGGTTTCCCCTCCGGCAGCGGAAGGTGAATCGGACAAAGACCACGAAGGTCGGACGCAGACGGCAGGATCTGAGGTTTAGCGAGGATATCGTTCGTGCCCGCTGAAAAGCAAAAAAAGATCTATCAGGTTGCCAAAGAGCTCAACGTCGCGACTCCGGCAATCGTCGAATTTCTCGAAGACAGAGGATTCGATGTGCCGAAGAAGCACATGTCGGCGCTGACGGAAGATATGTACGTGGAGGTGATCAAGAAATTTGATCCCCTGCGCTGGCAGCGTCAGCTGGAAGAGGAATCGCGGGTTCTCGACGATGCGCGCCGCGCGGAAGCGGAGCGCGCGCGCGCCGAGCAGTCCATGAAAATTCTGGACGAAATCGCGACTCAAGCCAGCGAAGCGACCGAGACTCTGATGCGGCAGGTGCAGGAGCAGAAGAGCGAACGCGCTCGCAAGGCTCAGACCCAAGCCGAACAGGAAGAAGCGGCGCGAATCGCGGAAGAAAATCGGATCGCGGAAGAAGCGGAAAAAGTTCGCAAACTTGCGGAAGAGAAAGAACGCAAGGAAAGCGAGCGCAAGGAAGCCGAACAACGCGAAACCGAGCGTAAAGAAGCGGAACGCAAACGCCGGGAAGAAACTCCGAAGCAGCCGGAAATACAACGCACTCGCCGTCCCGTCTCGAGAGATGAAGGACCCCGGCCTCCGGCGCGCCCGTATGAAAGACCCGCCGGCGGCAGACCCGGCGGAAGGCCTGGAGAACGACCGCCTCGTGCTGGCGGCCCGGAGAGACCGCAACGGCCCGGCGGACAACAAGAACGACCGTCGCGTCCCGGGGGTCCGGAACGACCGCCGCGTCCGGGTGGTCCGGAACGACCGCAGCGACCTGGCGGCCCGCCGCGACCCATGCCCCCCAAGCCGGCGATCGGCGTGAAGCCTAAGGATCCGACTCGCAAGCGGCCGACCAAAGAAGATATTGAAGCCCTCGAAAAACAGAAAAAGCTTCTCGCCGCTCAGAAGGCGGACAAATATAAAAAAGTCAGCGTTGCCGGCGAATTTGAAGCGCCTGCCCGCCGCAAGCAGCGGAGAAAAAAAGTTGACCAAAAGGAAGTCGCGGCTACCATTAAGCAGACCTTGGCTTCCATGGATACCGGGAAAAAACGGCATCGCCGCCGCGAGAAGGGAGCGGACGTCGCGCTGGAAGATGACACCAAGCTCCGCCTGACGGAATACGTTACCAATCAGGAATTGGCGAATTTGATGGGTGTGGAAGTCAGCGAAGTCATCGCTAAGTTTCTGAGTATGGGCAAGCTTGTCTCTATCAATCAACGGCTCGAACGCGATCTGATTGAACTCGTCGCGGATGAATTCGGTTTTCAGGTGGAGTTTGTCTCCGATCGTGAAGAAGAGTTGCCCGAAGCCGAAGAAGCGGACAAGCCGGAAGATCTCGTGGCGCGGCCTCCCGTAGTGACCGTGATGGGACACGTGGATCACGGCAAGACTTCACTTTTAGATCATCTTCGCAAGACCACCGTCATCGCGTCCGAAAGCGGGGGCATCACACAGCATATCGGCGCATACGAAGTGACGTATAAAGGCCGCAGCATCACGTTCCTCGACACGCCCGGTCACGAAGCGTTTACGGCGATGCGCGCGCGCGGTGCGCAAACCACCGACATCGTGATTCTGGTGGTGGCCGCGGATGATCAGGTGCGTCCGCAAACCATTGAAGCCATCAACCACGCTCAATCGGCCGGAGTACCGATTGTCGTGGCGATCAATAAAATTGACAAACCCAACGCGGATCCGGAACGCGTCCGTCAGCAATTGGCGGAAGCGAATGTCTTGGTTGAGCAATGGGGCGGCAAGATTCAATCGGCGGAAATCTCGGCGAAATTCGGTCAAGGCATGGACAATCTTCTCGAAGAAGTGCTGCTTGTGGCTGATATTTTGGAATTGAAAGCCAATCCCAATCGCGCCGCGCGCGGAACGGTTATTGAAAGCCGTCTCGATAAGGGGCGCGGAATTCTGGCTACGCTCCTAATTACGAACGGCACTCTGAAAGTCGGCGACAACTTCGTGGCCGGACAGCAGTACGGAAAGGTTCGATCCCTGTTCGATGAGTGGGGACACGCCGTGGAAGATGCAAAGCCGGGCGAACCTGTGCAGGTGGTCGGCTTCTCCGGCGCTCCGCAGGCGGGCGATACCTTTATCGTTTTCGAGAACGAACGCGAAGTGAAGGAAATCGCCATGCGCCGCCAATTGCTGCAGCGCGAACAAACCTTCCGCCAGATTCACGCCATGAGTCTCGATCAGATCTCGCAGCAAATCCGCGAAGGCGGACTGCGCGAATTGTCACTCATCATCAAAGGCGACGCCGACGGCTCCGTGGAGGCGATCTGCGATACCTTGCAGAGGATTTCCACCAGCGAAGTGGCCGTAAAAATCGTCCATCGCGGTGTCGGCGCAATTTCGGAAAGCGACGTGCTGCTCGCCTCCGCAACCGGCGCGATTATTCTCGGCTTTCACGTGCACCCGAACATTAAAGCGCGCGAACTGGCCACGCGTGAACAAGTGGATATCCGCGTCTACCGCGTCATCTACGAAATGGAAGACGACATTCGCAACGCGCTCGAAGGCTTGCTTGCCCCTGATACGCGTGAAGACGTGGTCGGCTTGGTAGAAATTCGCGAATTATTCATCATTCCGAAGATCGGCACGATTGCGGGCAGCTTTGTGGTGTCCGGCAAGATCATGCGCACGAGTCAAGTTCGTCTGCTGCGCGACGGCCGCGAAGTGTGGCGCGGCAAACTCTCGTCGCTGCGTCGCTTTAAAGACGATGCGCGCGAAGTCCGCGCCGGATTCGATTGCGGCATCGGACTGGACAGCAATATAGAGATTAAGGTTAACGATACACTGGAAGTCTTTGAGGTGGTCGAAGTCAAGCGCAAGCTTGAGCAGACGTCTGCATGAAATGCTGTCTGGGTTTGCTGACGGTGGAATTGCATTTCGGGGAAAGCCGTTCCTTAAAAGATCGGCGGCGGATCATGAACTCCGTCAAGGAACGGATTCGCCAACGCTTCAACGTCTCTGTGGCGGAAGCGGATTTCGGAGACGTGTGGCAGCGGGGCGGATTGATCATTTCCGGCGCGGCGGTGACTCCCGCCGCCGTCGAACAATGTTTCCGCTCGCTTCTCTCTTTTCTGGAAGAAGATCCTCGCATTCTGGTGATTTCGCCGCAGATACGGTATTATGAGTAGCATGCGCAAACACGATCCCGGCAAGAATATACGCCCGTTGCGCGTCGCGGCGGAAATCATGCGCGACATGCCTTCGATTCTCCGCGAGCGCATTGAAATGCCGTTTGACGTTATGATCAGCGTCACTGACGTCGAAGTGTCGGATGACTTGAGTTACGCCAAGATTTTTTTCAGTATTCTCGGCGGTGAAGCGGAAGCGGATATTCCCCAGCGCGTGCAGCAGCATCTGAATGCTCATAAAGGCGTCGTGCGGCATGAATTGGCTCAGCGTTTAGTAATGCGCCAGCACCCGGAAGTCCGTTTTATTTACGATGCGACTCCCGCCCGCGCTGCGCGCATCGAAGAATTGTTAAAACAGGTTCGGGGGGAAACTCAACCGAATGGCGAGGAGCAAGAGTGACGTTCAGCCGCGCGGATTTGGAATTGCTCCGGCAAACGGCGAGCGGCGGCGCGTGCGTTCTCGTTTCTACGCATATTCATCCTGATCCGGACGCCGTCGGTTCGGCTTTAGCCGCCGCGGAAATGCTGTCGCAGCTGGGAGCCAGGCCGCGCGTCATTCTCGAAGATGAGGTTCCCAGCCGCTGCAAAAATCTTCCCGGCGCGGAACGCATAGACGTTTACGCCGCGGCGAAAACCGAATCTCCGTTTGCCGCTGCGGTGATTGTGGATGCGGGCAGCTTGTCGCGGATCGGCGACGTGCGAAATCTGTTGACTCCCGACGCGATTCTGTTCAACATAGACCATCATGTGTCGAACGACCGTTTCGGAGCCGTTAATTTTGTGGACGTCGAGTGTGCAGCCACCGCCGAAATGCTCTTTCTGCTGCTCCGCGAACTGAATTTGATTCTTACACCCGGACTGGCCGACAATCTGCTGGCGGGTTTGCTGACCGACACGGGGCGTTTCCGTTACTCCAATACCACGCCGCGCGTGCTGCGCCTTGCGGGGGATTTAATCGAAGCCGGCGCGCACGTAACGGATATTACGAACGGCATGTATTACGATATTCCTTCCGCCGATATTCTTTCGATGGGAGCCGTGTATTCCACGCTGGAACTCCATCAAAACGGACGGATCAGCCTGTTGTTCGCGCGGCTCGATCATCTCGTGGAAGATCCCGATACGGTGGTGGATATCGCTTTGTCTATTCGCGGAGTGTGCGTTGCCGCGCTCCTGAGCGAAACGCGGGAAGGTAAAATACGCGTGTCGCTGCGTTCCAAGCATTCCATCAACGTCGCGCGCATCGCTGAGAGTTTAGGCGGAGGCGGGCATGAGCGCGCGGCGGGATTCCGCATGAAGGGAACGCTTGAAACCGTGCGCGACCGCGTACTCCCGATTCTGCGGGAAGAAGTGCGCACGAAGATAGACAAGCCGGCTTTCGAGGAAGCTTGAAGGCAAGCGGACTAATTTTATCGGTGAATAAGCCGCGCGGCTGGTCTTCGTTTGCCGTCGTCAATAAACTGCGCCGCGCTTTGAAATGGAAATCGGTGGGACATGCCGGAACTCTGGATCCGGCGGCGGATGGCGTGCTCATCGTTCTTTTCGGTGATGCCACCAAACGCTGCGATGAATTCATGGATCTGCCGAAAGAGTATGTTGCCGGCATCCGTTTCGGGGTCACGACGGAAACGGACGATCTGGACGGAGTGGTAACGCAAGCGTGCGACATTGCGGACTGGTCGGAAACGCGGATTGCGAACGCGCTGAAGAATTTCGTCGGCGTAATCGAGCAGACTCCGCCGGCGGTCTCCGCGATTAAAATACGCGGGCGGCGAAGCTACCAACTGGCTCGCGCGGGAAAACCCGAGCTTGCTCCGCCGCGTAAAATTCAAATCTATTCGCTGCGCATCCTTGAAATCCGGCGTCCCGAAATCAGGGTGGCGGTTTCCTGCTCGCGCGGTACGTATGTGCGTTCGCTGGCGCGCGATTTAGGTGCGATGATGGGGTGGGGCGGAGCATTATCCTCGCTGACCAGAACGGCCGTCGGTCCGTATCGCGTGGAACAGGCTTTTATTGTGTCCGACTTGGTGCGATGTTGTCCTGAATTTGTATTCGAGTGAGGAATGGAAGTATATCGCGGTTCATGGTCCGGCTTTACGGACATCAAGGATTCGGTGATTACAGTTGGATTCTTCGACGGAGTCCATCTCGGACATCGCGCCATTCTTGACCATGTCACCGGCGCCGCGAAAGCGCAAGGCTTGCGCAGCGTGGTACTGACGTTTGCCCAGCATCCGCGCGAAGTGCTGGTTGCGGATGAAACCCGCATTCCGCGGCTCACGACTCCGGAAGAAAAGCTTGCGCTCCTCCGCGACGCCGGAGTGGATCTGGCCTTAGTTGTGCAGTTCGACCACGGTCTCTCGCAGATGTCCGCCAACGATTTCGTGCAGATCATTCTTAAAGGCCGCATCGGCATGCGTAAAATCGTGGTGGGATTCAATCATGGCTTCGGCAAGCAGCGTCTCGGTGATCGCGAAACGCTGATTGCGTTGTCCAAGAATCTCGGTTTCTCGGTGGATGTCGTCAATCCCACTCGCGTCGGGGATGCCATCGTATCGTCCACAGGCATCCGCGAATTAATCGCTGACGGGAACGTCGCTTCCGCCGCGGAACGACTGGGACGTCACTATTCCGTAAAAGGCGTCGTCATTCACGGTGTCGGCCGGGGTAGACGATTGGGTTTTCCCACGGCGAATATCGGCGTCATCGCTTCCGGCAAGCTTTGTCCGAAGGATGGCATTTATGCGGGTCTCGCGCATGTGCGCGGCGAAACCTTTGCCGCCGCGATCTCCAGCGGCTTCAACCCGACGTTTACCGAAGGCAAGCACTCGGTGGAAGCGCATCTGCTGGACTTTGATCGGGACATTTACGATGAATCATTGGAGCTGCGTTTTGTCGAGAAGCTGCGCAGTCCGAAAAAATTCGAGTCCGAACAGGAACTCAAAATTCAAATCGCGGATGACGTGCATTCCGTGTTGCAGCTCATCCAAGAGCGCGGCGTAATGCGGAACGTTTCCTGAGACCACCCGCGAATCGTTTTTGGCTAAACAGACAATAGAAATACAAGACGAAGAGGAAGACATGGCGTTGACCACGACCGATCGGAAACCGGTCATCGAAAAGTATGCCCGTGGCGAACAAGACACCGGGAGTCCCGAAGTACAGGTGGCGCTGCTCACACAGCGGATTAATCATCTGACCGAACATCTGAAAATTCACAAGAAAGATACGCACTCCCGCCGCGGCTTGATGCTGCTCGTCGGGCAGCGCCGCAGACTCTTGACCTATCTGACGCGTAAAGACGTCACCCGTTACAGAAAGCTCGTCGAGGCTCTCGAACTGCGCCGCTAAAGAAGAATCGGAGAAAAAGAATGGTTGTCAGGAAATCCATCGAATTCGGTGGATTCAAATTGGAATTGGAAACCGGCCGCATCGCCAAGCAAGCCGACGGTGCTTGCTGGCTCACGATGGGGGATACGGTCGTGCTCGCTACGGTTGTGGCGAATCTCGATGCGGAAACGGATTTGGACTTTTTGCCGCTCAGCGTGGACTATCGCGAGAAACTCTACGCGGTCGGCCGCATCCCGGGCGGTTTTTTTAAACGCGAAGGCCGCCCCTCGGAAAAAGAAATTCTGAGCGCGCGCCTTACGGATCGCCCCATCCGTCCGCTGTTTCCGAAAGGCTTTCATCAGGAAGTGCAGGTCATGATTAATGTGCTGTCTTCGGACGGCGAACATGATCCGGATTTCCTCGGAACGATTGCCGCGTCCGCCGCGCTGTCGGTTTCGGAGATTCCTTTTCAGGGTCCCGTAGGATCGCTCCGTATAGGCTTCATCAACGGCGAATACATAGTCAATCCTACGAACAAACAGCTCGAAGAATCGCAGCTTGACGTCGTCGTGGCCGGCACCGAGGACTCGCTCATTATGGTCGAGGGCGAATGCAAGGAAGTGTCGGAAGACGTCTTTCTGGAAGCGCTTTCCATCGCTCATGCGGAAATCAAACGTCTCGTCGCCCTGCAAAAAGAATTTGCCGCGGCGGTCGGTGTCGAAAAAGTGGAATGGCCGGAGCCGGTTCGGAATCCCGAACTTGATGCGTTTCTGGAAGAGCGTTTCGCGCAGCAAGTCGAGGCGTCCTGTCATGTCAAGCAGAAGCAGGAACGCCGCTTGGCCTGGAAGGAAATCGAGTTGGCGGCGCTGGAAGCCACCATCGAGCAATTTCCCGATACCGAAAAGTACGTCAAAGCTTGGGTGCATGATCGCTCTCAGGTAGCCGTTCGCCGCAATACGGTCAAGGGTACGCGCATGGATGGCCGCACGACTAAAGATATCCGCACCATCACCAGTGAAGTGGATATTCTGCCCCGTACGCACGGCAGCGCTCTGTTTACTCGCGGTGAAACGCAGGCCTTGGGTTCGGTGACGTTAGGCGTTAAATTCGATGAACAGCGCATTGACGGCATTGACGGCGTTTATACCAAGCCGTACCTGCTGCACTACAATTTCCCGCCATTCAGCGTGGGTGAAATTCGCAAGTTCCTCGGCCAATCGCGCCGCGAAGTCGGTCACGGAAATTTGGCCTGGCGTGCCCTGCACGCGATTCTCCCCGCGTGGGAAGATTTTCCGTACACGATTCGCGTGGTCTCGGAGATCATGGAATCCAACGGTTCGTCCTCCATGGCCACGGTCTGCACGGGCTGTCTCTCGCTGATGGCGGCCGGTGTGCCGATCAAGAAGCCTGTGGCCGGCATTGCGATGGGCTTGATTGTGGAAGACAGCAAGGTCGCGATTCTATCCGACATTCTCGGCGATGAAGATCATCTCGGCGACATGGATTTTAAAGTCACCGGTACGCGCGACGGCATTACCGCCTGTCAGATGGATATCAAGATCAAGGGAATCTCCCTGAATCTGATGAAGACCGCCATTCTGCAGGCGCGCGAAGGCATCACTCACATTCTGGGCAAGATGGCCGAAACCATGCCTGCGCCGCGTCCGGAAATCTCTCCGTACGCTCCACGCATTGTCTTCATTAAGATTGATCCCGATAAGATCGGTTTGATTATCGGCCCCGGCGGTAAAACCATTCGCGACATCATCGCGCGTTCGGAAGCGTCCATTGACATCGAAGATGACGGCACGATTTGCGTTTCGTCGTCCGATGTATTCAAAGTCAATGCCGCGGTGGATATTATTCGCGGCATGACCGAAATGCCCGAAGTCGGAAAAGTCTACCACGGAAAAGTGAAGAAGATCACCGATTTCGGCGCGTTCGTGGAAATTCTTCCGGGCCGCGAAGGTCTACTGCACATCAGTGAAATCGAGCATCATCGCATCCAAAAGGTCACGGATCATCTCCAACTCGGCGACGAGGTAGATGTAAAACTCGTCAACGTGGATGCGATGGGTAAATTGGATCTTTCACGCCGCGCTCTGCTTCCCGTGCCGGAAGGCATGGTGGCGCAGCCGCCTCGCGAACGTCCTTCATCCCGTCCCCATCACGGCGGCGGCAGAAGCGATGACAAAGGCGGCCACAGGCCTCCGCGCAAGCACACGAAAGTGGACGAGTAATCGTGGCGCTGTCGCAATATCATAAAACAAAACTGCCCGACGGTCTGCGCATCGTCACCGAAAATATCCCCGGCGTGCATTCGGCTGCGTTGGGAATCTGGATTGAAGTGGGCTCGCGGCACGAATCGGAATCCGAGAACGGCATTTCCCACTTCATCGAGCACATGGCGTTCAAGGGCACGAAAACACGCACGGCCTTTGATATTGCGCGATCCATCGAACGCGGCGGCGGATATGTCAATGCCTTTACGAGTAAAGAACTGACCTGTTTCCACGTGCACGTTCTGGATGAGCAGTTGGATGAAGCTCTCGATATCCTGAGCGACATTCTGCTCAATTCCATGTACGATCCGCAGGAAATGGAAAAAGAGAAACAAGTCATTCTGGATGAGATTCGCGATCACGAGGACATGCCGGACGATGTTGCCCATGAACGTTTTGTCCGCGCGCTGTTCGAACCTCATCCGCTGGCTCGTCCCATTCTCGGTCCGCCCGCAAACGTCCGCGCTTTCACGCGCAACGGTCTTTTGAAATTCGTTAAGCGAAACTATGTTCCGGCTCGGATTTTAGTGGCCGCCGCCGGGCACGTCAATCACGCGCATTTGGTCCGCCGCGTTCGTTCCATTCTTGAATTCGGACGCGATAATCATTTTCCCGCTGAAAAACGAATGGGCCGTTTGACGTCCCGTCTGGATCGTCATCACCGGGCCATCCAACAAGCGCACATGGTGCTCGGCACACGCGCTCTGTCCTATGGTGATCGCGAACGTTTCACGCTCTCGGTGATGAATACGATTCTTGGCGGTGGAATGTCCTCGCGTCTCTTTCAGAATATCCGCGAAAAACACGGCGTTGCTTACTCCGTCTATTCTTTCGCGGAAATGTTCGGCGACACGGGTCTGTGGGGCGTTTATCTGGCCACCGATCCGGATCGTGTGGATCGCGCGCGCGAGATGGTGCTGAACGAATTGCGCATTATCCGCGAAACTCCGCTGACCAAGCATGAACTCGAAGGCGTGAAGACACAGCTTAAAGGCAGCGTCATGCTCAGTCTTGAAAGCGTGTCCAATCGCATGATGCGTCTCGGTCGCATGGAACTCTATCTGGGCCGCTATCATTCTCTGGAAGATGTCAGCCGCCAGATTGATGCCGTCACAACGCGCAAGGTTCAGGATTTGGCCAACGAACTTCTGACCGAAAAGAAACTCGTGACCACCATCGTGGAACCGGAAGCCGAGCCGAAGAAAAAGACAACGCGGAAACGCGGCAAGTGACTTCGCGTCCGTCCGTGACCGTGGACATTCAGCGTCTTCCGCATGCTCTGGCGGATCTGCCTGCGTATCAGACAGCGAATGCTGCGGGAATGGATCTTTGTCTTGCTGCCGATGATGTTCTTTTAGAGTGTGGTTCGCGCGTTGCATTGCCGACGGGTTTCTGCGTCGCGATTCCGGTGGGATACGAAGGTCAAATTCGTTTGCGCTCCGGTTTCGCTCTGCGTACGGGTCTTGTCATTCCCAATGCGCCGGGAACCATTGATGCGGACTATCGCGGCGAAGTGAAAGTGATTGTCATGAATGCCGCGCGTGAAAAGGTTCGCATCGCCCGCGGCGAGCGCTTCGCGCAGCTTATCATCGCTCCGGTCGCTCATGCCGTGTGGAATGAAGTGCCGACGCTGAATTCCAGTGATAGAGGCGCCGGCGGCTTCGGCAGCACGGGTCATGAATAGAACTTTCGGCGCGTGAATGTCTGGATTTTCTTTCTGATTTTTATTATATTCGGCCTTCGGTTTTACTCCTCTGGTGCCGTCAGACGTGGAGACCGACTCTAAAGTACCTACGCTAAGAAAGCTATACTACTCCATCGGTGAGGTATCCCGCATCACGGGCATCCCCACCCATGTGTTGCGGTACTGGGAAAATGAATTCCCGCAGCTCCATCCCAAAAAGAGCAGAGCGGGAAACCGAACCTATCAAGAACGGGATCTGGCGTTAGTGCAGCGCATTCGGACTCTGCTCTACGAGCAAAAGTTTACGATTGCGGGAGCTAAAACGCAGCTTGATGAAACGGAACCGAAAGGCAACGGCCAACAGGAACTCGTTGAGGAGGTTCGGCAGGAACTTCGCGAAATCCTCAATATTTTAGATACAAATTCGGGGCGTGGCGCAGCCCGGTAGCGCACCTGACTGGGGGTCAGGGGGTCGCTGGTTCAAATCCAGTCGCCCCGACGAAGCTGGAGGCCGCAGGCAACGCCTGCGGCCTTCTGTGTGACGAAAGAAATCTCTGAATATACCATAATTGTTTAATAATAATGGCAATACATTCCGATTTAAGTTGACGTTTGGCTTGACTTTTTGCCCGCAAGTTACTATAATTAAAGACGCTCTAAAGCCACTTGATCAGAGTAGTTCCTCGCTGGTACGAGCGGGAGATTCAAATTGCTGAACTACCGATTGTCACGTGAGGAAATGGTGCTGACTCAGCTTGAGCGGCGTGGTATCCGCGATACACGTGTTCTCGAAGCCATGCGGAAGGTGAAGCGGCACCATTTTGTGGATCCCGCTTTTCGCGACCGAGCCTACGACGACACTCCGCTGCCGATTGATGAAGGTCAGACAATCAGCCAGCCTTACGTTGTCGCGCGCATGACGAGTTTGCTCGAGCTTCAGCCTTCCGATAAAGTGCTGGAAATCGGAACGGGATCGGGTTATCAGGCGGCAATCATTGCGGAACTCGCGCACAAGGTTTTTTCTATTGAACGGCATATGAGCCTTTTACAGAAGGCGCGCAAGGCGCTCGATGAGCAGGCCTACACGAATGTCGTTTTGAAGCAGGGTGACGGCACCATTGGCTGGGCGGAGTTCGCGCCGTTTGACAAGATTATCATCACCGCCGCCGCGCCCAAATTTCCCAAGACGCTCTTTTCGCAACTCAAAGATCAGGGGCTCATGATCTTCCCGATGGGCGAAATGCGCATGCAGGAACTCGTGCTGATTCAGCGCAATGGGGAAGAGGCGATTATGAAGGAAGTGGGGCAGGTTTCTTTCGTGCCTTTAGTGGGCCGCGAAGGTTGGGCGAATAATACGGTTTGATTTTTTTCGGGGCGTAGCGCAGTCCGGTAGCGCACCTGGTTCGGGACCAGGGGGTCGCAGGTTCAAATCCCGCCGCCCCGACAAGTACAGCCGCCCTCATTGGGCGGCTGTGTCGTATACATTAAGGAGGAACTGTGGCGGAACTTTTTACGGGCTTCATTGATCTTTTTCTGAATCTGGACAAGCATCTGGGTCAGGTGATCGGCGAATACGGTACGCTGACGTATCTGATTCTGTTCGTCGTGATTTTTTGCGAAACCGGTTTGGTGGTCACTCCGTTTTTACCCGGAGACTCCTTGTTGTTTGCAGCAGGCACGTTTGCCGCTATCGGCGCGCTCGAACTCGGTACCTTGCTGTTGCTGCTCTATCTCGCGCCGATCATGGGCGATTCCAGCAACTATTGGATTGGCCGTTTCGTAGGGCCGAAAGTTTTTGCCCGTGAAAATGTAAAATTGTTCAAAAAGGAATATCTCGACAAGACGCATGCGTTTTACAAGAAGCACGGCGGCAAGACCATCGTGATCGCGCGCTTCATGCCCATCTTTCGCACGTTCGCGCCGTTCGTGGCGGGCATTGGCCGCATGAATTACTTGCGCTTTCTCATGTTCAGTATCAGCGGCACGCTGCTCTGGATTTCCTGTTTTGTTTTAGCGGGATATTTCTTCGGCAACATTCCGGTGGTCAAAGAGCATTTCACAATTGCCATCATGGCCATCATTGTGATCTCTGTGATTCCGGGCATTGTTGCGTTTGCAAAGGAGAAATTGGCGAAGAGAAATGCGATTGCCCGCGATTAACTAGCCCGCACCCTCCTGGGTGTGGGTCTTGCGCACGGCCGTGCGATCATCCCGTAGCGCCCGGCTTGCCGGGCTTTCCTCCCGTTCACGGGAGGATACAAGGGGGTGGCTTCCGCCGAGGCAGATCCCCTGATCTGCCCGGAATCCTAATTTCCCCCCGTTCACGGGGGGACACAAGGGGGGCGTATTCTTTCCTCCACCGAGCAGGGTCGCCTGACCGCCACAGGAATAGGTAGGGACATGGCCTGCCATGTCCGTTGTTAACGCCGTTGTAACTATCCTGAGTCGCAATGGCGCCATTGTCCGCCTCTGGTCCGTCTTTGACGAGATCTCGCTTTAAGCGGACGCGATCTCGCTCCGCGGATCGGTCGGGAGTCCGACAACGGTGAAGCATCGCAAGATGCGCCGAGCCGGGTTAAGTCCTCGCAACCCGGCCGGAATCGGGGGATCATATGCGTCGTCGTCATCAACGTCTGAATTTCGTAGGTAGCCTTCATTTCGTTACAACGGTTACTCTCGAGCGCGGCAACTGGTTTGTTTCCGTTAATGCATGCACAGAAATCCTAACGATTTTTGAGCATTATCGGAAACAATGCGGCTTAGATTGCTTCGGATATGTATTAATGCCTGACCATCTTCATGCTCTTCTGATGCAGACGGCAGATGATAAAACAGTGTCGCAATTCATGAATTCATTAAAACGTGAAACCTCAAAGTCGCTGCATCTCGCAGACTTTGCTGCGGACACGCTTTGGCGCGAACGTTATGACGACGTATTGATTCCCGGTCAGAGAGCGGCCGCGGCTCGCATCGAGTACATGCATTATAATCCCGTACGACGCGGACTGGTCACTGAAGCTACAGATTATCTCTGGTCGAGTGTGCGCTTCTATTTCGAATTATCTGATCACGGTCTGGTAACACTGTCACGTCCTTAAAATCGGATTCCGGCCGGGTTGCGAACCCTTAACCACGGCTCGGGGAAATATCACTGACTATGAAACTTGCAAATACCATTCTTGTACTTCTGATAACACTGTTTCAGGGATTTGCCTTGGCACAAAGC
>Ga0105104_10001843_pt1 | contig 15793 bp, 9 predicted proteins | sample PPLLaktember2015_3_FD_87034 | JGI IMG/M metagenome (GOLD analysis project Ga0105104, IMG submission 87034) | Freshwater sediment microbial communities from Prairie Pothole Lake near Jamestown, North Dakota, USA - PPLs Lake P7 Core (6) Depth... | ecosystem: Environmental > Aquatic > Freshwater >... | reverse complement strand
TTAAAGTCTTTCGTTGATCCCGTCTTCATCATTTTTGTCCTTCTGCTTATTTCATTTTTGATGTCATCATTCTTCGGAAAGCAAAAGGGAGGCGGCTTGTTTTTATTTTTTATCATTGTTTTATTCTATGGATTCAGTATCCAGCCCATGTCCGGCTATCTGAGCTACCAGCTGGAGAAAAGCTATATAAAAAATCTCAATGTCGGTGAAAGAATGACGATGGATGTTATTGCAGTATTGAGCGGTACCAACTATGACATCCAGACGCTTGCCGACACGTTTCCCGGCGAGACCACCACTGTCAGGCTGGTGCATGCTGTTCGGATGTATAAGCAATGCGGCGCCAAATACCTTGTTTGTTCCGGTAAGGGAGGCACCAGGGTTTCCGGGGCGGAACTGATGGCGCAAATGGCCGAATCATTCGGTGTTCCCAGCCACAGAATCCGACTTGAGGCTAAATCGCGTAACACGCATGAACATGCCGTAGAGTTCAATAAAATGTTTGCCGACAAAGATATCAGAATCGGTCTGGTGACATCAGCCTGGCACATGAAAAGAAGCGAAGCGGAATTTAGAAAATATTTTAAAAATGTGCAGCCCCTACCGGCAGGTTTTTTATACGCGTCACCGGCGGGTACAGCGGCTGTCCGGTTTATTCCGCAATCGCGATGGCTTTTCAACAACACCCTGGTGATGCGCGAATACATCGGCTGCCTTTGGTACAAAATTAAAAACACATAAGGGTTCTTAGTATTGAAGAAGCAAGAAAAAACAATTTGGGTTCTTTCCGAATTATACTATCCTGAAGAAACAGGGTCGGGATATTATATTACGAAAATTGCTGAGGACATAGCTATCAGGCATCGTGTTAGTGTTTTGACAGTTCAGCCCACATATGCTGCCCGCGGTACAAAAGCGCCGACTAATGAAACTCATCATAACGTTCTTATTCACCGATGCAGGGCGACAGCCTTGAATAAGGATATCTTGTTGTTTCGTCTCCTGAATATGCTGACAATCAGCGTGTCTGTCTTTTTTAATGCGATGCGAAGAATTCGCAAACATGACATTGTGCTTGTAATCACCAATCCGCCGACCCTTCCTCTCATTGCAAGTTTTGTATGTAAAATTCGCGGCGCAAAGATGGTTTTGCGTCTGGAAGATATGTATCCGGAAGTTCTTGTGGCGGCAAAAATCATCAAGGCGGACTCGCCGCTGGCCAAAATTATCAATGCTATTCAAAAGAATATTTATAAGCGGTCTGACCATATTTTGGTGTTGGGAAGAGAAATGATGGAGCTTGTGCACGGCAAAACAGGTAATGGTATTGGAAAGGTTGCTCTGATTACGCATTGGGCGGACTGCGATGAGATCAGGCCTCTGCCAAGGGATCGTAATGCCTTGTTGAGCCGATTGGGTATTCTGGAAAAGTTTGTTATTCAATATTCAGGCAACATGGGAAGAACGCATGACCTGGAGAGTTTGATCCAGTGCGCGAAAATTCTACACAAACACGACGGTATCCATTTTCTGTTTATCGGCTCCGGCGCCAAGGAATCCTGGCTGAGAAAAAAAGTTTCCGGGCTTGGACTGAAAAATGTCACGATTCTTTCGCCGCAGCCCCGTTCGGAATTAAGGTCCTCTCTCAATGCCTGTGATCTGGCGATAATATCTTTTGTCAGAGGAATGGCTGGCGCGTCGGTGCCCAGCAGAATGTACAATATCATGTCGGCCGGAAAGCCGATTCTTGCGGTTGCTGAAGAGGGATCAGAGCTTGCCCGCGTTATTTCAGAAGAGAATATCGGTTGGGTGGTTGCTCCGGGATCGCCTGAACTGATGGCCAAGGCCATTCTGGAAGCTAATGCTAATCGTCTGCTGTTACAGGAAATGTCAGTTCAGGCGTGTCGGGCGGCAACCGATAAATACGCCAAGCCGCTCATCATGCGGAAACACCAAAAGTTGATGGATACTTATCACGTCTAAAGATTTTGTGCCAAGGACATAAATGCGTATCGGACTAAACCTGCTATATTTGATTCCGGGAATTGTCGGGGGAACGGAAACATATGCCAGGGGGCTGTTGAGAGGTTTGAGACAAATCAAACCGGATTATGAATTCGTTGTGTTCGTGAATCGGGAGGCCGCTGGGCTGATCGCCGATAATGACCCGGCTTTTAAAAAAGTTGTCTGTCCCGTTTACGCGGCCAATCGCAAAAATCGCTACTACTTTGAACAAGTCAAGCTCAGGCGGTATGTTGAGCAATATAAAATTGATCTGCTTCATTCACTGGCATACACGTCGCCGCTTTTTCTGCCCGGCCCGGTGATTGTAAGCATACCGGATCTCAACTTCAATGCTTTTGGCAACTCGATGCCGTTGGCACGCCGCCTGATGCTGAGGCTGATCGTGTGGCAGGCCGTGCTCCGATCAAGCAAAGTCATTACCATATCCAATTTTTCCCGTGAGGAAATTTTAAAACACTATCATATTTCTCCTGAAAAGGTCATCGTCACTCATCTTGCCGCCGATAACGGTGAGTTGGAGGATAAGGTCAGTAAAAAATCGATGAATGCCCAGGAACTGTCTGATTCGTATCAGCCTTATATCATGGCCTTTAGCAGTCCAACGGTCAACAAGAACCTCTCGCGTTTGATCAAGGCCTTTCTGGAGGCTAAAAAAAAGTATAATCTTGCTCAGAAACTTTTGTTGATCGGGCATCGATATCCGATTGCAGAAGATATGCAAAGATGTTCTGAAAACGAAGATGTCGTCTGGACCGGTTATCTTGAACGTGGGGCGCTTTTGGAGATTCTGAGACGGGCGGACTTCATGATCTATCCTTCATTTTATGAAGGCTTTGGATTGCCCGTTCTTGAGGCGATGGTGGAAGGAGTACCCGTCGTTTGTTCTAATGCCGCGTCAATACCTGAAATTTGCGGTGACGCCGGCATTTATTTTGATCCTTTTTCAATCAAGGATATGGCCGCGTGCATTGCGCGGGTCGCCGGGAATCCGGTGTTGAGGCAGGAGCTCCGCCTCAAAGGGCTCAAAAATGTAGACCGTTTTTCCTGGCAACAGACAGCGGCGCAGACGGTGGCGGTATATGAAGATGTTCTGCAAAACAGGATGGCGGGCGCCTCTCGGCCGCCGGTTAAGGACGTAAATATTTTAAAATGATATTCATTGCCTATTCCCAGGTCAGCAAAGAACAATTAAACCACAGCCTCGGCATGCCGGAATACAGCTATTACTTTGTTCTGCGCGGGTTTCTTCCCGTGCTGCGGGAACTGGGGCAGGTGGTTCTGGTCAGTAACCCTGAACAGGAAGTCGATGCGATTTATAACGATTACCTCAAGCGGGGCGAAGAATGCATCTTTATCTCTTTTTCCCCGCCCAACAAATCAGTCACGGGCCTCAGTTGCCCGACGATCTGTGTGTTTGCCTGGGAGTTTGATCGTATTCCGGACGAAGTGTGGGATGGCGATCCGAAAAATGACTGGCGATATGTGTTTGCCGACCATAGGCGGGCAATAACACTTTCACAATATTCGGCAGACGCGGTGAAAAAGGCAATGGGTCAGGATTTTCCCGTGGCATCCATTCCGGTGCCGGTTTGGGACGCTTTCGCAACGTATGGCAGCCGCCATAACCAAATCCCGGCTGCTAAAACGGAGATGGCGATCAGAGGCAACATTATTGACAGCCGGAACTACGTCATTACACCCGAGTCTTTCGAGATAAAGAATTCGTATGACGGCTTCAATTTTAAAGACTTCCCCGGCGGAAAGATCCGCATGGGCTTTAGTCTAACCGATGAATTTCAAGCTTATCTGGGAGGATTTTATGAGCCCGAATCATGGGGAACATGGTCACGTATTGAGAAGCCCTGGGTTTTGCTTCCCTATAAATTTGGCGGAGATATTCAGGTAAAAATCAGGTTTGATGGATATGCAGGCAATACCGACAGGGAAGTATCGGTTTCACTGGGCTCCGAAGAGAAAAAGATCAAAATTGCGGGCGGTTTTGCTGACGCAGACCTCAACTTCCATCTGAGCAAACCTGAAAACGTTCTGAAATTTTCCGGTCTTGATCTGACGCCGGTTCCGGATGCTATAGATACCCGGACAATGGGGATTGGTTTGCATTCAATAGAATTGTCCGCTGCTGTCGGCCAATCGGACAAAATGCAGGAAGCGGACGGCGGGGACGCGCTGCGCCGTGTATCGCTCGATGGTGTGGTTTATACGTCTGTATTTAATCCGGACGATGCGCGGAAGAACTGGGCAGATATGGTCAAATCTTTTTGCGCGGCTTTTCAGGATGTGGAAGACGCGACGCTGGTTCTTAAAATGACGCATCATTCCGTCGAATCCTTTCTGGGGAAACTGCATTTATTGCTTCAGCAAATGTGGCCCTTTAAGTGTCGAATCGTTGCGTTGCATGGATATCTGGATGATGTTGAATACGAAAAATTGATTGCGGCCACATCTTTCTATGTGAATACATCCCGATGTGAGGGTTTGTGTCTACCGCTGATGGAATTCATGTCCTGCGGTAAGCCGGCCATTGCGCCCTGCCATACATCACTGGCTGACTATGTTGAAAAATCGTCAACCCTGATTGTGCAATCAGGTGTAGTGCCCGCCATCTGGCCGCACGATCCAAGGCAACTTTTTCGGACTTTACAATATCGCATCGATTGCGAATCCCTGATAAACGCCTATCTTCATAGCTATGACATTGTTAAAAATAAACCGGATGCCTATCATGGAATGGCCGAAGCCGCCGTGTTAAAAATGAAAGACTATTCCTCTAACCGTGAAGTGAAAAAACAATTGCAGAGATTTTTGGATCTGAAGTAAATTATATGGTCATTATTATTCATTCAGCGGAATCAAAAGGAAGCATCGCCGACAAAATCGGCGGGATGGACTACAGCTATTATTTCGTTTTGAAAAAATACCGTCCGGTGCTGGAGAAATTCGCTTTCGTCATTGAAATCAGGGATCCCGCGTCGGAAGCGGATGCCATCTACCAGAATTGTCAGGCCCGAGGCGAGCCCTGCCTTTTTTTATCCTTCACGCCGCCTTTCAAAACCGCGATCAATCTTCAATGTCCTACGATATCTGTATTTGCCTGGGAGTATCTGACACTGCCGACTGATGCGTGGGGCGGAAATCCGCGCCATGACTGGAGGACGGCGTTTCGCAAACATGGGTATACCATTACCCATTCCAGTTTTGCCGTGCAGGCTGTTCAAAAAGCCATGGGAGAAAATTTTCCGGTCTGGTCTATTCCTGCACCCGTTTGGGATGATTACACAAAGCTCTATAGGAAAGAATATACCTCTGTCCGGTCAAAAGGATTCGATTTAACGTTTGAAGGTGTCCTCATTGATTTTCAGGGGTGCAATTCTGTTGTGACATCCAAAGTGGATGGAATGGGCTATCTCGAACTGCGATCTTCCAGCACAGCAGCAAAAGTTAACCTTCACTTGGAAGGCATTATTTATACATCCGTTTTTAATCCTAATGACGGTCGCAAGAATTGGTTGGACCTGCTATGGGCGTTTTGCTGGGCATTTCGCGATGTGGAAGATGTGACACTGGTCATGAAGCTGGCTTATTATGACTTTGATGCCGTGAGAGAGCTTATCATAAGCGAAATAAAAAAGCTGGCGCCATTCAAATGCCGTGTCGTTGCCCTGCATGGTTTTCTGAATAATCGTGATTATGAAAAGCTCATTCAAGAATCCACCTACGTGGTCAATACGGCGTATGGAGAGGGGCAGTGTCTGCCGCTCATGGAATATATGTCCGCGGGTAAGCCGGCCATCGCGCCATCGCACACGGCCATGGAAGATTATGTCAACCATGACAATGCTTTTGTGGTCAATTCAAGCGTGGAATGGACTCACTGGCCGCATGATTCGAGATCAGCTCTACGTACCTTCCGATACAGGATCAACTGGGAGTCCTTGTATCACGCCTATCAGGAAAGTTATGCCGTGGCAAAAAATGATCCCGGCCGTTATTTGCGCATGTCGCGAAGCGCAGTTGAAAGTCTGAAAATGTATTGTTCAAAAGCCGTTGCGGAGGAGCGATTGAAAATGGTCTTCCAGGCATGCGGCATGTTCGATGAAGGCTGGCTGATTGCAACGTGCAGGAAAACGTGGCGCAAAGCATCCGGACTCAGGCGCTTATTACAGGCAACGTCTGCTCATCTTTTTGTCCAAACCCGTTCTTTTTTGAGAAGGTTTCTGGAGGCCTAACCCCTGACGGTGGTTGATTAAGCGTTGTCAATAGAGGAAAAGAGTTTGACATGACAGCTGATGACGATCGGATATTCAAAGAGCATGTCTGCGGCGTGCCTGAACTGTTCAAGTTACGCCTCAAACAGTATTTGCCATTTCTCATGCCGTTGAGCACCGTTTATCCCGGAACGACCGTATTGGAGATAGGTCGCAGATGCGAAGCGTGGCAGGAGCTTTTGACGGGAATCGGTTTCAGGGCCTCCGGCGCTGATCTTGCCGCTGTCCCCGCCGACAGCCAGATTGTTATTTCCGCATTTCATATGATCGAGTCGATCAGCCTGGAGCGGCTGTTTGCCATTTTTTCTGATGCGCTAAGGGTTCTGAAACCGGGCGGGTTACTGATCATCGAAACGATGAACGCGAACAACATAAAGTTATCTTCCGACATTCGTCCCATCTCACCGCTGCTGCTTTCTTCTCTCGCGGAGCATTGCGGTTTTGCGCGGGTCAAAACATTACGGTTTGAGGCAACCCGGGATCTGCTGGAGAGCACCTGCGGTTCATTGACTGACGTTATGAATGTCGTTAATTCTGCCTGTGCCATCATTGCTCAAAAAACGGCTGATGAGACGATTCTTAAACCGTCAAATGCCGTTTTCGCCGTCGGACGTGCATTAAATCTGGAAACCCGGACGGAGCGCTATATTGATCAGCTGGAAGTAAAAGTCCGGCAGCTCGAAACCCGGGCCGAGGAAGCCGAGACCAGGGCTTATCAAACCTGGATCAGAGAAAAGAACGCCGTTGCCAGCGCTCAAGAAGCCGATGTCAGAACCCGGGAAGCCGAGACCCGGGCGGAAGAGGCCAGACAGTTTCTGAAATTTGTTTATGCCAGCCGTTCCTGGCGTATGACCGAACCTATGAGATCGTTTGTTTCAAAATGGAGATCGGTCCGTCACGGGGGGCTCGCTCATGCGAAAGCTTTTATCAAAGGCATGGGTTTGCCGCTGGCGAAGCAACTTCTTTCTTATATCAATAACCGGACAGGTTTTCGTCGCGCCTGTAAGAACGTTTTACAAAAAATCGGCCTCTATGAATCCGTTCAATCCCTGTATCAAAAATACATTGCCTGGCAGTCCTCAAATACTCAGGCAACGCGCAAAGCCGACTTGCCCTGCGGGCCGTTGATTTATGTGTCACCCAGAGCCAGGATGATCTATGCGGACCTGAAAGCGGTTGTTGAAAAAAACAGGGAGTTGTCCTGATGCGTATTGTTATCGACATGCAGGGCGCTCAATCCCTGAGCCGCTTCCGCGGTATTGGCCGTTACAGCCTGTCCTTTGCGCAGGCGGTTGTCCGTAACCGGGGCGAACATGACATCATCCTCGCCCTGAACGGTTTGTTGCCCAATGCCATCGAACCCCTCCGTACCGCGTTTGACGGCCTGTTGCCGCAGGACAACATCCGTGTCTGGCAGGCTCCCGGGCCCGTTCTGGAAAAATTCACCGGCAACGACAGCCGGCGGGAAACGGCGGAGCTTATCCGCGAAGCTTTTCTGGCCAGCCTGCAGCCAGATATCATTCACATCAGCAGTTTGTTTGAAGGCTATGTCGATGACTCGGTGACCAGTATCGGTCGGTTTGACCGCACGACACCGGTCAGCGTCTCCCTTTATGACCTGATTCCTCTGCTCAATCCGGATCACTATCTCAAGCCCAACCCGCCATATGCCCGGTACTATGAACGTAAAATTGCGTATCTTAAGCAGGCGGCGATTTATCTATCCATTTCAGAATTTACCAGGCTCGAAGGATTGACGCATCTGGATGTGCCTGAGGATCGGATCGTCAACGTTTCGACGGCCATGGAGTCCCATTTCCAGCCCCTCAGCATCGATGACGAAACCCTGCTCCATCTCCGCGAAAAATTCAATCTGACTCGTCCGTTTATCCTTTACACCGGCGGCGACGACCAGCGCAAGAACCTGCCACGCCTGATCCAGGCTTTTGCCGCTTTGCCCGTCTCGTTACGCGCCGGCCACCAGATGCTTTTGGCCGGGGGGATGCTGGAGGATAATCTTGAATCATTCAACCAGGTCGCAAAAACCGCCGGCGTCAAACCGGACGAGCTGTGTTTCACAGGGTACGTCACCGATGAAGAACTCGTCTCGCTTTACAATCTCTGCAAGCTCTTCGTCTTTCCCTCCTGGCATGAAGGCTTCGGCCTGCCCGCGCTGGAAGCCATGGCCTGTGGCGCCCCGGTCATCGGCGCCAATACGTCCAGCCTGCCGGAAGTAATCAGATGGGAAGACGCCCGGTTCGACCCGCTGGATGTTGCCGCTATCACGGCCAAAATGATTCCGGCGCTGGAAAACGATGAATTCCGCATGAAATTGCGGGCGCACGGTTTAGAGCAGGCAAAACGGTTTTCGTGGGACGAATCAGCCAAAAGGGCCATTGCCGCATGGGAGTCGCGGCAAAAATCAAATCAGCAGAAGCCCGCCGTTCCACAAACCGGTCGTAAGCTGAGACTGGCCTTTGTGTCACCGATGCCGCCTGAACAAACCGGCATTGCCGATTACAGCGCTGAACTCCTGCCTGCGCTGGCGGAGCATTACGATATCGACATCATTGTGGCGCAGGATCAGGTTGATAATGCCTCGGTGAATGGTCACGCAAAAGTGCATGACGTGCCATGGCTGCTTGCTCATGCCGGCGAAATGGATAGAGTGCTTTATCATTTCGGCAATTCTCCCTTTCACCGCCATATGTTGTCCCTGGTGCAGGAGGTTCCCGGCACGGTGATGCTTCATGACTTCTATATGAGTGAGCTGATGCACTGGCTGGAGCTGCATATCGGTGTGGATTATGCTTGGACGGAAGCACTCTATTTAACCCATGGTTATTGTGCCGTGCGTGAGCGCTATCATGACGCCGATGCGGCAACACGCAAGTACCCGGTCAATTTACACGTTCTACAGCATGCCCAGGGCATCATCGTTCATTCCGAATATTCGCAAAAACTGGTGCAGCAATGGTACGGAAAGGATTTCGCAGTTCCCTGTGACGTGATTCCCCTTCTTCGATTGCCCAGTGGAGCCTTTGACAAGGCTGACGCCCGGAAACAACTCGGGATCGATGAAGACGATTTCGTTGTTTGCAGCTTTGGCTTTCTGAATTTAACGAAATTGAACCATCGCCTGCTGAATAGTTGGCGAAACAGTGTCCTGGTCCGGGATAACCGTTGCCGGCTAATTTTTGTCGGTGAGAATACCGGCGGTGAGTATGGCGCCGGCTTGTTGCAAACCATGCGTGATTGCGCCTGCGGCGACCGCATCAGCATCACGGGTTTCGTATCATTGGACACCTTCCGGCAATATTTAAAAGCCGCCGATGTAGCCGTACAGATCCGCACCAATTCCAGAGGTGAAACATCCGCCGCAGTGCTGGATTGTATGAATCATGCCCTGCCCACCATCATTAATGCCCATGGTTCGATGGCGGAATTTGATCTCGAATCTGTTTGGATGCTGCCCGATGAATTCGACGATGCAGCGCTTGTGGAAGCCCTGGAGACATTATGGCGAGAGCCTGAGCGCCGCCATGCCCTGGGTGAGCGGGCGCGCAATATCATCCTGAAGCGCCACACACCGGCTCAATGTGCCATATGTTTTGCAGAGGCAATCGAACGTTTTCATCATTGTGCTGAAACGGCCACACCGGCCTTGATACGTGCCATCGCGGCACAGAAACAGTTTACCCCCCATGACGCGGATCTTCTGGACCTCTCCAAAGACCTTGCCGCTACCCTGCCGCTCCGGCAGCCGGCCAGACGTTTGTTTTTGGATGTGACCGCTACCTGCCGCAACGATCTGAAAACCGGCATTGAACGCGTCGCGCGTGCGCTGCTTTTGGCGCTGCTGAACTCGCCGCCCTCCGGATACCGCATCGAACCGGTTTATCTCAGCGACGATGGCGGTGAATGGCACTATCGCCACGCACGTCACTACACGCTCGGGTTATTGGGTTGCCCTCAAGAGGCCCTCGACGACGAATGTGTCGAACCCGGATGCGGCGACGTATTGCTCGGACTGGATCTGTCCGGCGACACGCTGGTGCAAGCCCAGCGTGCGGGGGTCCATAAAGCCTATCGTAACCGGGGTGTTGCCGTGTATGCCGTCATTTTCGATTTGCTGCCCGTGCGCATGCCCGAAGCATTCCCCGAGGGGGCCAAACAGACGCATGAGCAATGGCTACGAGCGGTTTCAACGTTCGACGGTGCCATATGCATCTCGAAAGCGGTTGCGGACGATCTGACCGTCTGGCAGACGGAAGCCGGCATCGATTGGAAAGACCGGCGGCCTTTCCGCATTGGCTGGTTTCAGCTCGGGGCCGATGTCACCAATTCCTCGCCCAGCCTGGGTATGCCAGTCAATGCCGCATCAACGCTGCGTCAGCTTCAAGCCCGCCCCAGTTTCCTGATGGTTGGCACCATCGAGCCGCGCAAGGGTTATCTGCAAACCGTCGAAGCGTTCAGTGAACTCTGGAATGAAGGCATTGATGTTAATCTGGTGATCGTCGGCAAAGAAGGCTGGATCGGTCTTCCGGATGATATGAGACGCGACATTCCCAAAACCGTCGAATGCCTGCAGCGCCACCCCGAATTGAACAAACGCCTCTTCTGGCTGAATGGCATCAGCGATGAATATCTGGATCATGTTTATGCTGCCTGCACTTGCCTGATTGCCGCAAGTGTCAACGAAGGTTTCGGTCTGCCGCTGATCGAAGCGGCCCGCCACCACATTCCCATCATCGCGCGGGACATTCCCGTGTTCCGTGAAGTCGCCGGTGGCAGCGCTTTTTATTTTAAAGGCGAAGCGCCGGGCGATCTGGCTTTCTCACTCAAGACCTGGCTCGGCTTATATCACGAGAGGCGCCACCCCGGGACCGACCAATTGCACTGGTTAACCTGGCAGGAAAGCGCCGAGCAGATTAAGAAATTTCTTTTTCGCGAAGACGTTCTTTGCCGGCAACTATTGGTGGATGTGTCCGAACTGGTACAAAAGGATGCTAAAAGCGGCATCCAGCGTGTCGTGCGCAGTATCCTCAGCGAATGGCTGAACCATCCTCCGGCGGGATACCGGGTGGAGCCTGTATATGCCACGGAAGATCAGGGGTATCGATATGCGCGCCGCTTTACCCATCGTTTTCTGAACAGCCCGGATGAGACGCAGCCGGATGAACCTGTTGCCTTTGCGCAAGGCGATATCTTTTTCGGGCTCGATTTTCAACCCCACGTTGTTCTCGCGCAACGGACTTTTTATCAGGCGTTGCGCAGGCAGGGTGTTCGTGTGCTATTTGCTGTTTATGACCTGTTATCGGTGCTGCTGCCCCAACACTTTCCCGCCTGGGCCACGGATGAGTTTACGCGCTGGCTTGAGGTGGTCGCGGAAAGCGACGGCGCCGTGTGTATTTCCAGAACCGTGGCGAATGAACTGGCCTGCTGGTTAAAAGAAAACGAGTCAACGCGTCATGCCTCTCTTAAAATAGACTGGTTCCATCTCGGTGCCGATGTCGATCACTCGGTCCCGACAACCGGATTGCCGGATGATGCAAAACAGGTCCTCGATCAGCTGAATGACAGGTTAAGCTTCTTGATCATCAGTACGCTGGAGCCCAGAAAAGGTCATCATCAAGTCCTGGAAGCCTTTGAACAACTCTGGCAAAGCGGCATGGACGTCAATCTGGTGATTGTCGGTAAACAGGGCTGGCTGGTTGAGCAGCTGGTCAAAAAAATACGTCTGCACCCCGAACTTGACAGACGCCTGTTCTGGCTGGAGGGTATCAGCGATGAATATCTGGAAAAGGTTTATGCCGCCTCCACCTGTCTGATCGCAGCCTCGGAAGGCGAGGGTTTCGGTTTGTTCCTGATCGAAGCCGCCCGGCACGGTCTTCCCATCATTGCTCGTGACCTTCCCGTATTCCGCGAGGTTGCCGGAAATCATGCATTTTATTACAGCGGCAGTGAGCCGCAATCTCTGGCAAACGCACTCTGGCGTTGGATTGAGCTTTATCGGCAGGGCGAGGCGCCGAAGTCCGAGGGCATGCCTCGATTGACCTGGGAGCAGAGTGCCGGACAATTGCTGAAGGCTGTTTTGGAATAGGAATTTTGCATTTTACCGGATCCGGCTGGAAGAAAGAAGACTAGATATGTTCGGCTTAAAAAAAATATTTCGCAAATGGAGCGTTCCATTGAGAAAAGTCAGTGCTGAGCATCATCCGGAGAAGGATGCACCAGTTTCACCCGGTCCGAAAGTGTTTGATACAGGATTGATTGATGCATCGATGAGCGGCTGGCTGAAGCAGGAGACCGATGAGCTAATTGAGGGGTTTAAGATTTTATCGGAAGATGTAGTGCTGGATGTTGGCTGTGGAGATAGTCCCTTCCTGCATTTTTGTGCCATGCGGGGGGCGGAAGTTATTTTTGCCGATATAGACGCTCAAAAGGTAGCTGCAATGACCAAAATCCTTGAAAACAGTCCAGCGAAAGCCGTAACGCCGCTGGTTTGTGACGCCTGCGCGTTGCCTTTAAAAGACGCCTCCGTGTCGAAAATCATCGCGATGGAAGTGATGGAACATGTGGACGATGCGAGCTTGTTTATGAAAGAGCTGGTTCGCGTAGGAAAACCAGGCGCGCAATATTTGATCACGATGCCGGATCCCGTTGCAGAAAATTTACAAAAGCATCTTGCCGCCCCGTCCTATTTTGAAAAGCCCAACCATATTCGTGTTATTGGACGGGAAGAATTTGAACGGTTGATAGTTGACGCGGGACTGATTGTGGAGCAGCGCAAGTATTACGGTTTTTACTGGGCCATCTGGTGGATATTCTTTTGGTCATGTAAGCAGGATCTCCGTCCGCCCTGGCATCCGTTACTGGATAGCTGGACTCAGACCTGGCAACGGTTACTGGAAACACAAGAAGGGCAGAAGGTAAAAAAAGTTCTGGATGATTTTATGCCTAAAAGCCAGGCCATTATTGCGAGAAAACCCTATAAACCGATTCATGGTAAGCTGAAAGGATCCTCTGATGGTTAATGCACAAATCAAGGCCATCTGGTCATATCGCGGATTCATCTGGGGCAGTGTCCAGCGGGAATTCCAGTCCAGATATCGCAATTCTCTTCTGGGGAGTGTGTGGGCTGTTCTGACGCCGCTGGCGACCATTCTCATCTATACCCTCATTTTTTCCCGGCTTATGCAAGTCCGCCTGCCTGGAATGAATGATACACTGGCATACAGCATTTATCTGTGCGCAGGAATCCTGACCTGGGGACTGTTTGCGGAAATCATCGGGCGTTGTCAGACGGTTTTTCTTGAAAACGCGAACATGATTAAGAAACTAACGTTCCCGCGAATCTGCCTGCCGGTGATTGTCGTTTTGAATGCGGGTGTGAATTTTCTTATTATTTTCGGACTGTTCTTATGCTTTCTTGTTCTGGTGGGTAGATTCCCCGGTTGGGTCATTTTAGCGCTGCCGCCGATACTGATCGTTCAGGTTGCCCTCGCGATTGGACTGGGGATTGTTCTGGGAATTATGAATGTTTTTTTTCGTGATGTAGGGCAGTTTGTTGGAATTGTCTTGCAGTTCTGGTTCTGGTTTACGCCTATTGTCTATCCGGCGTCTGTATTGCCTGAATACATACAGCCATGGTTTCGCCTCAATCCCATGGTATCTGTTGTAGCCACATATCAGTCGATTCTCTTATATGGACAATGGCCGCAATGGTCAACCCTTATTCCAGCTTTAATTACTGCGATCGTCGTATGCCTGTTAGCTATCGGTTTATACAGGAGGCGTGCCGGTGAAATGGTGGATGAAATCTGATGACAATTCTGCGTGTTCATAACCTGGGGAAAGCGTATAAACAATATTTCAGCCACTGGGCCCGGCTGGCGGAGTGGTGCCTGCCGTCTTCCCGCCCCCGCTACCATATTCACTGGGCCTTACAGGATGTCAATTTTGAGATTGATGCTGGACAGGCGATGGGGATTGTCGGTATGAACGGCGCGGGAAAATCAACGCTGCTGAAGATTATCGCCGGTACCACGCAGCCCACAACCGGAAGCATCGAAATGAAAGGCCGTGTGGCGGCGCTCTTGGAGTTGGGCATGGGTTTTCATCCTGATTTTACCGGTCGCCAAAACGTCACGATGGCCGCGCAGTTGTTTGGCTTTTCGGTTCATGAAATTCAGGATCTCCTGCCGGAAATTGAAGCATTTGCGGAAATCGGGGACTATATTGATCAGCCGGTCCGGACCTATTCCAGCGGAATGCAAATGCGCCTGGCGTTTTCTGTTGCCACGGCCAAACGACCCGACCTGCTGATTGTCGATGAAGCTTTGGCGGTTGGCGATTCCTATTTTCAGCAAAAGAGCTTCAGCAGAATCCGGAAATTCCGGGAAGAGGGTACGACGTTGCTTCTGGTTTCGCACGATGTCGGCGCCATCTTGTCAATATGCGACCGGGTGGCGCTCCTGCACGCAGGAACGATGGTGAAAGAGGGAGATCCGGAAGAAGCCATTGATTTTTACCGCGCCCTGCTGGCTGAGCAGGATATTGGATTGATCCGTCAGGAGCGTCAGGCTCATGGAAAAGTTCAGACCATTTCCGGTCGCGGTGAAATGATCGTCTCAGACATCCGCCTGCTCGACATTAATGGACTACCGATAGAAGCGGTCGAAGCCGGAACCCGGGTCACGCTGGAGATTCGGTCCAGGGTCAACCGGCCGGTGTCGGAGGTGGTGGCGGGCTTCATGATCAAAGACCGGTTGGGGCAAATCATGTATGGCATTAACAGCGATCGTTTGAGGCAACCGATTGAGCATCTGGCAGCCGGGGATGAATTGATCTGCCGTTTTCAATTTGCCATGAATCTGGGTAAAGGCAATTATTCCGTGGCGACAGCGTTATCCAGACGAGATTCACACGTGACGGATAACTATGAATGGCGAGACGGTGGTTTTATTTTTTCTGTCCTGAATACAAAAAAACCCGATTTTGTTGGCACCGTTTCGCTGGATGCCGCCCTCGAGGTTCAGCGCATATCGGAACATCAGGTCAATCTATAGGATGACGCGGCTTTAAAAAAGGCGAGGGCTTGAGACCTTTGCCTACCAGACAGTTTTTGACAAGAAGCGTAAATCAACTTACTGAAAAGAACACAACCTGGCAGGAAAGCGAGAAAAGGTTATGAGTTTTAAGATATGGTTCCAACTCTTTATTAATAAATTATTAAACAACTCGGATCTCAATCGAAAACTGGATGCTCTGCTGGAAAAAAAATCCCACATAGATCCAGCAGGCAATAACCTGGAGCATGTATCGGGTTATGTCGATAAGGGGACTCAAATTCTTCTGGCCTTGAAGTATCGTGATCTCTATAAGCAAGGTGTTCTGCTTCCGTTTGAAGAAGTGCAGTTCAGGAATCATTCCCAAAACGGTGAAGATGGGATTTTGTGGAACATTTTTTCTCTGGTGGG
>Ga0105104_10001842_pt1 | contig 15801 bp, 18 predicted proteins | sample PPLLaktember2015_3_FD_87034 | JGI IMG/M metagenome (GOLD analysis project Ga0105104, IMG submission 87034) | Freshwater sediment microbial communities from Prairie Pothole Lake near Jamestown, North Dakota, USA - PPLs Lake P7 Core (6) Depth... | ecosystem: Environmental > Aquatic > Freshwater >... | reverse complement strand
CTCCACCGCGCCAAGCCCGGCGCCAAGATGGCCGCCGGTCTTCGAAACACAGTCGATGAGATATTCCCGCACTTCGGCACAGAATGCCCGGAGCTCCTGAACCTCCAGTTGACGCAGTTCTTCCGGAAAATTTATCGAATCAAGAAATTGATAATGAACTTCGCTCATACGTCATCAGGCTCATGTAATGAAAATTGTCCATCGATATCTTTTGAGAGTTTCTGGATCCTTAACTCAACGGCCTTCAGCCTCTCCGCACACTCTTTTGAAATTTGCACGCCTTCTTCATACAATATCACCGCATCGTCGAGAGAGGTTTCTCCACGTTCGAGCGTCTCAACAATATCCTCGAGGCGTTTAAGGGAATGTTCCAGCGAATTCTTTGCGCCTTTTTTTACCGTCATGATGAATGTCCTTTTTCAACCTTCACTTCGACTGTCCCGTCATGAAATTGAATATCTGCTGCATCGCCAAGGATGAGCCCATGAGCGCTCGAAACGATGCGTCCATCCTTCCGCACCATGGCATATCCCCGTTTGAGTACTCTGCCCGGATTTAATGCCTGCAATTGCTGTTGAAGAAAATTAATTTTCTGATGTTCTTTCTGAGCCCTGTGCGTAAACGAATATCCAAGACTGCGCTCAAGTTCATCGATACGCTGGGAAAATTCCCTGACCATATCTTTGGGGCGATTAAAAGAATAACTGGAGACCAGGCTCGCCGTGCGTTCCCGAAGGTCCGATGCCTGACGATTGACTGCCCCGCGCATAGTATAGCACAAGTTGCGAATATCTTCAAGAAGTTCCATGCGGTCGCGGACCACCAATTCCGCCGCCGCGGACGGTGTGGGGGCGCGCAAGTCCGCCGCAAAATCTGCAATACTGAAATCTATCTCATGTCCCACAGCACTGATGACAGGAATTTTCGAAGCATAAATAGCCCGGGCAACTCCTTCTTCATTGAAAGGCCACAAATCTTCCAGTGAACCTCCTCCCCGGCCGACGATCATCACGTCGATTCCGCTCAAACGATTCAAGGTTTGAATCGCCTCCACGATTTCTTCTGCCGCTCCCGTTCCCTGAACCCGCACGGGAGCAAGTATCACTCTCACCGAAGGCTGCCGGCGCGAAATCACGCTCCGAATATCCTGCAGTGCAGCTCCGGTTTCCGAGGTCACCAGGCCGATGCATTCGGGGAATTCCGGTATCGGCTGTTTATGCCCGGCATCAAATAATCCTTCCTTTTCCAACTTTTGTTTTAGACGCTCAAATGCAAGCTGAAGTTCGCCAAGCCCAATCGGCTGCAACTGATCGGCATCCAGCTGGTAATTCCCGCGCGGCGGATAGACGGTTATGGAACCCCGGGCGATGACTTTCATCCCGTCTTCCGGTTGAAAGGTCAGATTCGCAACCCGGCTTCGCCACATGAGCGCGGAAAGCTGCGCACCTTCATCTTTTAATGTAAAGTATAAATGTCCCGATGTATGCTGCTTGAAATTGGATATTTCCCCTTCGACCCACACCCGAGGGAAACTCGATTCCATTGAGAATTTAATCTGTCTGGTGAGTTCGGTAATGGATAGTACGTTTTTTTCGAGTGCCATGCAGTAACTCCAATCACAAATTACCGAATGTTGGCGCCACTTTCAACTATGGTTAATCGAATTAAGATTAGAGCAGATGAGCCATTGAGCCGATAAGCAGATAAGCCAATGAGCCGTTGTGCCGATGAGCCATTGAGCCGATGAGCCGTTGAGATTATGAGATACTGAGAAGAGGTTAGATTTAAAATCCGCATACGCTTTTTTTCATTTTTCTTGTTTATATTACATCAACAAATTGAGGATTCACTTATGCAAATCGACGTTTTAGCCATTGGCGCACATCCTGACGACATCGAATTAGCTTGCGGCGGAACTATAGCGAAATTAGTCCAGCAGGGGTACAAGGTCGGTCTCTGCGATTTGACGCAGGGCGAGCTGGGCACACGCGGCACAAAGGAAATTCGGGCGAAAGAAGCTCAACAGGCGGCAAAAATCCTTGGCGTTTTAACACGGAGGAACCTTCATATCCCAGACGGCAATGTCGAAATCAACAAAGCAAATCTTTTAAAAATTATTACGCTTATCCGTGAGCTTCGTCCTTCGATTCTCATAATTCCTTATGGTATAGAGAGGCACCCGGACCATGTGCATACGAGCGAACTCTGCCGTGAGGCATGGTACTACAGCGGTCTCGAGAAACTGAAAACAAAACTAAACGGAAAATTGCAGGAACGCCACCGGCCGCACCACTATTTTGAGTTCATGCAATGGATGGAATTTGAGCCGTCATTTATTATTGATATCAGTGCTTCGTTCGATTTAAAAATGCAGTCGGTGCGCGCTCATGCTTCGCAATTTTTTAATCCGGAGAGCAAGGAAAGCGAGACCAAATTAAGCAGGCCCGACTTTCTCGAAGTGATTGAAACCCGATGCCGGTATTTTGGTTCCAAGATTGGCGTGAAATACGGAGAACCGTTCATCTCAAAATGGTCGCTCGGAATCGACAACCTCTTTACCATCATCGTAAATAGAGGCTGAACACATTTACCGATCCGGCTCATCTCTCAACCAGATTCCACACAATACGCCATATGAGCAACGAGGAAAATAGGATGTCACATTCGCCATGGTGGCATGGAGCACATGGTGAGTGGTTTGTTGTGATCCAAATCATTTTAATGCTTCTGATATTCCTCGGACCTCAAAACACGGCGGGATGGCCGATCTGGACATTTCCTTCCCCATTCTTCTGGAGTATGGGAGGGGGGATTCTTTTTTTAGCGGGATGTTCGCTGCTCCTCACCGGATTATTCCGGCTGGGAACAAATCTCACTCCGGTGCCCTACCCAAAAGAAAATGCAACGCTGATCGAAAATGGTCCCTATAAACTCGTGAGACATCCGATGTACTGCGGCGGGATTATTATGGCTTTAGGCTGGGCGTTTTTCGTCCAGGGCTGGCTCACCCTCGGCTATACCATTCTCCTGGGCATATTGTTCGACATCAAATCGCGGCGCGAGGAAAAATGGCTTTCAGAAAAATTTGGGGGCTATGCGCTCTATCAACAACGCGTGCGTAAACTGATTCCCTTTGTCTATTAAGAGTATACTCTGACGGAAGAAGAAATTGGATTGAAATGTATTTACAGGAATAGCAGATTTTATGAGGCAATTCTCTTGTAGAGACGTTCAATTGAACGTCTCTACGAAAGATCATCAAGATTGTTTCTTCATCGGACCGGATTTCCCTTCGTACTTCGAGGGACATTTTGTCAGAACATCAGTGGCATGGAAATAATGATCCATGTACTTCCCCTTAATGACGACGCTCGTCGCCAAGTCGAAGTTATTTGGCTTGGCCCCGTCCAGGACCACCTTCAGAATCTCGCCGCTATCGTCTTTCATGAAGAATGAATATTGGATTTTTTCCGCATCGAAAGAACTCTCGCGCTCCTTCACCCACTCACCTTTGACCTGAATTTTTTTGTGCGTCGTTCTTGCCAGTGCAAAGTCGCCATATTCGACATTCGATTCGAAAAAATTTATGGTCCCAAGCACAAGACCCAAAACAATCACGGCTCCGCCGATGACGAGTTTCATATTCATGTTATTCATCCTTCTTCATCTTTTTTTCAAGCTGTTTCACTTTGTTATCGAGCCGCACCAAATACCAGACAATGCCCGACCAGATCAGGAAGGTGATGACCAGGACGATGAACATTTGGTTTTGATTTAAAAAATCGTACATACGTTCCTCATTTCTCTTGTGAAAGTTGATATTCTATCCGGGCCGCTCGAACCCGCACATGGAGAAGCCATACGAAGAAGAGACTGAAACCGATGATCCCGATAATGAACACCAGAAGCATATTCGGCGGCATGTGGAGCTGGGCAACAGGGGCAGATCCCGCAGAATCCCCCTTTGCACCGGGATGTAATCCTCCGACAATGCGGGGCATAATAAAAATAAAGAATGGAGCAGTCATACCCGCGAGAATGGCATACACCGCCGAGAGACGGGCGCGGAGTTCGTCCGTCCCGAGCGCTGAACGGAGCGCGAAATACGCCCCATAGATAAGAAGAAGGATAAAAATGGAGGTCTCCCTCGGATCCCAATTCCAAAATGAGCCCCAGTTAAATTTGGCCCAGATGGAACCGGTCACCGTCGCGAGAACGCAGAACATCATCCCCAGTCCCGCCGACGAAACCGACTTTATATCGTACTCATAGTCCCTGGACCGCAGATACCGGAATCCATAATACAGCGCGAATAAAAATCCAAGCACCGAGGCCCATGCCACAGGCACATGAAAGAATATATTTCTTGCCTTCTCTTCAAGCCCGGGAATAACAGGGAATTCAAGCCAGCTTTGCGGCTGCGGCACCATCGGTATCGCAATACCTGCGATGATCACAAAAGAGATGCATCCAATTGCCGCATATTTGACAAGCTTCATATTTATTCCTTCCAGACATAATCGAATAACAGAAACGATCCGGCGACCATAATCATCACATAGGAAGCAAGAATCTGGAATTCTCCAAAAGCTGCAGAGAAAATTTCGCCATCCAGTGCACGTGCAGTTGATTTCATGACAGTCATTAACAATGGGATCAGAATAGGAAACGACAGCACGGGATACAAAGTTCCTTTGGTGTTTGCTTTGGCGATGATCGCCGCTATAATCGTTGCGGCCGCTGCGAATCCGAGACTTCCCAGAACGATGGTGAGAACAAACAGTTCCATGGATTTGATCATAAACAATGGAAATACCGCAAGATACAACAATGTGACCGCACATGAGAGGATCAGGGTCAAACCAATGTTGAAGAGCAACTTCCCAAAATAGACGACGGAAGGCGAGGCGACAAGCTGAAGGGTCATCGCAGTGCCCCGTTCTTCCTCGCTGACAAATATACGGGAGAGCCCCGACATCGCGGTAAAAAATATCACCACCCAGAACATGCCGGAGAGAACATCGGTCGTGACTTCATCTTCTCGAAGTGCGAATAAAATGGTGGCCACGGAAGTGACCACGAACATCAGAAGCGCATTTAATGCATACCGTGTTCGCAACTCCGAACGCACATCCTTTGCTACAACTCCCCATATGCCTGTTAAAAATTCCATGGTTCCTTTCGTACGGCGAAGAACAAGACTCTACTTTTTGACCGGGATGAGATCCACCTGTTGAGTACACCACTGCGATTCATTCTTGCTATTCGTTGCGACAATAAGAATATTCGATTTTTTCTGTTCCTGAATAATCCGGTGTATCACCTCGCTGCCTTCTTCGTCAAGGTTGCTCGTGGGTTCGTCCAGTATCAGGACTTCAGGATGATGGAGGAGAGCAAAAGCATATTTTAACCGCTGTTTCATCCCCGAAGAGAACGTGCCGACGGCATCATCGCGGCGGTCCCATAATCCCACCAGCGTCAACAGTTCCTTTTTTCGTTCCACGGGAGGTGTTGCCGCTGCCCGTATCCGTGAAAGAAATTCAAGGTTTTCTATCGCTGTAAATTCGTCGTAGAGATTTAAATACGGCGAAACAAATCCGATGTGATGTTTGAATTCCTCAATTCCTATCTGTTTCCCGCCGATGACATAGGTCATGGATCCCCGAGTCGAGCTTAATAATCCGGCAAGAATTTTTGAAAGCGTGGATTTCCCTGCCCCATTCTTTCCCGTTATCGACAACGATGCCGGTGAAGAAAGAGAGAATGAAATATCCTTAAAGATTAATCCGCGATTGAATTCTTTTGATACTGCATTCGCTTGTATGGAAACCGGGGTCATCGAATCACCGCTACTTTCCATTTGTAGCTGCCATTCACTGTGTTCGCAATAATGAAATAAATTCCGGTCGACAGTTTGGATTCTACCGCCGAAGCCGGCACTACGATGACACGGGTACCGCCGTCTTCCGAGTATGAAGTCTGCAGCTGCCCGGAATACGCAAGGCCGAGCGCTGAATTGTAGATGTAAACGTCTGCCCGGGAAGCTTTATCTTCATGAATGGGAAGTAATAATTGCCGGGCTTCGGACAGACGGAAAGGATTCGGTGCCGGATCCGACAGCACACGTGCGACAATTTCGTTTCCCGTATGCAGAAAAAGCGAATGCCACAGCGACAATGAATCCACGGAAATTTTGGCCTTGAGTCCATTGGCCAGTTCTGTGTACGGAGGAGGCAGAGCCTGCGAGGAAAGAAGAACATCGATCGTTTGCTTTGAAGTATTTTTCATTATGGCATTCACCATATCCACATTTGCTATAACTGCGGTCAGTGTATCATGCGGCATATCAAATTCATACATCGACGATGAGAGTGCCTGGACTTCACCGCTTGCGGTGGATGAAGTATTATAAAAATCCAGTTTTTGAAGCGGCCTGAATCGCGGATAATGATTCCCCTCCGGATAATAGTCCACCGTATTGGCGCGATCCCACGTAAAATAATTCCACTTGGTAAACTCGGCATAGGCCGACTGCAATCGGGATCCGCGGTTCACCAGCGCGGCATCGGCACTTTCAAGAAAAGGTATGGAACGCATACCGGTCCAGATATCCTTCATGATGCCGGCACCATATAATTTTGCGAGGCAGAAAGCGAAAACGCTGCGCTCGTACCCCCCGACCGTGGGATTCCAATTAAACGAACGTCCATCGCCGAATTGAGAAAAGTAATCCGGCAAATAATTATAATAATCATTTACTTCCGTGTAAACGACGTCTTCCATCCAGGTGGAAGTTAATTCGTGCGCATAGACATCATCCGACCATAACCCGTACGATCCCATCTGAATCGCGTGATGGAACTCATGAGCTGCGGTTACTTTTAGTCCATTAAGACCGGATGTTGAAAATCCCCGGTAATCATTATCAACCGAAATGTAACTCTTATATCGCGGCGGGAGTTCCGATCCGTTTGTCGGCGGTTCAATTCTCCATGTGTCTCCATAATCAGAAATATTCTCGACATGGATATTATAATGGGATTGACCATCTTCAAACGGTGGTGCTTCATATCCCAGTTGATCGATTTCAACATCCCAGACATGATTAAATATTGCCGCGACCTCATGGATATAGGCTTTCGCAGATCCCGGTATCCGCTGGTTGGCATTATCCAGTAATGCCGGTTCATTGATTCCTGTCGTATCGTAGAATATATGGAAATGTCCGGCAGTGGTATCGGTCTGCATCACGCTGGGTTTTATGAGCAACGACAGTTCGGCACGCTGTGCCGGCGAAAATTCCTTCCACCGGTTCGCAATCTGGATATGAATTCCGAAACCGCACTTCACATCCTGGAGTGACTCGCCGGACACCGCCGGTTGAACGGAAAAGTTTCGGATGTTGCGCACCTGTTGAAGCAGCTGTTCAGTTGATAATTCGGTCACCCCCCTCCGATCCTGTGCGGATGAAGGTCCAGAAATCGTCAAAAGTATGAACAGTGCCGCACAGAGATATGGAAGCGTAAAGATTCTCATTTATTCTTTTGTACGAAAAGGAAGACGGCGACCATTGATAATTTTCAAAACGCCTTTGTTCTCCAGTGTCATAATTAAATCTTTGATGCCGTCGGCGTCGATATCGGCAACCGCGTAATGGCTGAAGTCGTGCTCACTCGCCAGAGTCTGAGCCGGATCGAAATTGCACTCACTGCGATTGCGAAACCACTCCACTGTGCCCAATTTATTTGATCCCATAACAATATCGGAAAAACCGTCGCCATCCACATCAACAATTTGAAGATTTGATCGTTCTTCGAGCGGGAGGCCGCTGGTGATAATTTTAGGATCGTAAAAAAGGCCGTTTCCCTTTCCCTTCGCCACCATAAGATAATCCACCGGATCTCCCGCCTGCATGAGAAAGTCCAAAACTCCTTTATTATCAAAATCGACCAGCCAGATAAATACCTGCTGGACATCGGGAAGGGCAAACTCCCGGGAAATAATGCGGTGTTTCATGGAATAGGCAGAGTCGCCATATGCAACACCTAATTCAACCATGGAGGTATCACCGTTCCGATAGACATACACAATCCCGGGAAAACCGTCATGATTCAAATCGGCAACCGAAGCCCCCAGCAAGGAATCCGGCGGAGGGAGTCGAAAGGTCCGTTCAATGAATGTTGCAGAACTCAGTTGTTCAAAGAAGCTCAGAGAATTTCCTTCCGGCGAAGCAGTATTCCATGTGACGAATTCCGACTGATGATCCTGATTAAGAGAGACAGAGACCACCTGTGCATCACCCTCACAACCGATGAATGCATTGGAGACAGAATTATTTGCTGCATCCAGAGTGAAGTACGAAATCTGATGTTTCCGCGGGAAGGTGAGCACCAGCTGAAGCGTGGTATCGGTTGATGAATGAAACGCAAGGTGACTCGGCTCACCGGACAATGAATATGAATTTGGCCCGTACGGAGATGTGCCTTTGCGGCCCCAGTAAAATGAAACGGACTGGCTGAGGGTATTGAGCAGCGCAATATCTGCGATACTATCCCGGTTAAAATCGTTGACCAGGATTTCCGTCGGACCAATACCCGTCGCAAACGAGGTTGAATCCGGTAACGGGAAAAGATTCGACGCATTCCGGTACACCATCAACTGATTTTCGTTTTTATCAAAGACGATACAGCTGTGCTGAGAAGAGATAACGATATCCTGAGGATCGTCGCCGGAGGCATATTCGATTCGGTTCGTAAATGGATCGACATCATTATTAAAGATGACCTGCAACGAAGACGGACTCGTTGAGAGAATAATGTCATTTAAACCGTCATTATTCACATCGGCGAAGCAGAAGTGATTAATATGATCCCCAAATGGAATATGATTCTTCATTTGAAAATCGCCATAATCATTCCCTTCCCATACCTGGAAGCCGGAGGATTTGGCCATCTTCAATAGTAAATCCAGATTATGACCCCGCACCATCGAGAGTGCTGTAAGAGATTCTACTTCTCCTCGTACTGGAAACATACTTTGATCGATAAACCGGCCATTTTCGGCGCCGTAAAGAACATGAAGTTCACTTTTCACCCAATCCCACAAAACGATATCGGTGAGATTATCGTTATTCACCTGAGCAAAATCGGCAGCACCGACGGCATTGTCCTGAGCAATGACCTTTCCGCGTTTGAAGGACCCTTTCCCATTTCCATAAAGAGGAAGAATTCCCGGGATTTTGCGTGCCACGAGCAAAACATCGGGGTGTTTATCGTTATTACAATCTCCGATCAAGACTTGTTCCGGTTCAAATGGAATTTTAATCGAACTCGTCGCCTGGAGAGAATCCGATTTCAAGTTGAACACGAACGAAATTAATTTTTCATGGGTATTGACAAGCATCAGTTCCGATGAACCATCACCGGTAAAATCAGCTGCATAGAGATGATCAAATTCAATGGCGGTATGTTTCATCCGGTAAGAGGGCGATGACTCCGTCGAATCAAATTCCACCAGCAGAATGTCTTTCCGCTGTCCGGACCATGCGAGAAGTGTGGAACCATGGTGCTGAATTGACGAGCATTGAGTGCATTTATCAAATTTTGCGGGAAGAGAGAAAATCCGCACTTCTCCAAAAGCAGCTTCATTCGTCTGAGCAGAGACTGTGCGGATTGCGAGCCAGAATACAAATGATGTGGAACCGAGCAATTGTACAAAGCGATGTCGTCGCGAAGGACAGCCATCTCTCGTTGAGTTGTCGTTGCCGGTGTTGATAATTAACCTCGCTGACGATGCATCAACCGCAATTTCCGGCGGTTTCCCGCTTCCCGGTAACGCCGTTTTTCAGCCCCGGTCACCGGCTTGAGAGGATTCACGGGCACAGGCTTGCCGTTCTCATCGATCGCCACGAACATCAGATATGCGCTGTTGGTGTGCTGCCGCTCTCCCGTGAGAAGATTTTCTTTGGTCACTCGCACACCTACTTCCAGCGAAGTGCGGAATACACGGTTTACCGATGCCTGCAGCATCACGACCTCGCCCTGTTTTACCGGGTGATGAAAATGTAATTCATCGACTGACGCCGTGACACAGACGCGATGCGTGTGCCGAGAAGCGACAATGGCTGCCGTAATATCGATCCAATGCATCAATCGGCCGCCGAGAAGATTTCCCAGGCGGTTCGTATCATTCGGGATAACTAACTCCGTCGTTTCCACCTGCGAAGCGGAGACCGGCTTTGCTTTCAAAGTGGCCATGTTATCCTCCCGTTTGAGGCACTTGTTTGCTGGTATCTTTCATCGGCTCCGGCGTCTTTTGCTTATTGGTTTTTTCCTCACGGAGCCCTGATTCAATTTCAGTGTGCAACTTTTCCGCATCCGGCTTTAATGTGCTGGCCGCGTATTTTTCAAAGAACTTCTGCAGCGTTTCCTTCGCCTCGGTATATTTCTTCCGATAGGCCAGGGTTTCTGCTTTCCTCAGCAACGACGGTTCCGCATACGGTGAATCATGATATTTATCCAGTACCATGTCGAAATAATACCCCGCGGCCTTATAATATTCCATATGCATATAGGTCATGCCATTCTCGAAATCCTTTTGCGCCAGCTTTGCGTTGAGTTCGCTGATCCGTTGTTCTGCAACGGAGACGAGTGTGTCGGCAGGGTGATATTCGATAAATGCCTGATACTCATCGATCGCTTTTCTGGAATAATTTTGGTCTAAAAAAGATTTCGGTGAAAGCTCAAAGTAACAGGAAGCGCGTTTAAACCGAGCGCGGGAGACGAGCGGACTGGCCGGCATGGTACGAATGAGGATATCGTATTCAAATGCCGCAAGGATATACTCTTCCCGATGGAACCGGGATTCTGCCAGATAGAACTGTGCCGAATCAGCGACCCTGCTTCCCTGGTACTGAAGCGATACCACCTTAAATTCATCAATGGCACCCAAATAGTCTTCGTCCTTGAATGCGTTCATCCCGAGGCTGAACCTCTCCTCTGCGCTGAGCTGTTTCGTTGCTTCGCTGGAACCGCATCCGACCATCACAACGGAAACCGCGATGAATGAAAAATAGATGAAGACCTTCTTGAGATTATTTTCCAACAGACGGTTTAACAAAGTACCCTCGCTCGGTATGTGTGATTGTGACTGTTGATAGCTTTTGAATCCGGTCCAATAACTCCTCTTTCTCCTTTTCTTTCAAATCGGTACACGGCTGGTACCCGGGATGAAATGGAATCAATTCTATAGACGATATTTTATTTTGACCGTTCCTCGATTCAAATTCAAAAAGAACGGCAAACGACCTTTGTGTCCAGAACCTCTGCGGCTGATTAAAAACCGCATTTCCCAGGGAATGGAAAATCCAGCACCCTCGTACGTTGTGAATACCATTGGGCACATGGGGATGATGGCCCAGCACGATATCCGAGCCAAAATCTGCCAGAAGTTCCATCTCCCGTTCTGCAGACCGACCGGGAATATCTTTATATTCGTCCCCGCCGTGATAACTCGCGATGACAAAGTCCACCCGACTCTTTAATGCATGAATTTCGCGCCATGCTCTTGCGGAATCAAAATTTGATATCAGACCCTGCCATCTCCTGCGAAAATTGACCGTTTGCGTATATGCAACGAAGCCAAATTTCATTCCATATCGTTCGATTATGACCGGAGTAAATTCCTCTCCGGGTTGCATGACCGTGCCTGTAAACAGGATAGTGTCCCGCCGCAAAAACTCGATTGTTTCCTGAAGGCCTTTGACGCCGTAATCGAACGCATGATTATTCGCCGTCGATACCACGGTGATCCCCGCCCGCCTCAATGTCCCGCCGGCATCCGGAGGCGCACAAAAAATAACATTTGATTTTGGACTCTGTGTTTCACCGTTCTGATCAGTCACGGGGCATTCGAGATTCGCAAACACCATACTGGAGCGATCGAGAACATTTGAAAATTTGAGAAATGGAAAATCTGAATTTCCCTTGAGAATTTCCTGGCCGACGGTACGTCCAAGGTTCACATCGCCCAAAGCAAGCAGCGAACCATGTTTCACAGAATCAGAATCCTGTGAAAACGTCTTGAACTCCGGCTGGAGGACCAGCAAGATGCCGAACAACTGCAAAAATTTTAATTTCAACTTCTCACCGTAAAAAACAAATAGACGATCACGATCGCACCGCCCACCACGATAAAAGGCGTCAGCATCCGCTGAAGCAGGCCCTGGTCATCTTTTTTCTGATCAGCCGGCAGTATTCCTGTTGATCTCACGTTGACGGTATCCGTCGTTTCCCTCATAAATGTTCCGAGCATTCGTACTTCCCGTTCAGCTCCATTCAGTGTCTTCACTTCCAGAGCGGTGCGTGTACAACGCAATGAGAATTTTTCATTGATCGCCCGTTCAGTCGTTTCACCATGGAGAAGGAACACATGAAGAATCTGATGGGATAATGACGAATCCATCACGATGGAAGCAACATTTCGTTTTTGCATCGCTTCAATGAACGCATTCTCTGCCGCTGATTTCGGTCCATCGCCATCGACGACGATGGCAACACGACGTTGCACATCGACCTTAGCCGAATCGGCCGCCTCTTCCGCAATACTTTGCAGCTGAGTTCGCACGACCGCCATGGCACCCCATCCGGTGGAATCGCCGGCAAGAGAAATTGCATGGGCTCTCCCTGCAAGCATGATCATACATGCGCACCAGAGTATTCGAGCGGTCAGGTTCAAACGCATTCCTTTAGCGCATGCCGCCCATGGCAAGCTGTTCCAGCCTGGCAATGCGTTCTTCCGTCGGTGGATGTGTTGAAAAAAGTTTTGTGATTCCGCCGCCCAGGAGGGGATTGACGATAAACATATGTGCGGTTGCGGTGCCCGCATTTTGCATTGGAATTTGTTCTACACCTTTCTCCAGTTTGCGCAGTGCACTTGCAAGGCTCAACGGCCGCTGGCAAATTTTCGCTCCTCCTTCATCTGCAGCAAATTCCCGTGAACGCGATACAGCAAATTGAATCAACATTGCTGCAATTGGCGCAAGAATTATGAGAAGGATTTGGCCCAACGGATTGGAATCTTCCCGATCTCTGCTTCCGCCACCGAAGAATGATGCATACATGGCCATACGAGCGACAAACGTAATAGTCCCCGCCATCGTTGCCACCAGTGTCGCAATCAGGATATCCCGATGTTTGACATGCGCTAATTCGTGTGCGATCACCCCTTCCAGTTCATCGTCCGAAAGAATGCGGAGAATTCCTTCCGTCGCCGCAACCGCTGCATGCTCCGGATTTCGTCCGGTGGCAAAAGCATTCGGTGAATCACCGGGAATAATGTACACTTTCGGCATCGGCAATTGTGCCTGAGAAGCCAGGCGGTTTACGATACCGGTCAACCTCGGTGCTTCAGCTTCCGTCACCTCTCGTGCGCCGTACGTCATCAATACAATTTTACTCGAAAACCAATACATACCAAAATTCATGAGCAATGAGAAGAGAAACGCCATAATCAAGCCTTGTTCGCCGCCAAGCCAATCTCCGAGAAACAGCAGCAAACCGATCATGAGAGCCATGAGCAGAACCGTTTTTAGTGAATTTGTCATTTTCAGAACCCTTTCAATACATTATTCCAGAACCACAATGGCAAGTTACGAAATAGTGTGCGGAGTTTCAACTTGAGCTTTGGAAGGTGCCAGGAACGGTCGAGCAACGGCGTGAGAAGTTCGAAGCCGCTCGTTATTTCCGTTTCAACTGACGGCGAAGGATTTCAAGGACTAATTCCGGTCGTTCATCGAGGAAATGACGCGAGAATCGTCTCGCGCGCTGCACCTCATGGGAATCAAGCTCGGCATAGATCAGGCATTCTTCCTGCAACGTTGCCGTAGAAATCATCTCTCCACCGGGAGAGGTGATATTGGAACCTCCCCAAAAGTTCACCCCATCTTCGAATCCGACTCTGTTGCTGAACAGGATGTACGTATTGAGAAGCCGGCTGTATGTCCGGTGATGTTCATAATTGACGACCTGGTTATCGAACTGTGTCCCTTCTCCGGAGAGCCGTGTCGGGCTTGCCGTCAGACAGAGAATGGCTTCAGCACCGTCCAGGGCAAGTAAGTACGGCAGAGAGACATGCCAGAAATCTTCACAGATCAGCATTCCCAATCGGCCGAGTTTTGAATCGAATGCGGACACATGGCTGCCGGCACTGAAGTATCGTCCTTCTTCAAACATCCCGTATGTCGGCGGATATATTTTACGGTGAATATTTTTAATTTCGCCGTCCTCTAAAAACATGGCGCTATTGTAAATGCCATGATTTAATCCGCTTTCAACAAATCCGACGGCAATTGAAATTCGACGACTCTTTTCCAGCAGCGGAGCGAGGAGGTCACTGGAGGATGGATTCATGGCCACATCCCAAGCCAAATCCCTCAAGGTATAGCCGGTCAGGCTGAGTTCCGGAAAGAGAATCAGCTGTGCATCTTCCGCAATGGCACGGTCGATATAGTCAAGATGATGCCTGAGGTTTTTCTCAACTGCTCCGATGCGGCAGTCCACTTGCGCTATGGCAGCTTTGCATTTCATAATTGATGGAAGGAATGACGAGGTGAAGACACGCGGCTACCGTACGCGTACATCATCGGGGAGCTCGTTCGTATCATCAGATTTTCTTGGAAAATACTTTGAAAGTTCCGCACCAACCGACTGCACTCCATGAACGATACCGAGACGAAAATTCTTCTGCGAGAAATGTTCGGACATTTCTTTTGCGATCGTATCCCACACGCCATCGGCGACCTGGGAATGAATTCCTTCATCGGCCAGGATATAGAATTTTTTATCTTCCAGCAGGAGAAACACCAATATTCCCGTCCGGTCCTTTGTTTTCGTCATTCCCAGCATGTGAAATTCTTGACGTGCCAGTTCTTCAAGAGATTGTTTTCGTTCCCGCCACTTCCGTTTCTGGCGAATGCTGACACGGATTTCCCCCGCAGTTGTTTTTTCTGCTGTACCGATTGCCGATGCAATCGCTGTAAGATCTTCGTTGCTCAATATTTGTTTCACGAGGTTTTTCATCCGGTGCACCTCCGCTACGATAGGTCGATCATCTTAATATCTTTGATGTATTTCACTGTCTTGTCATCTTTTAAATTCCGAAGTTTTTCCAGCTTCACCTGCATCCGCTCCACATTATCCTTGATGAGTTTCAGGTATTTGACGGTTTTCTCCGGAAGTTCATGCATTTCAATTTCAGTAACAATTCTATTCATATCCTGGAGCGGGTCGCCGATCTTATCGGAGATCCCCACCACAATTTCCTGCATAATCTCCAGGCGTTTTTGTTTTAATTCCAGTTTTTCCTGCTCCAGCCTCAGGTTTCCTTTCTCGACCACCCGGAGGAGCGTTTGCGGAAAAACATGGCTGACGACATCTTCTTTGAGCAGGTAGTCTTTCACGCCCATCCGCATCACCTCCACTGCAAATCCCACGTCTTTATTCGTGGTGAGAAACACGATCGGGATGTTGTATTTTAATTCCTTTAATTTGTGTGTAATTTCAACGCCGCTTGTACCCTGAACCACATCTTCGATGACAATGACATCGAAGACATTTTGTTCTTCAAGAAATTGGATAGCTTTTTCTGCACTTTCATGCCAGACTATTTCAAATCGTGCTCCCTCAAATTTTGCGAGGCGCTCCCGCAATACCTGAACATCGTGCTCACTGCCGTTCACATAGAGCGCTCGTATCGTTTCGATACTCATCTCATGTTCACCGTCGTCCGTTCTTTTTACCAGCT
>Ga0105104_10001841_pt1 | contig 15805 bp, 14 predicted proteins | sample PPLLaktember2015_3_FD_87034 | JGI IMG/M metagenome (GOLD analysis project Ga0105104, IMG submission 87034) | Freshwater sediment microbial communities from Prairie Pothole Lake near Jamestown, North Dakota, USA - PPLs Lake P7 Core (6) Depth... | ecosystem: Environmental > Aquatic > Freshwater >... | reverse complement strand
TCTTTTGAATTGTCAGAATCTCAGAACAAGCGGCTGGATGAGCACCTTGAAAAGCGGTTTGCAGGCAAGTTTGTTACAGCAGGTGTGGAATTTTGGCCGGAAATGAAGAGGCTGGATAAGAATTTCCTGGAAAAGGCGGCGAAATTCAAAGAAATTGTTCCGGTATTCACCAACGTGGTCTTTGATACAAGCCAAAGTCATGCAAATGTCGTTTTCGATCAAATGTTTGATTGGCTGGATAAAGTGCTTGAACTGATCAAGGCACATCCCAACAACTTGTTTGTTATTCGAGCGCACCCCGATGAACTGCGAATTGGAAAAGAAAGCCGCGAGACAGTTGCGGAATGGGTATCCGCAAATTCTGTTGAACGATTACTCAACGTTATTTTTATACCTTCGGATAAATTCGTCAGTTCCTATGACCTGATCCGGATTGCGAAGTTTGTCATGGTTTACAACTCCACGGTTGGTTTGGAAGCGTCTATTATGGGGAAGCCGGTTTTATGCGCGGGGCAAGCGCGTTATACGTTGATCCCTACTGTCTTTTTTCCGCGCTCTAGGAAGGATTATCTCGAAACATTAGCGAAATTCCTGGATTCGGATAAGATCGATATTCCCGAACTTTTCCGCCTGAATGCACGTAAGGTTCTTTACAGCCAGCTCTTCCGTGCCTCATTGCCGTTTGATGAGTTCCTAGAGGATGATGGTGTCTGGAAAGGGTATGTACGCCTGAAGAAATTTTCCCTTGAGCAGCTATCTCCTGAAAGATCATCTACAATTCAAGTGGTGCTGGATGGGATTCTCAACCAGCAGCCATTTATCAGAGACCTATGAGTCCAGTCTGTTCCATCGTCATTCGCGCATTTAATGAAGAGAGCCATATCAGCCGACTGCTGGATGGGATAAGCCACCAAACGGTTAAGGACGTTCAGATTATTCTGGTCGACTCCGGCTCAACAGACAGGACAGCCCAGATCGCACATGAAAGGGGCGCAGAAATTGTAAGCATCACGCCCAAGGAATTTACATTTGGGCGGTCGCTTAATAAAGGGATCGCACAGGCAAAAGCACCGATCATTGTGATCGCTAGCGCTCATGTGTACCCGGTCTATCCGGATTGGCTTTCAAAAATGACCGATTTTTTCAAAGATCCTTCGATCGCTCTGGTTTATGGCAAGCAGCGCGGATCAGAATCCTCGCAATTTTCCGAACAGCAGATCTTTATTCATTGGTATGGAGAAACCACTCAAAATCCCCAGGATCATCCTTTTTGCAATAATGCCAATGCAGCGATCCGAAAAAGCCTTTGGGATCAGCATCATTACGATGAAAAATTACCCGGTTTGGAAGATCTGGAATGGGCAAAATGGGCGAATGAAAACCATCACAACATCGCCTATTGCGCCGAGGCAGAGATTATTCATGTGCATGATGAATCTTCAAAAGGCATTCAGAACCGCTATATGCGAGAAGGAATGGCGTTCAAGCAGATCTATCCACACGAGCAGTTCCATCTTGGAGATTTAATTCGACTTGTAGTAACGAACTCAACCAGTGATCTCAGGGTAGCCCTTCGGCAGAAAAAATTCTTCAAGGAATTAATTAGCATTTTGCGATTCCGCTGGTTTCAATTCTATGGAACCTATATTGGTTATCAGCGCTCGGGTCCATTAACTTGGCGATTGAAGCAATCTTTTTATTACCCAAGAAATTCAGGGATCGAATTGTCCAATGGCAATCAGCGTGATGTTGAACCGATCGAGTATAAAGACAACCACCCATAGAGCAATTTTATACATTCTGGAGGGATCATGAAAAAAATTAAGATCGCCGCGCTGGTTCCCATGCGCCACCATTCTCAACGCGTTCCGGGCAAGAACTTTCGAAACCTGGCGGGTAAGCCTCTATTCCATTATGTGCTCGAGACACTTTTGCAATGTCACGATATCCAGCAGATCGCAGTCGATACGGATAGCAATGTCATTCAACAAGACATCGATAAAAATTTCCCGGGGGTATTAGTGATCGACAGGCCGGAAAAACTTCGGGCAGATACTGTCCCGATGAATGCGATCCTCATGTTTGACACAAGCCAGATTTCCGCCGACCTTTACCTTCAAACACACAGTACCAACCCCTTGCTCAGACCAGCAACGATCTCGAAGGCAATAAATGAATTTCGGAAACAGTCTCCTGCCTATGATTCACTTTTTTCAGTAACCCGTTTGCAAACCAGATTGTGGGACCAGAATACTCTGCCGATTAATCATGACCCGGATGTCCTGCTCCAAACCCAGGACTTGCCGCCAACTTATGAAGAAAATTCGTGTATTTATCTTTTCACGGCTGAAAATCTCAACAGGCGGGGTAATCGGATTGGGGAAAGCCCAATGATGTTTGAGATCCCGGTGGAAGAGGCGCTTGATATTGATGAAGAAATAGATTTTCAGATCGCTGATCTTCTGATGAAAAACCGGCTTAAGAGCTAACTGGTATAATCCAAAAATCATCCCAACAACACAGGTTTCTATGGAAAAAAAGACCATTTTGCTTTCTGCTCCCTATATGCTGCCTTTCATTAACCGGTTTAAGCCGATATTTGATCACTATGGCTGTGATGTGATCGTCGCGGATGTAAATGAACGCTTATCTGAAAAAGAAATCCTGCAGTATGCCGGGAAATTTGATGGCACTGTATGCGGTGATGACCGATACACGCCTGATGTTATCAGACAATGCGCACCTCGCCTTAAAGTGATCTCAAAATGGGGAACTGGCATTGATTCTATCGATAAAGCCTCAGCTGAAAATCTAGGCATCCAGGTCTTTCGGTCGATCAATGCGTTTACAGTCCCCGTATCTGACAGTGTAATAGGATACATGCTTGCATTTGCCCGAAAGCAGCCCTGGTTGGACCGCGAAATGAAATCAGGGGCTTGGGTGAAACTGCCAGGTAGGGCATTGAGTGAATGCACCCTTGGCGTTATTGGCGTCGGCTTTATTGGCAAGGAACTTCTGCGTAAGGCGCACGCCTTTGGTATGAAATTACTTGCGACAGATATTGTCTCACCACCGCAAGAGCTTATTGAAAATACCGGCGTTCGAATGGTTGATCTGGATGAACTGTTAAATTCCTCCGAATTCATTAGTGTAAACTGCGACCTGAATCCCACCAGTTTTCATCTGCTCAATTTTGAAACATTTGCTAAAGTGAAGACTGGCGCAGTGGTCATTAATACCGCCAGAGGACCGATCATTGAGGAACCGGCACTTGTAAACGCGCTTCATGAAAAACGGCTCGGCGGCGCTGCCCTGGATGTGTTTGAAGTTGAACCTCTGCCTTTGGATTCACCGCTTATGAAAATGGATAATGTCATGCTGGCGCCCCATAATTCCAACTCAAGCCCTTTGGCTTGGGAGAATGTCCATTGGAATACAATACGCAACCTGTTGGTGGGTCTTGAAATTCCGCATCCGGATTTTGATGGCCTGCAGAAAAAGCATATGGTGGTTTAAGTGGTGGTAAATCGTAAAAAAGTTGTAATGATCACAGGTGCATCTGGCGGCATTGGCAGGGCTGCCGTACAACTGTTCGATGAAAAGGGCTGGTCGGTTGTTGGGGTTGACAGGCAAGAATTTGGAGAGGGTTTTCCGGAGAATGGGCTTTTTATTTTATCGGATATTTCAGAACCAAAAGATATTGAATTCATTTTTGAAAAGACCCAGAAATATTCAGAATACCTGAATGCGGTCATCAATAACGCGGCTGTTCAAATCGCCAAGCCGCTTCTCGAAATATCCTGTGATGAATGGGATCAGACCATGGCATCCAACTTGCGGTCAGTTTTTCTGGGCGGAAAACTGGCCCATCCTTTGATCAAGTCTGTGGGCGGCGGGGCTATTGTGAATGTCAGTTCGATCCACGCTGTCGCAACTTCAGCCAACATTTCTGCTTACGCAGCCAGCAAAGGCGGGTTGCTTGCTTTGACGCGCGCAATGGCAATTGAGTTCGCACCGGACAACATTCGGGTCAACGCAATCTTACCCGGGGCGGTGGATACGCCCATGCTGCGGGAGAGCATGAAGAGAGGTATGTTCGGGGACTCCTCCATTCAGCAGCGCCTCGATAATCTTGCTGGAAAGACAGTCAACGGCAGAGTAGGCACACCGCGTGAGATCGCGCAGGGAATTTATTTTCTGGCTGATGAAACGCAATCCTCTTTTATGACAGGCCAGGCGCTGGTTGTTGATGGGGGCGCGACTGCCAGATTAAGCACTGAATGATCATGGAAAAAATCAAAGACAGATTTAAACGCATTCTACCTGAAGCAGTCATAAATCAGATTCGAAATGAAAAGGATATCCTGCAGCGCTTACCACAGGATTTAAAAGCGATCTTTGACCCTGACCGCAGGGACACGATCGCGAAAATCAAAAAACTCCACAACATTCACAATGGCAAGCGCTGTTTTGTCATCGGTAACGGTCCCAGCCTTCAAAATACAGACATGACCAAATTGCGCAACGAATATACCTTTGGGCTGAATCGTATTTATTTAATGTTTCAGGAACTTGGCTTTTCCACTAGTTTTTTTGTTTCAATAAATGATCTGGTTATCGAGCAATCCGCGGCTGATATTCAAGCCCTGGATATCCCCAAATTTGTTTCATGGCGGTCAAGAAAGTGGCTGTCTCCCCAGGAAGATCTGTTCTTCCTTTACACTACTTATACCGGTCCTAAATTCGACAAAAACGCTGCGGGGCGGTTATGGGAGGGTGCGACCGTCACTTATGTCGCGCTGCAACTTGCCTACTACTTGGGTTTTTCGGATGTGATCCTGATCGGTGTTGACCACAATTTTGCCACCAAAGGAAAACCGAACACCACCATAACATCGCAGGGTGATGACCCCAATCATTTCAATCCTAAATATTTCGGTAAAGGATTCCGCTGGCAGCTGCCGGATCTGGAAACCTCGGAAATCGCTTATAAAATGGCGCGCAAAGCTTTTGAGGCAGATGGGAGAAAAGTGGTAGACGCGACAGTCGGCGGGAAATTATCTGTTTTTCCCAAGGTGGATTTCAACTCGCTTTTTTGATATGGATAACCAACCGCTCGTATCCATCATAACCCCCTCTTTCAATCAAGCCAAATATCTCTCTGCTACCTACCAGTCTGTAATTTCCCAATCCTACCCAGCCATTGAATACTATATTGTGGATGGGGGCTCAACAGATGGCAGCGTAGATTTGATCCGAAATTGGGCAGAGGAAAAAAACACCTGCCTGAAATGGTGGGTATCCGAAAAGGACAAAGGCCAGGCAGATGCCATCAACAAAGGATTTTCAAAAGCTACCGGAAAAATAATTGCATGGCTTAATTCGGATGACCTGTATATGAGGGGAGCGATTGAAAAAGCTGTTGAAATTTTCAATGCCAATTCGGATATAGGGTTAATTTTCTCAGATGTCTTTTCAATTGATGCGGAAAGCAAACTGATCAATGTTATGCGTTACGGTGATTGGGACCTGCTTGACTTGATGGAATTTAATATCATTGGTCAGCCAGGTGTTTTTATACGCAAACAGGCGCTGGAAAAAACAGGCTTCTTGGATCCTGCCTACCATTACCTCTTGGATCACCATCTTTGGCTGCGCATAGCCAGTAAATATAAAATTCAACATGTGAGTGACTTTTTTGCAGCTGCGCGATTCCATTCTGAAGCCAAAAACATTGCTCAGACAGAAGGGTTCAGCAAAGATGCCTTCAGTGTTATTGAATGGATGAAAACCGATCCCAAATTATCAAAGATCTTTGAAAAGAACCGGAGGAAAATATCGGCCGGGGCTTTTCGATTCAGCGCGAGGTATCTTATGGATGGTGGAGATAATGCAGGAGCGTTCAGCCACTATCTTAAAGGGCTTTGGCATTATCCGCCTGCAGTTCTGAAAGACTTTCCACGTGTTGCGTATTCTGCGTTGAGTTTTTTGCCAGTAGTTAAAAGAAAGAAGGCGGATTATCTCCAAAAGCGATTGAACCGATTGTCACTAGAAAAAATGGATAAAATCTATGATGACCTTTCAGGTCAAAATGGCATTCAAATGAACACAAGGCAATTCACTAATGAATCAAAATAAACCACACTGGCTGTTGTGGGCAATTATTATTCTCGCTGTCATACTGGGAACTGCGGTCAGATTTTATGATCTGACCGACCCCCCGCTGGATTTCCATCCCACACGGCAGCTGCATTCTGCATTGATCGCACGCGGCATGTATTACGAAAATCTAAAAGATGCGCCAGAATGGCAGAAAGAAATGGCGGTAAGCCAATGGAAATCCGAAGGATTGATCGAACCTCAGATCATGGAGCGGTTGACTGCCATCACGTACCAATTTATTGGTTCCGAACATCTGTGGGTTGCACGTATTTGGTCGATCCTGTTCTGGACACTCGGCGGTTTCTTCCTTTTCTTATTAGCGCGCGAGCTCGCTGGTATTGAGGGCGCAGCGATTGCGATCGTATATTTTTTCCTGTGGCCTTATGCGGTGATCGCCAGCCGGGCCTTTCAGCCGGAGCCTCTGATGGTAGCAATGATCATTATCGGCTTATGGGCTGCAGTCCGTTGGATTAAAAAACCGAGTTTACCGAACGCGATCGCTGCAGGAGTGATTTGCGGATTGGCTATATACATTAAATCTGTTAGTGTTTTCTTTATCGCCCCGGCTTTGGCGGGATTGGTCCTTTCCAATTATTCTTTTAAGGAAGCGATCAAGAACCGCCAAATATGGCTTATCGGTATTTTTTCGGTAATACCCTACGCGATTTACCATTTGTATGGGGTCTATATCCTTAAACTGCTGGGTGAACAGTTTAGCCTGAGATTTTTCCCGAACTTATGGTCTGATCCTGCTTTCTATTTACGCTGGATCGGAGAAATGAGCCGCGTTGTGGGTCTGGAGATCTTCCTGCTCGCTTTGGCGGGTTCACTGATCTTTTCCAAAAAAAGAGAAGCTGGATTATTTATCGGGCTGACAATAGGTTACTTGCTTTATGGTTTTACATTCTCATATCACGTTTCAACCCACGACTATTATCATTTACCCTTAATGGTGCAGGTGCCGCTTGGATTAGCCTTTGTTTTTAAAGCGCTTGTCAACGCGATCGAAAAAGAAAAATTGAAGTTCTCCCGGATCATAGTTACAGCAATTCTTGTTTTGTTTATATCTCTTAAAGCCTGGGATTCGCGGGTAACGTTAAAGCGTGTGGATTACCGCGGCGAGATCGTATTCTGGCAAAATTTGGGGAATGAGCTGGGAAATGACAAGAAGATCACCGGATTACTATCCGATTATGGTTATCGATTGTCATACTGGGGCTGGATGAAAGTGACCCCATGGATGCAGATGATGGATATCAATTTGCGCGAGTTGGCTGGAGAACCGGTCGATTTTCAGGCAGCGCTAGACCAGGACCTAGCTGGCAAGGATTTGTTCATCGTTACCTTGATGGATGAATTCGCCAAACAACCCGAATTAAAGAAATTCATGGATGTAAATTTCCAGATCATCAAAAATTCTCCTGAAATAATCATCTACGATCTGAATGAGAGAATCTGATCCATGAAAACCCTGCCGCTTGTGACCATCGTCACACCTTCCTATAATCAGGCAAATTTTCTGGATGAAACCATCAATTCGGTTCTCAACCAAACCTATCCAAACATTGAATATATTGTTATGGACGGCGGCTCAAGTGATGGCAGTCTGGCTATCATTAAGAAATATGCTTCTCGGTTCGCGCATTGGGTTTCGGAAAAAGACCGCGGTCAGACTGATGCCATCAATAAAGGATTTGCTCTTGCTAAAGGCGAAATTCTGGCATGGCTCAATTCTGATGATACCTTGATGCCCATTGCAGTCGAGGAAGCAGTTGCTTATCTTTCCGAACACCCTGAAACAGGCATGGTCTACGGGGATGCGAATTATATCGATGAAAAAAGCAAGGTCATTGGTAAATTCCCAGCGGCAGAAACCGACTTGCCCCGCCTCCGAAGGGGCTATGTACATATCCCCCAGCAAGCATCTTTTTTTCGAAGATCTTTGTGGGAGCAAGTAGGCCCTCTCGATCCGGAATTTTTCTTTGCGATGGACTATGACCTGTGGGTACGGCTGGCTGAAAGAACCGAGTTGAAATTCCTTCCAAGAACCTGGGCGAATTTTCGACTGCACGTTGGCGCAAAAACAATTTCTTCTGATGACCAGTGCTGGCCCGAGATGTTAAAAGTACATTTCAGGAATGGCGGTTCTAAGTTCGCGCCTATTGTATTAAAATACTATATACGCAAGTTAGCCGCACCAATTATCCTTTGGCGGCGCAAGAGATTATTTAGACAGTAGGTTGGAAAGGAATACCTGATGAATAGTAAAGGAATCATGGGTAATTTTGGTCCGGGATTTGTTTCTGATATTATTCTCAAAATCCGTTTGACCATCAACCTGCTAAAGGACAAGCGTGTCAGCCCTTGGTATAAACTGATACCGGCATTGTGCCTGGTTTACCTGATCGTCCCATTGGACTTTCTTTTTGGTCCAGTGGATGATGCCGTTGTTTTATATATGGGTATGGACTGGTTTATCAGTGCTTGCCCTGCGGACCTTGTTCAGGAGCATACCGAAAAAATTCAACGAAAAGCAGAGAAGAAAGAACCAGACCAGGTTATAGACGCTGAATTCAAAGAGGATTAGAAAAAAAGGTCCCCCGCCTTTTTAGGAGCGGGGGATTTATATTTAAACAATCCCTAACTTCTTTCCGGTTTTTTGAAATGCTTCAAGACCCTGCTCCAGATCGGACGGGTTGTGGGTTGCCGAGATCATCACTCGGATGCGGGCTTTGCCTTTGGGCACAGTTGGAAAACCAATTGCAGTGGCGAAAACGCCTGCTTCAAAGAGCTCACGGCTGAACAGTTGGGCGACGGGCGCTTCTCCGAGCATCACTGGTGTTATGGGCGTTTGGCTGTGGCCGATATCAAATCCCATTTTCTGCATTTCTTGCTTGAAGAGTTTCGCATTAGCCCAAAGTCGGTCAACCAGTTCTGTGGATGATTCTAAGATATCAATGGCTGTTATACATCCGGCAACATCCGGTGGGGTCATAGCTGATGAGAAAAGGAAAGGACGTCCACGCTGACGCAGCCATTCGATGATCACCGGGTTGCCTGAAACCACGCCTCCAACAACGCCGAAAGCCTTCGAAAAGGTCCCAACCTCGATGTCCACTTTGCCGTGTAAATTGAAATGATCCACGATCCCGCGCCCGCCTTTTCCTAATACCCCCTCACCGTGTGCGTCGTCAACCATGAGGAGGATATCATTGCCCATCGCAACCTCAAGAAGTTTATCCAGAGGAGCGATGTCGCCGTCCATGCTGAAAACGCCATCCGTGATGATCATGGCTTTTTCAAATGTATCTTCGTTTTCTTTGATCACCTGTTCGAGATGGGCGGGATCGCAGTGGTTATAGCGCACGATACGCGCACCTGAAAGCCTGCAGCCGTCAATGATGCTGGCGTGATTTAATTCATCTGAAAAAATAGCATCGTTCTTGCCAACCAGCGCTTGAATCGTTCCGAGATTCGCGCAGAATCCGGATTGGAACGTTATGGCAGCTTCGGACCTTTTAAAAACCGAAACACGCTTTTCCAATTCTTGGTGCAGATCCATCGTTCCTGCGATGGTTCTGACCGCTGCCGGACCAACACCATATTTATCAACAGCGTCTTTGGCGGATGCGACCATTCTTGGGTGATTTGCGAGCCCAAGATAATTATTGGAACAAAAATTTAGCACCTTGTGCCCATCCACCTGCAGCCAGGCGCCTTGCGCGGAGCCAAGGACACGGATGGTATTGTAAAATCCTGTCTCCTTGAGTGATTTAATTTCCTGATGAATCCAGTCAAGTCTTTTCATGAGATACCCTCTTGCTTCCTAATTGTTGAATTCTGGGTGATTATACATCTGGCAGTATTTCTGCAAAGATTCCCATCTCGATCAAACCTGCTTTAATAAAAGGTATGGATTCTAATGAAATTTCAGCGGTCAATGGATCCAACCTTGAAAGGATATGCTTTTTCATAATTGAATCCAGCAGGCGATCTAAAATTGCTGCAGATTTTACTTTTAGAACATAGATCTTCTTCATGTCAGCTTCCAGACCAAACTTTTCCCAGCGTTCCAGGGCTTGCAGGATATTCGGAGGAACAGGTTTGCGGGCGTATCGATTGATGAGTGTGACAAGTTGGCCAACCTTTAATCCCTGATTTTCCATTCTGGCAAATGCATGCGGACTGAAATGATAGATATAACTCTGGGTGCGGGCGACGCCCCAGTCACAGCAGCGTGCGACCTGGTAGCGGATATCCCTGGCAAAATTCCTGTCGAAAACGACCTTTCCTGATTTGTCAATTTCAAAATCTTTCGTTTGAATGGTCGGATAGTCCAGTTCCCGACCCAACATCAGGGTGTCAAACCATTTACTTTTTCTGAAAACGGAAGGCTGATAGTCACAGGAGATTTTCCCAAGATCAACGAAACCAAGCCAAAACAAAGGTTTCGAGATCATCATGCGGATATACTCGCCTTCCACTTTCTGCCAATTTTCAAATCCTTTGATATATCCGCCTGAATTTTTGTCTTTAATGAACCAGGCATCATACTCGCCACCTGAACGTAAAATATCTGGCTGGTTTTGCTTGATCCAAACACAAAATTCTTGGATGTTATACCAATTATTTTCCGGCAGAGCTTTGATGATATCGAATATGTTGTTACGTGAATAACAGGGATTCCCTTGATCGCTGCTTTCAAAAATCAGCGATTCTATCTGATCCATTTCATTGATATTATGGCTGATTTTCCATACCTGGGTCAATTGCCCTAACACCTGACCGCGCTGAGCCTCAAGGAATTGTTTGACCTTGGCAGAATTTACTTCTAATTTATCCGAAACAAGATTTGACTCTTTAAGCACATTGATCAAAAATGAAAAGGGAATGGTCGGTGTGAAAAGTGAAATCTCATCTGGGGATAATCCAATTCGCAAACCAGCCAGGATCGTAGTGGCATGATCGATACAGTAATCATTGGTCAGAAGTTTTTTTTCAACAGAAATTGACGGTACAGGTTCTAAGTTGTCGTTTTTTTTCTTTTCGATAACGGGGATGAGGAACATGAAGAACTCTTCCGGGATAAATGCAAATTCACGCAACCCTTGGCTGGTTTCAAAAAACGCCCGGCCTACCAAAGCTTTGTAAAACAGGCTTTCAGTTACTGAAATGGGATCCCGATCCGGGCGTTCCCGTTCCCGCCTTGCGGCTCCCATATCGCGAAGTTCTCCAAATTTACGGGTAAATTGATCCCAGGGGATCGTCCCTTTTTCTTTTACCAAAGCTCTTAATACTCTGCGAGATCTCTCAGGTAAAGACGGAAGAACCTCTTTCATCAATTGGTTCTGGCTGATCAATTCCGCCACATTTTCTGCAGGCTTTTTTTTCTTGTCAAATACCTGGTCAATCCCCCAGGATTCCGCAATCATAATGAGGATATCTTCGTCATATTCCCTGATAGTCTCTAAGATTGTCGGCATAAGATTAAAAAAGTCGAAAGTAATAACAACTTAAGAATTAATGTTTTCCTAGGGGGCGTTTTTTCCATTATACTTTAGCGAGAAAATTGAATTGTCTGGAAAGGCATGTTGCATAGCTTATCGGTAGAAGCAAAATTGTTTTATTGCATCTATTATTCCCTGCTTGAATTGCTGGGGGATGATCAGGTGGATGATATCTTTGCTTCCGCCAGCTTGGATCCCTTTGATCAAACCGCGCCGCATTTTTTTAAACGCGGAAAAGAGCTGCTTGAAAACATTGCAGCGCAATTGAGCGCGAATTTTGGAGAAGAGACAACCCGTGGACTTCTGATCCGCATGGGCAGCGCATCACTAACTTTTTTTAGAAAATACTTTTCCGAGATCGCCCAATTGGGGAATATTGAAAACCGCCTTAAACCACTCGACCGTAGGTTTTTATCTTCACTGAATTCCCTTGCCGCAGTTCTTTCCGATGAGATGGGAACGGAAATTAAAGTAGATTCCTCGAATACTGCGCACTTTGAGTGGCGAACATTTAATCCAAACAGTCAACTTAATTCCAGAGTATTCACACCTTATTTTTATTTCGGGCTGTTGGAAGAATTCTGTAATTGGCTTGATACCAGAAAAAACTATCTGCTGAATTACGCGCCGGATGAAAAAAATAAGGATCTGGAACTGATCACGATTGAGGTAAGGAATCTGGAATAAATAATTAATAAATCTTTAATTGACATAAATTGTAAAACCGCATAAACTAAAATAAATAATTGATCCGGGGAGCCCTGTGAAACAGGCTGAGAGGAGGATGATAAATCCTCGACCCGTAAAACCTGAACCGGATAATACCGGCGGAGGGAGATGTAAATGAAAATACTCCCTCCAGAAGAAGGGAGTCTTATTTTTAATATGAACACAGTCATTTTCACAAATGGGGTGGTTGACCATCCAGAGTTGCTTTTGTCTATCCTGCACGGCGGTGAATTCCTCATCTCGGCAGATGGTGGCTTGAGACATTTGCGCAAATTGGGATTAAAACCTGATCTGGTAGTCGGCGATCTGGACTCAATTTCAAAGGATGATTCAAAATGGATCACTAAGAATCAAATTGAGATCCGTCAATTCCCTGAGAAGAAGGACCAAACTGATTTGGAACTGGCTCTTATTGCAGCGGTTGATATGGCTGGTGATCCGATCACTGTTGTTGGGGCTCTGGGGGGTAGGATCGACCAGACACTTACCAATATCTTTTTACTGCTGATGCCTGAATTACAGAATGTGGATGTTCGCTTGGATGATGGTATTGAAGAACTCTTTCTGATCCAGTCCCATGGATCTGTGACCGGAAAAAAGGGAGACACAGTTTCACTTTTACCGCTGCTTTCACCAGTGATGGGCATTAGAACAAAAGGCTTGAAATACCCCCTGAAGGATGAGATCCTGTTTCCTGAACGATCCAGGGGCGTTAGCAATGAAATGGAATCCGATAGGGCGGAGATAACAATGAAAAGCGGTGTTCTGTTATGTATTCATACTCGAACGATCAAAGGAAAATGACATGAAAATAAAATGGTTTTTAACAATGGTCATGGTCTGTGGATTGGTGGCTGCCTGCAATCCGGAACCGGCTGCTTTAAACGTGATGGTGCACGATTCTTTCGCGATCAGCACGGATGTTGTTGCTGAATTTGAAAGCGCAAACAACATAAAGGTTAATTTCATTTTAAGCGGTGACGCTGGAAGCATGCTCAATAAAGCAGTATTAACCAGGAACGCTCCGATCGCTGACGTCCTTTATGGTGTGGATAATACCTTCCTCTCAAGAGCTTTATCTGAAGATATTTTCGAAGCATATGATTCTGCATTTCTTGATCAGATTCCCGACCAATTCGAATTGGACCCAAACCATCAGGCTTTGCCAGTTGATTATGGGGATGTTTGTATTAATTATGACAAACGCTTTTTCGCGGAAAACGGTTTATCTATCCCGGCTTCTTTGGAGGACCTGACCAAGTCGGAATATAAAGAACTCTTAGTCGTTGAGAATCCGGCTACTTCATCACCTGGTTTGGCTTTCCTTTTGGCAACAATCGCAGAATATGGACCGGAGGGTTACCAGGCATATTGGCAGCAGCTTAAAGATAATGGATTGGTGATAGTCAATGACTGGAACACTGCATATTACACAAATTTCTCGGGCTCATCCGGCAAAGGGCAACAACCGATGGTAGTGTCCTATGGCACAAGCCCGGCAGCCGAAGTCATTTTTTCTGATCCAAGGGTGGAAGAAGCGCCCACTGCTTCACTTGTTGGAAAGAATATGTGCTTCAGGCAGATAGAATTCGTGGGAATTTTGAAAGGTTCAAAGAATAAACCATCCGCTGAAAAATTTGTGGATTTTATGCTTTCCAAGCGATTTCAAGAAGATATTCCGTTAAACATGTTCGTTTTTCCAGTTAATGAGACTGCACAATTGCCGATTGAGTTCACTGAATTCATTCAGATCCCTGATCAGCCCGCTGTAATACCAGCAGATCAAATCTCAACCAACCGCGAACAGTGGATGGAAGCCTGGCGCGCTTTAATGTTAAATTAAATGGCAGGCAGCAGATCAGGTAAAAGCGGCATCTGGCTTCTGGCGGTTCCGCTTGTTTTTTTGGGCGTTTTTTATTTTTTTCCCCTTGGGAAACTGGTGAGTTTGGCTCTTTCACAATCAAATTCACTCATCGCTAAGCCCATTAATTGGCAGATCATTGCTCGCGCAACCGGATTCACTTTTTTTCAGGCGGGGCTTTCCACGATTCTGACAATTCTGTTGGGATTGCCCGCCGCTTTTCTTTTTGGCAGGTTCAACTTTCCGGGAAAGAATTACATGAGGATCGCCTCAACCCTGCCATTCATCCTGCCAACTGTTGTGGTCGCGGCGGGTTTCAATGCTTTGATCGGGCCAACAGGATGGTTGAATCTGTTTCTTATGGGAGTAGTGAATTCTACAAAGCCATTGATCAATATTCAAAACACGCTCGCAGCTATTCTCCTCGCCCATGTTTTTTACAACACCTCCATTGTTATACGTATTGTTGGTTCTTCTTTGGCCCAGCTTGATCGCAAACTGGAGGATGTTGCCCAGACTCTGGGTGCTTCCCCCTGGAAAACTTTTGTAAAAGTAACACTGCCCTTGATATTGCCATCCATTCTTTCTGCAGTTTTGCTGGTATTTCTATTCAACTTCACCAGTTTTGGAGTGATTTTGTTGATGGGCGGTCCGGGCTTCACGACGCTTGAAGTTGAGATTTACATTCAGACCATGCAGTATCTCAATCTGCCGCTTGCCGGCATCTTGTCATTGATCCAATTAAGTTTCACAATGTTTGCCACTGTATTGTTATTAAAAACAGGAGATCGGGGGATGGGGATACCAGTCATGCCGCGATTGAAACAGGAGGGGTTGAAGATTCCTGCTAAAAACTGGGAAAAAACATTTACATTCACTATTCTCCTCCTCCTCCTTGTTCTACTAATATCTCCGATTTTGAGTTTGGTTTTCAGATCATTCACCGTTACAGCACCTGCTTCCAAAAGTGAAGCCGGAGAGAGGATAATTTTCACATTAAATCATTTCAAGGAATTATTTATTAATCGCCAGCAGTCCTTATTCTATGTACCGCCAATTAAAGCTGTTTGGAATTCCCTGAGATTCGCCGGAGCTTCCGCCTTTGTTTCACTGATTTTAGGGATGATGCTTGCTTATGGATTGCGTTTTGCCAAACGTCTCAGTTCATTTAACCTTTTAATGATGCTTCCTTTGGGGACATCCGCTGTGACCCTGGGATTAAGCTTCTTTACTGCTTTTGCTGGGATCGCGAGATCTCAGATTTGGGCGGGGCTGCTCATTCCTTTGGCACATGTGTTGATTTCTCTGCCATTCGTTTTGCGTGTCGTCCAGCCCGCATTGCAATCCATCCCTGCTAATCTTAAATTTGCCGCCCAGAGTTTGGGGGCCAAACCATTTGAGGTTTGGCGTTTTGTTGAATTGCCGATCATCTGGCGCGCTTTAATGACGGCAGCAGTTTATGCTTTTACAATTTCACTGGGAGAATTTGGTGCAACCAGTTTCCTGTCGCGCCCGGATATGCCGACTATGCCAATAGCGATATTGC
>Ga0105104_10001840_pt1 | contig 15811 bp, 17 predicted proteins | sample PPLLaktember2015_3_FD_87034 | JGI IMG/M metagenome (GOLD analysis project Ga0105104, IMG submission 87034) | Freshwater sediment microbial communities from Prairie Pothole Lake near Jamestown, North Dakota, USA - PPLs Lake P7 Core (6) Depth... | ecosystem: Environmental > Aquatic > Freshwater >... | reverse complement strand
GTTGATCGCTCGGGGTCGGGCCCGTGCGAAAGCTTTCAACAGTCTTGATTACGTGCGCGGCGTCCTGGAGATTGTCGATGAGTTCGAACCTGTGCGAATCAATTGGAAGTAGCCTTTGAACATGAAGCCAGTTGTCTCTATCGTTCTTGGTTCCTACAACCGCCGTGCTTTCCTCAAAGCCACATTGGAAAGTGTCCGTGCGAACGGAATGGACTTTCCCCACGAAATCATTGTAGTGGATGGCGGCTCAGCGGATGGCTCGCTCGAATATCTAATGCGCCAGAAGGATGTCATCACGATTATCCAGTACAATCGAGGTGTCTTCCGTGGCAGGCAAATCGAGCGTCGCAGCTGGGGTTATTTCATGAACCTTGGCTTTAAGGCCGCGCAGGGGAAGTATATTTGTATGATCAGTGACGATTGCCTGCTTCTGCCCGGTGCGATTCAGAATGGTGTCAGGCTGTTTGAAAAACGTCTTTCAGAAAACTGTAAGATTGGTGCGTTGGCCTTTTACTGGCGCAACTGGCCCAAACAGGAGAAGTACTGGGTAGGCTTGACGCTGGGCGACAAATTATTCGTTAACCACGGTCTCTACTTGCGCTCTGCCGTTGAGGAAGTTGGATGGCTGGAGGAAAACCGATATCATTTCTATCACGCAGATGGTGATCTTTGTCTCAAGCTCTGGGAGCGCGGCTTCGAAATTATTGATGGACCTGAATCTTTTGTGGAACACTTTGCCCATGCGAATCGAAAGGTCCGGAAGTCAAACGGAGCTTTGCAGCAAGCCGACTGGGTTGCTTATCTGGAGCGTTGGACCGGTATTTACTATGATCCTGCCAGTAAAAATATTGGAAGGTGGCTTTATCGAGATTATGCGGATCCCTGGCAAACGGTTCGATCCTTCCCATTTCTGGCGCGCCTGAGGGTCAGGATCGATTCGACCCTGCGGGGCGTATGGAATAACCATGTAAAATCGATCCTTAGAAAAGGGTACAGGAATAAATCTTCCTAGCGGGTCGCTGCCTGAGTTTTCTTTGCAGACGGGAATTGTGTTTCCGGGACTTGCATTAAGAAAAAGGATTTGAGCATGAGGATACCTGGTTCAGAAAGAGTCTTACGGGTTGGGCGCAACATTTACAGGCGTATTCGTTACGTTGGAGAATTCAACCGTTTTGTCAGCCTCCAAAAAGAGACGGACGAACGATTTAGCCCTTTAGAGTGGAAATATCGCTATCCCTGCCTGAACGACCGGATGTCGGTGACTCCTTTTGACAGGCACTACACTTATCATCCAGCCTGGGCGGCGCGCATCCTGGCCGAATTGCGACCTGCACGTCACATTGATATAGCATCTTCTCTGACCTTCTGTACGATGGTGTCGGCTTTCATCCCTGTGGAATTCTACGATTATCGTCCTGCCATGCTTTCACTCAGCAACCTGGAATGCAAACGCGGGGATTTACTGGCGCTCCCTTTTCCTGATAATAGTGTTGAGTCGCTGTCGTGCATGCATGTTGTAGAGCATGTCGGATTGGGACGTTATGGTGATCCGCTTGACCCGGACGGCGACCTGAAAGCGATTGCTGAGCTGAAACGCGTGGTAAAGAAAGGCGGCTCACTCCTGTTCGTCACGCCTGTTGGCAGACCCAATATTCGTTTTAATGCCCATAGGATCTACAGCTATGACCAAATCCTCTCGTCTTTTTCAGACTTGCAGCTCAGGCAGTTTGCGCTCGTAGATGACAAAGGCCAATTCATATTGGATGCGGATCCGGATTATGCGAGCCGCCAGCAGTACGGTTGCGGTTGTTGGTGGTTCCAGAAATGATACCCGGACTAATTTTTGGCAAAGCTATGCAATGCGTTGACGATGGCGTCAGAGCAGTGCTGCCTGCCACGAGGTGTAATTAAAATAAGAAATTCAGTCGGAAGACAAAATCTCCTGCACAGGGAAAGCTGGCTGGAGAAGACCTTGAAACAGGTCCCTGGCGGTTCTCGGATATTGGATGCAGGTGCAGGTGAATTGAAATACAAAAAATTCTGCCAGCATCTGAATTATGTCAGCCAGGATTTTGCACAATATGATGTCAAGGGAGATGGAGCGGGTATGCAGAAAAAACTGGGATCAAAGCTATCTTGACATTGTTAGTGACATTAGCATCCATTCCTGAGCCGGATGGTTCTTTCGATGCGGCCATGCGTATTGAAGCTTTGGAACATGTTCCGTATCCAGTGCAGTCATTGGGAGAGCTTGCCCATCTGTTACATGTTGGTGGCTACCTCGTAGTTATGGCTCCGTTTGCAGCGTTAACGCATTGTTCGCCGTATTTTTACCAAACTGGTTATAACCGTTATTTCTACGAGTACTGGCTGGATCAATTCAATTTTGAGATTCTTGACCTTCACTGCAATGGTAACTACTTTGGATATCTCGCGCAGGAGGTTCGACGCATTCATCAGGTGGCGAATGACTATGCCAAAAGTCAGGCTGGCAAAAGCGGCCGCTATATTATCGATCGAATGCTTGGCCTATTAAATAAACTCTCAGCGTATGCAGATGACTCGAAAGATTTTCTTCGCTTTGGCTTTCATGTTTTAGCAAAGAACAAAACTGGTTGTGAACACGGAAAGGCAGTTTAAACACGGTTTAGTTAAAAAATGGAGACCTGATTCTATGCATCAAAAGTTCCTTCCCTACCTTTGTTGTCCTGAAACAAAAGAACCTCTGGAATTAGTGGCAGAAGAAATTGAACCCAATGGTTTTGTTAATAAAGGATTCCTCCGAACTCCCTCTGGAAGAGAATATGTGATCGTGCGCGGTATCCCGCGATTTGTCAGTTCCGAAAATTATGTAGGTAGTTTTGGCTTTGAATGGAAACGCTGGCCTCGAGTGCAGTTTGAGTCTGAGAATGTTGGTCGGCCCATGGAAGGCCATACTACAAAGATGTGGGAAATCATTACAGGAAATAAGACTCAGGATTTCGGCAGACAGACTTTGGTTGAGTTTGGATGTGGCTCTGGAAGATTTCTAGATGTTGTTTTGAGGAAAAATGGAATTGCTATAGGAATAGACATGAGCATGGCTGTAGAGGCTGCAAGAAAGAACTTTGAGAACAATCCTGATGTGTTGATTGTCCAGGGAGATATTCTGAAACATCCTTTTCGCTCCGATTCATTTGATGGGGGCTATACGATTGGAGTATTGCATCACACGCCCATGCCTGAAAGCGGGCTGGCTGCACTAGTGAATACAGTGAAGCATGGAGGCTGGGTGGCATGTGCTGTCTATCATAAACGAGGATTTTACGCCTATCCATCGGTAGCGCGTTTTAGAAAATTTAATAACTGGATAAAACCATATTTTGGTTATAGTCTCGCGGTCCTATATTCTTATTTCTCTGCGTATTTTCTCACGCCAATTTTCAGGCTTTTGCGTAAATCCTGGCTCAGACAAGTCGCTCACTTTCTTGAAAAGCGTTGGCTGCCCTGTCTCTATATTCCCGACGTGCACTGGCGTGTGCTGGATATGTTTGATGGCATCACACCTGCAATTGCAAGTACACATACTCGTGCTGAAGTAATTATATGGATGGAAGGAGCAGGGTGCCGAGATTTAACATTCCCCAACTGGGGGGATACAGCAATTACGGGTATAAAGGATTAATGTATGGTGCTCATCCAATTATATGGCGGCTTGAGTAACCAGTTATTTCAAGATGCCCTTGGTCGCAGAATAGTGTTAGATAGAGACACAGTACTATGCTTTGAAAGCAGTGCTTTTCGATTCCAAAACAGAGATTACAAGCTCCATCACTGTCATGTTGAAGGCTCGCTGGCAAGTGAAGAGCAAGTCAGGCGTTCCTTAAATGGGAATGGAATTCACGACTTGCAGAGTTTGTAGATTTTACAATATAGGAAGGCCTTGTTATCGGAAAATGATTGTAAATGAAAGGATAAAGCTCTAAATGTGCGGTATTTGTGGGATCGTTGATCCTCAACAGCGATTGGCTCCCTCCATCGTTCATGATATGACTATAAGCTTACGCCATCGCGGTCCTGATGGACAGGCAACCAAGCAACTTAGCGGGGCTTGGTTAGGTCACGCGCGCTTGAGTATTATTGATCTTGTCTCTGGTGACCAGCCTATGGCTGATTTCCATGGTCGTTACTACATTGTGTTTAATGGGGAAATCTACAACTATCATGAGTTGAGAAGACAACTTGAAGATGATGGAGGCGTTTTCCGTACCCAATCCGATACAGAGGTCATCTTACAGGCATACTTGCAGTGGGGAAAAAGATTCGTTTCGCGGCTTAATGGTCAATTCGCTTTTGCAATTTGGGACAATCAGGAAAAAAATCTTTTTGCCGCGCGAGATCGCTTTGGCGAAAAACCGTTTTATTGGGCTGTTACTGATCACGGCGAGTTTCTTTTTGCATCTGAGATCAAGGCAATATTGGCTAGCGCACAAATCAAACCAAAATTAGACTTGCAATCAATCGATCTTTATCTTGCTATGTATTATATACCGCCTTCTCGCACGGTTTATCAGAATGTCCATACCTTATTGCCTGCCCACATTCTCACATGGCAATCCGGAAAAATTCAAACAGAAGCTTATTGGTATCCTGCCTATTCCCAGAATGCAAGTATAAGTGAAGAAGATGCCATTGAGCGCACTCGTTCGCTTGTGCGCGCGGCTGTGCATCGCCAAATGGTTTCGGATGTGCCCATTGGCGCATTCCTCAGTGGCGGGCTGGATTCCAGCACGGTCGTTGCTCACATGGCTGAGGTTTCTGAAAAGCCTGTTAAAACATTCTCCGTCGGTTTTGGTGATTTAATTAATGAACTGCCTTTCGCACGAGAAATGGCAGTACGTTATCAGACTGAACATCACGAGATCCAAATGGATATTTCTGTGAGACAAATGCTGGAGAAAATGGCGAAGGTCTATGATGAACCTTTTGCTGATTCTTCAAATATCCCGACTTATTTGCTTGCTCAATTCGCCAGCAAGCATGTAAAGGTTTGTCTCTCAGGTGATGGTGGCGATGAGATGTTTGGCGGCTACGGTTGGTATTCACGCCTGTTGAATAAGCGCATAAAGGCTGATACTGTTTTGATTAGTCTCTTACAAGGTGGCCTGCGTTGGGCTGGAATGGCAAGCAGTGAATTTTGGGAAGCACGTCTGCGGATGTCCTCCTTACTTGATACGGACCGCACAAAGTTATGGCAGAATTCATTTCAGCCAAGTAAGACCTTGCATTTTCTGCGCTCTGCCTATGGCAGGAAAGGTGATCTCAAGGGTATGGACCCTGTCACGGATTTCGATATTCAATGTTACTTGCCGGGCGATATTCTGGTTAAAGTGGATCGCGCTGCACTAGCCCATGGTCTTGAGTCACGTGCTCCTTTTTTAGATACCGAACTGGCGGAATTTATTCTTAATCTGCCTTGGCAGCTGCGTTTCAAAGACAGAATCCGGTTAAAGTTTTTGCTTCGTCGCGCGAGTCGACAACTTTGGACGGAAAATATTCAAAAAAGAGGCAAACAGGGTTTTGGCGCGCCTATCGATTCTTGGTTATTAAAAAAAGATTTGGAACAGGTTGTTGCTCGCACATTGACATCCAGCAGCGCTCTGCGCAGTTTACTAAAAGGACTGACTCCTGAACGGTATCAACAATCACCTGCTGCTCAAAAATGGACGTTTCTTTGCCTGGGGTTGTGGTTGGAAAACCATAGTGACAGCCTGTGATTATCAAAATGGCATCCCTGAATCCTCTCAGGGTAAGTGTAATCAAGGCCGTAAAAGATGGTGAAAAACACCTTCGTCTGCTATGGATAGCATACTTGCTTAAGCCTTTACCGATTTTGAATTGATCATTGTGGATGACGGTTCTATAGACAACAGCTTGCAAATCGCATGGAAATATGCTCAAGGAAATGCATGTATACAGGTCATCGAAAATAGCCATAATTATGAATAGGAGTGAAAAGCTTGCTTTCATCTAGTCTGGTGAGCATAATGAAATTTATGAATAATCTATCCAAAAAAATCCTCAGTCGCTTATATGGACAAAATGGCCGGGTCAGTACCATGAATTTAATCGATCGGGAACGCTGGCTCGACCAAACACTGAGAAAAATCCCATCTGGTTGCAGGATCTTGGATGCAGGGGCAGGAGAATTGAAGTATAAAAAATTCTGTCAGCATCTGAATTATGTCAGCCAGGATTTTGCGCAGTACGATGGCAAGGGGAACGGAGCAGGTTTGCAGATGAAGAATTGGGATCAAAGCCGCCTTGACATCGTTAGCGATATTACTGCTATTCCCGAGCCAGATGGTTCTTTTGATGCAATCATGTGTATCGAAGTCCTGGAGCACGTTCCTCATCCAGTGAATGCCTTGGAAGAGCTTGCCCGGCTATTGCACCCCGGCGGTTACCTGGTGGTTACAGCTCCTTTTGCGTCGTTAACCCATTTTGCACCATATTTTTACCAGACTGGTTATAGTCGCTATTTTTACCAATACTGGCTGGAAAGACTTGGCTTTGAAATTCTGGATCTACAAGAAAATGGAAACTTTTTCGAATACTTAGGACAAGAATTGAAGAGGCTCGAGTTTGTAGCTGAACGCTATGCATCCGGCCATTTGTCCTTGCTGGAAACTTTGGCGTTGAACGTCATGAAAGGCGCGCTTAGGCGGTTTTCAAGCAGAGACAGAGGCTCGAAAGAGTTACTCTGCTTCGGCTTGCACGTGTTTGCGAAAAAGAAATGATTGTAGTCAGATTAATCGGTGGTCTGGGAAACCAGTTGTTTCAATACGCGTTGGGGCGCAGATTGGCACTCGAGCGCGGTGTGCCTCTCAAGCTTGATCTTTCATGGTTTCAGACCCAGTCATTGCGTCATTACATGCTGGATCGCTTCAAAATCGATGCAGAGACTGTGACCCCGCAGGAAATTGCGCGCCTCACAGGGTCCAATTGGGAAGGTGTCTCTGATCAGGTATATCAAATGATCCAGAAATATGTACCCTATTACCGCCGCAGTGTAGTTAAAGAAGCAAAGTATTCTTTTGATCCCCTGATCTTAAAGGCGAAATCAGATGTTCTGCTTATCGGCTATTGGCAAACTGAGAAGTATTTTAAGCAGATCGAGTCTCATCTCCGACAGGAATTCAGCCTGAAGCAGCCTCTCTCGCCAGAAAGCGCCCGTCTCGCTGAACGAATACAGAGAGGAAATTCCATTAGTGTGCATGTGCGTCGAACGGATTATGTGGAGAGCGTCCGCAGAATTCAGGTATATGATGTCTGCTCAATTGAGTATTACCAAAAGGCAGCAGAATATTTATGCAAAATTGTTCCAAATGCCAGCTTTTTTGTGTTCTCCGATGACATTTCGTGGGCAGCAAATAACTTAAGTTTCCTGTCGCCAGCGATAGAAATAGTTGATGTAAAGGGAACTTCTCAGGATGCGGAAGAATTGATTTTGATGGGCTATTGCAGGCACCATATCATTGCAAATAGTTCTTTCAGTTGGTGGGGAGCGTGGCTGGGAACGACACCGCAAACTGTCACCATTGCCCCTCAACAGTGGATTCGCAATAGCCGACGTGAAAATCCTGATATTACCCCTGCCGGGTGGATTAGAATGTGAGATGCTATATGGGTTTAAGAAGCCGTATTCGAAAAGTGACTAGGAAACTTTACATCGATTTTGGCGATTATCGTAGAACTGTTTTTTTAGCCGGTTCAGGACGAAGCGGCACTACCTGGATCGAAAATATCATCAACCATCATAATGATTATCGGATCATGTTTGAACCATTTCATTCCGGGAAAGTTCCGCTTCTTTACCGATGGAATTATCTGCAGTACATTCGCCCTGATAATCAAGACGAAAAATTCCTGCGGCCGGCATCTGCCATATTGAGCGGCTCTATCAGAAATGACTGGATTGATAAATTTAATCACAAAAGATTGGTGACACAACGTATTGTCAAGGATATTCGCGCGAACTTCTTCCTCAAGTGGATTAAGCAGAATTTCCCGCAAATTCCAATCGTTTTGCTCTTGCGACACCCCTGCGCGGTGGCCGACTCCAGAGTTCGACTTGGATGGGAAACCCATTTGGAAAACTACCTGGAACAAGCGGACCTCATGCATGATCACCTGGGGCCATTTCATCAAAAGATCCAGGCGACTGAGGATCTGTTTGAAAAACATATTTTCATGTGGTGCATTGAGAATTATGTTCCCCTCAGACAATTTGCTGAGGGGGAAATTAAAGTTGTTTTCTACGAGGATTTATGTGTTCAACCGGACCAGACCAGCAAAGAACTGTTGGAATGGGTGGGCGCCCGATATTCTCCTGACATTATGGATGTTATTCGTACGCCATCCGCCGCTTCCCAACAGGATAGCGCCATAAAGCTCGGGAAAGACCTGATCAATTCCTGGCAGAATCACATTACTGACCGGCAAAGAGCACAGGCGGATGAAATTCTGTCTTTGTTCGGTATGCAGCATATCTATGGGGCGGATTCGATGCCTCGGATAGATGGGACGGAAGCTTTGTCCCTTTTAAAGAACAGGGTTCGAGCAGCATAATGTCACCGCGCATCTCCGTCATCATGCCCATTTACAATGGCGAACCATATCTGAGTGAAGCAATTGAAAGCATCCTGGATCAAACCTTCAGTGATTTCGAATTCATCATTGTGGATGACGGTTCCGCAGACAACAGCCTGCAAATTGCACGGGAATACGCTCACAAGGATGCACGCATCCAGATTATCGAAAATGGACATAATATCGGTCTGTCCGCTTCGCTGAATAAAGCGCTGCAGGCTGCCCAGGGGGAATTTATCGCCCGTATGGATGCGGATGACGTCAGCCTGCCTCATCGTCTGGGGGAACAGGCTAAATTCATGGATGAACATCCGGAAATTGATGTTCTTGGTACAGGGTTCACCTTCATTGATGAAGCTGGCAACCATTTACGCAGTACTGTTTTCTCCAGTAATTCTGATATCCTGAGGTGGAACCTTTTATTCTTCAATCCCATAGCCCATCCAAGTGCAATGATGCGCTCTGCCACCATAAGAAAATTGGGAGGCTATAGTATCGAGGTGGCCAATGCCCAAGACTACGAGCTTTGGACGCGTGTCAGCCTTATGGGTCGGCTGGCGAATCTGGAAGAAATCCATATGCTGCTGCGGTTGCATGAAGGCCGAGTTACCGCTAAATATCGGGTGCAACAAATAAGCTTTACCAATGATGCCAAACAGAAATATTTACGCGCTCTTCTCAAGAGGGATATTTCGATCGGGGCTGTAGCTGACCTGAGACAAAAATCAACGACAGCACGGCATGCCGCAATGACTGCTGCCGTCATTCTTGATTACTGTAATCATTGTAGCAAAGACACTCCTGCCCCGGTGACGCTCCAGATCCTGGGCCCGGCATTGGAAAAGACAGCCAGAAAAATCGGACGATTCATTGTGTATCCGGCAACTTGGGGTATCGTGTTCCGTCTCTGTGTATTGCTGTTTAGGTTCGTGGTAATCTGGTCCAGGACAAAAGCGGGCCTTTTGCCTCGAATGTTTAAGAGGCTTCTAAGGTCGAAGAGACCGGATGCAGGAGTGGGCTTGCGATATGAGTAATCCACCACATGAGGATTTGGGCAAACGGAAATTTCCCCAAGGCGGGGACGGCCGCGAACGTCTGCATGCCATATTTGTGACCACGGGCTATCCAAGCGCTGACCTTCCGCGTGGAAACATTTTCACTCATCGCGCCATTAAAGTCCTGTCTTCTGAAATTAATATAGAGGTCATCAATTTATGGTCCTGGAAGCACGGGCGGCGGCCTTTCATCAGCCGCAGGGAGTACGATGGCGTTCGCGTTGTATCCCTTGCCTGCCCGCGACTCCCCTGGCAGAAGGCTTTCCATATTAACGCTCTTATTCAGGCCCATTTTGGGGAGTACCTTGTTCGATCCCACTTGAGAAATGCCGATGTTATTCATGCGGCCGCGTTGTACCCTGCTGGCTTTGTTGCTGCGCAATGGGCCAGAAAAATCCGAAAACCTTGTACGGCTCATGCCATTGGCTCTGATGTGAACTTCTTGTTGCCACAAGCCCTGGAGTCTCTGCCATACCCTGCGCTATGGCGTTTTGACGGTATCGCATGTGAAAGTGATGACATGCGAAAAAAAGTTGTGTCTCTGCTCCCTGATTCTCGGAATGTTCGGGTCATTTACCGGGGCGTCGATCCGGAGGAATTTTCACCGCCTGATGTGCGAGCGGATGCCGTTGCTCCCCATGCTCCCCTCCGGTTTCTGTTCCTCGGCGGCTTTCACAATTGGGATGCAAATGACCCATTTTATAATGTCAAGGGCGGCCCCATCATGCTCCAGGCCTGGCAGCGGATCGAGGCTCAAATTGCTCCGGATGTCCTGATCATAGGTGGGCCTCACGTCGATACCTATAGAGCCCGGTTGGAGAGTTGGCGGGACTCGCTGTCTCGGCCTGATTCGGTCAGCTTCTTACCAACCCTTCAGCCTGATTCTGTCCCTGCAGTGATCCGTGAATCGGACGTGGTGGTAATCCCAAGCCTGTTTGAGGGCCTGCCCAATCTTGCAAAGGAGGCGCAGGCTTGCGGACGTCCTGTGCTGGGGACTGATGCGGGTGGCATTCCCGAGGCGGTCCTCCATGAGAAAACCGGAATCATTGTGCCGCGTGGGAATGTGGATGCACTTGCATCGGGCTTTTTGTGGTTCCACACTCATAAAGATCGCATCAAGATATTGGGTTTGGATGCACGCAATCACATGGTTCGGGAATTTTCCTGGAAGCGCTTTTCGACAAATATGATGGAGTTTTTTCGCGCGGCCATCGAGACGCATGAATCTCAGGCGTAGTTCGTGCCCTTCCCCGGTATTCCACCTGTGCAGGATTTGCATTATGCTTGAAGGACTCTGTTTTTAGAATTTCTAGACTGAGAGGCAATGATAGTAACTTTGGCGACTAGAAAAAGGATTTGTATCCTGGTTTTTTCAGATATTGCTCGCGATGGGCGCGTGTTGCGGGAAGTTGAATATGCACGCAGGTCATATGCCGTGGACGTGATCGCTCATGGAGATTGGGAGCCGCCCGAGGGGGTGCGATTCTTCCGCCTGCCGCGGACCATGTGGCGCGCCTCGCTTTCCTCCGTGATCCTGCTGCTGGTCGGGAACCTGGCCTCCAGCGCCTGGGAAAGATACTTCTGGCAGAGACGGGAATATCAGGAAGCGGTCGACATCCTCTGCAGGGAGCGTTACGACCTCGTCCATGCCAATGACTTGAACGCGCTGCCGGTCGCTGTGACGGCGGCGCGCGACACGGATACGCGGGTTCTGTTCGATGCCCACGAATATTCCCTGGACGCGGGCGGCGAGAACTGGCTCATGAAATTGCGGAGTCCCTTCCGAAGATACATTCTGCAGAAATACAGGTCGGGGATCTCCACGATGATCACGGTGGCCAAAGGGATTGGGGATCTTTATCGCTCCCGCTTCGGCTTCGAGAGCCGGGTCATCATGAATGCTCCGTACTACGTCGAGCATGCCTATCGGCCGGCCGACCCGGCCCGCATCGAGCTGATCCACCACGGGGGCGCGATCCCGGGCCGCAACATCGAAGACCTTATTTCCATGATGCCGGAATTGGACGAACGCTTTCATTTGAACCTGATGCTCGTTCCATCCAGTAAAAGTTATTTGGCCAGGCTCCGGAAAATGGCAGAAAAAATTACGCCCAATCGCATCCGTTTTTTGCCGGCTGTGCCTCCGGATATGATAACCAGTACGGTCAATGCATTTGATATCGGGATTCCATTGATGAGGGTGAATAAGCTCAGTTACTTCCATGCCTTGCCGAACAAGTTCTTTGAATATATCATTGCCGGGCTTGGCATAGCCGTCTCGCCCCTGCCGGAAATGGCGGGCATCGTCAAGGAGCATCACATCGGCGTTGTTTCGCCCGATCAAACCATTGAGTCCATGGCGCGCCTGCTCAAGGATCTGTCTGCCGAGCAGATCAATGAATTCAAGAAGAATTCCCTGTCGCTGGCAAGGTCTCTGAACGGGGATGTGGAAATGGCAAAACTCATGGACATCTACGCTGCCTTATTACCGGCATAAGAGGAAGTGCCTATGAAACAACTCGTTTACATAGCCGGCCGCGGACATAGCGGCAGTACCTTGCTCGATCTTATGCTCGGCGGACATCCGCGTTTAATCGGCGTCGGCGAAGTATTCAGCCTCTTTGACCCTGCGCGTAATTTCTTGAATCGACCGGCTGAGGTCACCTGTTCGTGCGGGAAGCAAATGAATGAATGTGAATTCTGGGCGCCGACTACGGAGATTCTCAGGCGTGCCTTTCCGCGGGAGAGCCTGCAGCAGCTGTATCGCCTGTTCCTCGACTCGTTTTACGGGCATTTCGGCCCCGCTGCCATTCCCGTCGACATTTCCAAGACCGATGAGCCCCTGAGCCTTCTGAAGAGTTTTGACGATGTGGAAACGAAAGCCATCCTGCTCATCAGAGATGTCCGCTCCTGGAGCGTAGCCATGCGTGACACTGCCCGTCGTTCCAGGGATTTTGATGCCCGGGATCTGGCTCGAAAGTATGGCTGGAAGGCCGGCAGACATTATATCGGGCGCACCTCCAGCAAATTTTTCTGGCACTGGTATATTTTGAATCGGCGCACCCAGCATTTATTGCGGGAAAGCGGTTTGCCATCCGTTCAGGTTGGTTATGAGGAATTATGTTTGTATCCGGACTTTATTATGAAGATGATCAGTGACTTCCTCGAAGTTGATTACACACCGGACATGCTGGCTCTCACGGACATACAAAGCCATGTGATCCTCGGCAATCGGATGCGTTCCCAGCAGGAGAAACGCCGCCGGGTGGCTTATGATGATCGCTGGTTCTATAAACTGGAATGGATGCTGCCGGCGCTGGTTTTCCCGCATATTATGCGCTACAACTCGGTCGAGGTTTATCGCAATATCCGCGATCGCATCTGGAATACCTGAAGCAGGGTTCCATGGGCATGCAGGTGGAAGCGAAATATAGACATCCTCGCCCAATACTGCAGGAAATTTATGAAAATTGCTTACGTGACGATACACATCGAGCCAAAGCTTATTAATGGCGGGGTCGGGAACAAAATCAACAGCCAGGTTTCCATCTGGAAAAGCATGGGACACTCTGTCACTCTGTTCTCGTTGACGCCTGAACCTATCTCAGCCATCCCCGCTGTCGAACAATTTTTATTCAAGCCTGTAACGAACATTTTTCTGCTTAAGTTCCTGACGCGCGAGCTTGCTCGATCAGCTGCCCTGACGAGGTTGATCTCGCAGGTACGCAGATACCAACCCGATGTCATTTACTTCAGATTTGGGTTGTTTGCTTTTCCTCTCCAGAAGCTTTTCAGGATTGCTCCGGTCGTGATGGAGGTGAACTCCAACGATCAGGTCGAGTATCGATCCCGCGGGCCCTTCTTTTACTGGCTGAACCGGATCACGCGGAATTTTATGTTTTCGCATTCTGCCGGCTGGATCGCCTCCAGCCGCGAATTGGCAGATCTCGACGCAAATCGCCTGCACAGCAAGCCGGTCTGTGTGGTTTCGAATGGGATCGAGCTGGATAAGTATGCTCCGATCCCGGCCCCGCAAAATCGCCGGCCCGTACTGGCCCTGGTTGGCTCCCCGGGGATGAGCTGGCACGGAGTCGATAAATTGATCCTCCTCGCAGAGCACTACCCCGACCTGGACATCCGGGTGATTGGCTATCGCCGGGACGAGATCGAGGGCACGATCCCTGACAATGTTCGCCTGTACGGTTATCTGGAACCGGAAGAAGTCAGGCGGGTGCTGACCGAAGTGGATGCCGTCTTCGGCACGCTGGCCCTGCACCGCAAAAAAATGGAGGAGGCCTCCCCGCTCAAGGTCCGCGAGGCCCTCGCGTATGGCATCCCGGTGATCCTGGCCTATCGGGATACTGACCTGGCAGATATCGATTCCGATCTTTTCCTGCACCTGCCCAACACACAGCCAAATGTGCTGGAGCATGCCCGGACGATCCACGACTTTGCTTTCCGGGTCATGGGCAGGCGGGTTGAACGGAGTCTGGTCCTGGAGAGGATCAACCAGTATCAGAAGGAAGAACGCCGCCTGAAGTTTTTCAGGGACATCATTGATTCTGTGGTGAGCCAGCCTTGAAATTCGATACTTCATCTCAAGTTGAAGAGCGGTTTTCCATATTATTGCTCGGCACCCAGATGGCGACCGGAGGCGCTCAAAAAATCCTGCTCGACCAGGCGGACTGGTTCCATGCCAGGGGGTACCCGGTCAGTACAGCTTTTCTTTACGATCGCGACGGTTTGCACCTGGCCTGGCGGGATGCCCATCCATTTCCAATTCACAATCTGGAAGCATTCGAGTCCAATGCCGGGATCTTCCGGCGATCTTTCCTGATCTTCAGAGGCTTGCTGCGCCTGTGGAAGCTGCTGCGCCAGAACCGCTTCGACGTGATCGAAACCTTCACCCTGGACAGCAATCTATTCGCGCTTCCGCTTGCCTGGCTGGCCGGTGTGCCGGTCCGCATTGCGACGAATCATGGCTGGGCGCAGACGGATTCGCCTCTCAAGAGAATGCTCCACACTCTCCTGCTCAATTCCCGTATTGCCGATGTTTTGATCGTGGTGACCGGGATGGGGCGCCGCCAGTCCATTCGGGAGGGTGCCCGGCCCGAGCTTGTTGTGAGCATTCCGAATGGAATCCAGCTCCCGCCTGTCATGGAAAAAAGCGGCGGCCTTTTCCCGGGAATTTTGAAAATCCCCGGCGGACAGGCAGTCCTGCTGTCGGCCGGGCGTCTGGTTCCTGAAAAAGCGTATGAGGTGCTCATTGAAGCCATCCGGATACTCCTGCAGGAGTATCCGGATGTGGCAGTGGCGATTGCCGGCAGCGGCGTGCTGCAGGATCAGCTGCAGAGCCTGATCGGTCAGCTTCACCTAAGCGAAAAAATCCATCTGCTGGGCAACCGGCAGGATGTACCCGACTTGATGGCCAACGCGGATATTTTCGTGATGTCGTCCCGCTCCGAAGGCATGCCGGTCGCGCTTCTCGAAGCGATGAGTTTCGGCCTGCCGGTGGTGGCGACGCGGGTCGGTGGAGTTGCGGAAGTGGTGGAGGACCGCGCCCAGGGAATATTAGTTCCGCCTGAAGACCCGGCGGAATTGGCAAAAGCTATATTAGAATTGCTTCGCAATCCGGGCTTGCGTTCAAGCATGGGGAAGAGCGCTCGACGGAGGATCGAGGAAAAGTACACGATCGAAATCATGTGCAGGCACTATGAGAAAACCATGACGGATCTTTGCAGAGAGAAAAAACAAGGATGAACGCGCTTCGAACAAAGTTGTCTCCGCGGGAGGTTGCGGGCCGCCTGCTTTTGGGGGTCGGGACCCTGTTCGTTTTCTATGGTGCGGGGCTGGAGTTTTACCAGATCGCCTGGGGCACAGGGGTCTGGTTTGGGCAGCTGGCTCTCACCTGGGCCTTCGCTCTGATCCTTTTTGGATTGTTCTGTGTGCTCTGTCTGACCGGCATCTGGATCATCCTTTGGACGCCCGAACGGCTCGCAGGGGCGGCGAAGCTCCTCGTCACGATTCGTGACCGGCTGGGACCGATCCGCTGGGTCCTGGCCGGCTTGTGTCTGGCCCTGCCCATCTACCTTCTGCAGTACACCTTTTGGGGCCTGGTCCTGCAT